>ENA-OBLH01000339-OBLH01000339.1-metagenomes-genome-assembly--contig:-NODE-339-length-16123-cov-4.97399_pt1 | contig 16123 bp, 13 predicted proteins | sample MGYA00153382_OBLH01 | MGnify analysis MGYA00153382
TGAATCGAAAGGGGATTTAGTTGAAGATTGTCTGTGGGTAATTCACTCACAGATTTGCTAACTTCTAACTGGCTGGAGGGTGTGAGTATTGCGTCTGGTGGTGAAGTGGCGGTAATAGTTGGGGGATTGATGTTGGTTTGAATCGAAAGGGGATTTAGTTGAAGATTGTCTGTGGGTAATTCACTCACAGATTCATCCATTGTTTTCCTTTCAACACCTACTTCCTGGGAATGTGGCGGTGTTATTTCTGAATAAATTTGAGCGGTAGTTTTTGGTAAAATATTTCTAGATTTATTGCGATCGACCTTAACTATATCTGGTGATTTATAGATTGGATTACTAGATTTAGACTGTTTCTGAGATTTCGCCTGTTTTCTACCTGGTAATGTTGTTATTTTTAAGTCATCTTGACTAATAGATGAGTTATTATCGTTCTGTTGAATGAGAGTTGAGGTAATATTAGCAACTGATTCAGGTGTTAATATGGTTCTATAAAAGTCTAGATTCCGATCTTCGACACTATCTAAACGATCGAATCGATCTTCAATCCGATTCTCGCTAAGAAAATCTCGATCGATCGGTGCATAGAAACGATTGAGATCGAACGATGCATCCAGCGGATTCCAATTATCCCAACCAATCTCAGGTTGCTCGGTACGTGCAGATAAAAGTTTGGATGTCTGAATTAATGGAGAGTGTATAGCTAAAGGCTCAATCTGAGTAAGTCGAATCAAAGGGATTCTAGACTCTCTGCTCAACCGGAGTCTAGAGGACGTAACTAGAGAACTTCTAGTCCCTAGTAAAGGCAAATTTGTGCCCACTAAAGGTGAAAAACTTAGCATAGTTAAACGTAGGAAATAGCAGATTAGTTAGAATCAAAGAATCCAGTTTTTGGATCTCTTTTTTTGATGGGATTTCCACCTCCTTTTTGTTTGCCTACTTTTAATCCCTCGTAAGCTAATGTTAATTCCTCGATCGACACTGAATTACCATCAGCTTGAAGTGCTGGTGTTTTCCAGCCAATTGGAATCGCCCCAATTAAAGTCCAACTCATCATAGTTTCACCCGCTCGATTAAATAGTAAAATATTCACATTCTTTCGTTCGACAGCCTTTTTCTCATCAAATAATTCATTCAGCCAATTCCAAAAGCCAGGATGATCGGTAAGCCCTCGTTTGAGTGTCACATCAGTAAAATCTGTTTGACCTAAATAAATACGTTGTTGATCGTTAACACCACCTTCATGAAAGACATTTTTCTTTACTTGGATGCCTAATCCGCCACATTCTGAAAAAGATGCAGCAATATTCCCTGCGATCTCGACATAAAAACGATTATTTGTGACAAAATTTAATTGATTATATTGTGTTTGCTTGTCTTGGCTATTAGTCATTACAACCACCTAGAGTGACCATAGTTATGCAATCTTTCTCGTTGTAAATAGAGATCTTCTTGTAATAGTTGATATACTCGATCGGTCAGATTACTTAATAATAGTGAGTCTTGACGATACTTCTGGGCGATAGTCACAGATTTATCGGTGTCGGCACCACTGGCAACGCTAGTGTATCCAGCGGTACTACCCAGATCGCCGATCGGTTTGAGCAAGTTCTCGCTCAGTTCTGTCTTCATAGCGCAACAGGGATAGAGGATCTAGAATTTTCAGCCTGAATATAGTTAAGGCTAAGGCTATTTCATCAGAATCAAAATTAGCCAAAAGTCGAACTTTTGGTAGGGCAATGCCATTTGTGGTGGAGTTCTCGATCGCATCTAGTTGCCCATCTGCCCCAAAGTGACCGTGAAGCTTGTCCCCGCTAACTGATGGGGACAGCAGATATTCGACCTTTAGTGAATACACTTATATTCTGCGTGCTGATACGATTGGAGCTAAGTTTCAACAGATTCCAGCGTGGATTTTGTATACCGAGTTCAGGATCTTCAAACATGCCAGAAGGATTCGATGGGCAAGAGCGGGAATATCTAGGGAAGGGTTTGGCTTTTCCACTGCACTTAAACGTGCAGGGAGGACTAAAGTTCAGTTCGGAAGCTCAAAAAGTTAAAGAATCAATTTGGATTATTCTCCGTACCAGCTTAGGAGAGCGGGTATATCGTCCCGATTTTGGTTCGCGGCTGTCGGAACTGGTATTTGAACCATTAAATAGTACAACACTGATTCAAATTAGAGTGTATGTCTTGGAAGCTTTGGAGGTGTGGGAATCACGGATTGATGTCGATCGAATCGACGCCGAGCCAGACCCAGTGCGGGGGCGGGTAGATATTAAGATCGACTATCATCTCAAAGACTATCCCGATCTGTATAGTTTTGTTTATCCTTTCTACTTGCTATCGGGAGCTGAGTAATGGAATTTGACTTTTTACCAAAATTACCTTCTTCCAACTTAGACGATCGCACTTTTGATGACTTGGTAGAGGAGTGCATACTCAGGATTCCGCGCTACTGTCAAGAGTGGACAGACCACAATCTCAGCGATCCTGGGATTACCCTGATCGAGTTATTTGCCTGGTTGACAGACCAAATGCTGCTGCGGTTCAATCAAGTACCGCGCAAAAATTATGTAGCTTTTCTAGAATTACTGGGGATTCGGTTACAGCCACCGACTCCGGCTCAGACAGATTTAACTTTTTATCTGACTACCGATCTACCAGAGACTTATACTATTCCCGCAGGCATAGAAGTTGCCAGTCTGCGAACAGAAAATACCCCCGCGATTACCTTTAGCACCGATGCGCCCTTAGTCATCGGCAAACCCTATCTCCAGTACTTTCTCACTGCTCCTACAGCAGAACATACGCCCCAGGTTTTGCAAGAACGGGGAGCCAATCTCTGGACGCGGCAGCCCAATGGTTTAGGCGGTGGCGAACTGGCGATTTTTGCCGAACGACCAGAACCTGGGAACTGTTTTTATTTGGTGTTGAATTGCCCAGATGCCCTAGATAGTAATGTCTTAGCAATTACAATTCAAGGTGGTGCCGCAACGCCGACAGGGATTAATCCAGATCGCCCCCCTCGGCGGTGGGAAGCCTGGGATGGAGAAAGTTGGCAACCTGTCCTGTTGCGAGAAGCAGATGATGCGACGCGGGGATTTAGTTTTTATGAGATCGCCCAGCAAGGGAAAAATCCAACTCAGGGGGCAGATACGATCGTACATTTGCCCGAAAAATTTCCGGTCGCCTCTTTTACCAGCTATCGCGGACAGTGGTTGCGATGCAGCTTTATACCTTCACAACTCAATCAAGCTGGTTATGAACGTCCGCCGAGAATTACAGGCGTAAAGGTAAGATCGATCGGTGGTCGGGTGCGGGCTAGCCATAGTACGCTGAGTAAGGAAGAACGTCTAGGCATCAGCGATGGTAGTGCGGGGCAGGTTTTTCAGTTACAAACTACGCCCATTTTAGAACGGCGGGAACATGAGTATATTTTGGTAACTCCAGTAGGTGGTTTGCCCCAGCGATGGCAAGAGGTGCTAGATTTTGCCGATTCCAGCCCCGACGATTTGCACTACACGATCGATTCCCTAACGGGTACAGTCCAATTTGGCCCCCTGATTCGGGAACCCAATCAACTCCAGCGTCAAACTCAGATTCGATCGAAAATTCAACAGCCCCAAATCGAAGATACCCGCGTCCAAATTGCCCATTTAGAACGTCAATTTTTAGAGCATCAGTATGGAGCTGTGCCCCCACGCGGTGCCGAAATTCGGATCTCTGCCTATCGGACGGGTGGCGGGAGAGAGGGGAACGTCCAAGGACACACCCTCCAATTTTTGAAATCGGCGGTTCCCTATGTCGCTAGCGTGGACAACTACCAAGCTGCCAGCAGTGGCTCCAATGGCGAATCTCTAGAGCAAGCCGTATTGAGAGTCCCCCAAATGCTCCGCACTCGCGATCGAGCCGTTACATCCGAAGACTTTGAAGTGTTAGCGCGGATGGGTGGTGCGGGTGGAGTTGCCCGCGTCCGCTGTTTGCCGATGACCGCTAGCTCTCAAGCCGGAACGGTAAATTTACTGATCGTCCCCCAAGCTAATTCTGACGGACTCATTCAAGGAGTAGGTATCCCCCCCGAACAATTTGTCCTCGGATCGAGATTGCGCCAACAAATCCTCACCTATCTGGACGAGCGGCGGTTATTGGGCGTACAAATCAATTTACGCGAACCAGAATATGTAGGTGTTTCCGTTCAGACCGAAATTGCCCTAGAGCCAGCCTACCAGAATCCTTTTGCTGAGGCAGAAATCATCAGCCAGCTTAAATTTGCGCTGTATCGATATTTAAACCCCTTAACAGGTGGTTTAGATGGCAATGGGTGGACTTTTGGCAGACCAGTGTACAGTTCAGATATCGTGGCATTAATGCAACAGATGCGGGGTGTACGTTATCTCGGAGCTGTACTCTTGTTTCCGATCCGCAAGCAAGGCGATACCTGGCGACGACAACCAGCTCCAGAACCCACGATCGATCCAGGTGTCAATGGCACGATCTGTTCGTGGTCGGACGATCGGTTGCGATCGAGTCATATTATCAATATCATTACGCGGTGAAATGGTGGATTGAGTTGCTGCGTAAATCTACCCACCCGGACGCTTTGCATCTTGTCGCTTCGCGCCACCCCTCCTCGGAGGGGATTTTACAGCAAATCTCCAAATTTCCTACCCTCTACCCTCTACCCTCTACTCCCTAAATTATGGTTCAAAGTCGCCTCCAAGCACCAGTCAGTATTCAACTCACACCCATGCGGATTCCTGAAGCGGTTCCGAGGTCTTCGGGGTGGTCGTTTATGAATGCGGCGGGGATGGATGTCGCAGATAGACCTGGTTTGTTGCTACATCCCGATACACCGAGCGAGATGATGGTGCAAATCCAAAATCTAGAACGCCGTACTTTGCAAGTAAATTTGGATTTGAGGATTGAGGGTAATTTTCTACCTGAATGGTTTTCGATTCATACCGAGGGTAATGAAATTGCGCCAGGAGCGCAGATGGATGCGGTTATTTATTTTCAAGTTCCCGCAACATTTTTTGAAGGGCGAGAGGCGATTATCCCCGATACTAAAGCTAAGTTGGAGATCGATTTTCTCAGTTCGCTGACGATTCAAATCGACCCAGAGACAGATCGATCGCACACCTATCAGGAGGAGTTTAGTTTACATATTCGTCCTTATAGTGCTTACATGGATTATCTTCCTGTTTTGTACCGTGAGGTCGATTTTATCGGTCGGTTTATAAAAATCTTCGAGCAAGCTTTTCAACCGATTATCGATAGTTTTGAGGTGATGTGGGCAAACCTCGATCCCTTAACTGCTCCAGAATTATTACTACCGTTTTTGTCACACTGGACGGGTTGGAAACTAGATCCGATCTTGGATCTCAAGCAACAGCGGCGATTGATGCGACGGGCGATCGAGATCTATACTTGGCGAGGGACGCGGCGAGGTTTACGGTTGTATTTACATCTATATACAGGTTTACCGCTAGACGAAGATATCCCCGATGAAAATGCCAAACGGATCGGTATTACCGAACCCATCGGCGAGAGCTTTGTAGTGGGTTCGGCGGTAATCGGCGAAGCAATTTTAGGCGGCGGTAGAGCTTTTCATTTTGAAGTAACATTGCGTCCAGATCGATCGCAACAAATTGATGAAGGATTAATTAGGAAAATTATCGAACAAGAGAAGCCAGCTTTTTGTAGCTACGAACTATCGATCGTTAGGGATTAGTGAATAGTGAATAGTGGATAGTGCAGATGCAAGCATTCTTCTAGTTAATTATCAATTATCAATTATCAATTATCAATTATCAATTATCATGTCCCACCCTTTCCCCACGCCACCAATTCAGCCTTTTGAACGCTTACAAGCTACTGATGGTTTGCTAGTCAACGCCGAACGTTGGCGCAAAGCTCATGACTACCATCGGCGGCGACAGAATGCTCACTATCAATCCCTCAATCAACCAGGTATCGTCTGCGGTTTGGGCGTACAAGTCATCCCTGCACCTAGACAAGTAGAAGCTAAATATCGGGATAACCGCTGGTTAAAAATTCAACCTGGAATTGCGATCGATCTAGCTGGTAATGTCATTGTAGTACCCCAACCAGTTGAATTTCGGATTGCTACTACCGTAACGGGAACAGATCCCGTCTTGCTGTATCTAACAGTCAGTTATCTCGATCCCGATGAATTGCGCCAAAAACAACAGCTAGAAATGGTGCAAGAAACATTTCGAGTCGATGAAAAAAGCATTACTCCCAACAGTACCGAAATCGAAATCTGTCGAATTTTATTGCAACCAGGAGAAGTCGTAGTTTCTCAACCAGCAGAAGTATTTTTTCCTGGTTATAATAATCTAGATTTACGTTATCGTCGTCAAGCCCAAAACCGTCCTCAGGCGATCGTGCGGATGGCACAAGTAAATCACAGCGATCCAGAATGTGCCCGCAATTTTTTCAATCTTTCGTATCTATTACAATCGATCGAATCTCTTAGCTCCAATCTGCGCGGTACTGAGGAAGTAGATCAGCTAACTTTGTCAGAAAATCTATCAGAATACGATTTGCTATACATGACTGGTAAGCAGAGTTTATCTTTTAATAATCAAGAATTTGCTAATCTTAAAAGTTATTTGGATACAGGTGGCGTATTATTAATCGATGTACCTACAGATGCTCAAGCAACGATCGATAGCGTTCATTCTTTAGCTACATTAGCCAAATCTCCATTGCAGCCGCTCGAAGAATTACGGCGCGATCATCCACTCCGAATTCGCCCATTTTTATTCGCAGCTTTGCCTGTAATTGGCAATCAACCGATTCGACTATTAACTGGCGGGGGAATCGTGTTAATTATTGGCGATATCGCATCAGCTTGGGGACTCGATCGAGAACTCAGTTTACCGCGAATGACGATTCGCAGTGCCCAAGAGTTAGGAATTAATATTCTCAATTATGGTGTTAAGAGAAGACAATTAATCGGTTTACAACAAGAAGATAATTTAGGACAATGGTAGGTAATTGGTATTCGATCGAAAAATTAATAGCTTATGTCAGAACATTTGCAGTTTAAGATTCTATCTATGGCTTCGTTTTAATTATTTTTTAAGCGTCTGGATTAGCGGAATGTGGGATTTAACATCAACCGAAGAAAACAAACTTTAAGGAAATAACCCCTGATGCCTCAACATGTCTGCAACGGTGCCACACTCCAGTGCACTTTCGGATTAGCACCTAGTACCCTCATCGTTCTACCAGTCAACCGCGTACTTACTAGCAATCAACCCGCCGCCAACATCAACGACCATATTCCTATGGTCAACATCATGCCATTTGCGATGTGCAGCTCGATCGCCAACCCAACCGTAGCATCAGCCACAGCAGCAGCTCTGGGCGTACTAACCCCCATGCCATGCCTTCCCGTAATCCCCGCCCCTTGGGTCGCAGGAGCACCAACCGTCCTCCTCGCAAACATGCCATCCCTAGATAACATCTCAAAACTGACCTGCATGTGGGCTGGTGTGATTAGTATCATTAATCCAGGTCAGACAACCGTATTGATTCCTTAAACCTTATCCTGATCATATTCAGGGTGAGTTAAAAAGTATTTGAAGTAAACAGTTCGATCTATTATCGTTTATGTTCTCGTTTTGAGAGTTGCTTGTCAAGAGATTGAATTCACTCGTCTAATCAGTCCGCGTTGGTGAACTTTGCATCACTAGCGGTACTCACGGAGCGTATCTGACATGATAGTTTCAATCGATGATACATCACTTAAACCCATCCCCCAATCTCTGCTTCAGTCAAGGATTTTTCTAACTTACTATACTCAGTTTGAGCCGCTCTGAGCAAATGTTTCATCTGGACTGATTCGGATCGATCGGCTGCCAGAAATGCCGCATTCAAAGCGATATTGCGGATATTTCCCCCCGCGACATTTAGCCGTCCCAATTTGACATAATCTAAGTTCTCTGTTGGTGTATTGCGGGGAAATATTCGCCGCCAAATTTCGGCGCGTTGGGTGGCATCGGGGAAGGGAAATTGGGTGACGAATCGAATTCGGCGGAGGAATGCTGGATCGATCGCGCTTTTGAGGTTTGTGGTGAGAATTGCCAAGCCTGGATAAGATTCCATCCGTTGTAAGAGATAACTCACCTCGATATTGGCGTAGCGATCTCTGGCATCCTTAACTTCACTACGTTTGCCAAATAAGGCATCAGCTTCATCAAATAATAGGATCGCACCGCCATATTCAGCCGCGTCGAATACTCGCCGCAAATTCTTTTCGGTTTCGCCGATATACTTACTCACCACCGAGGATAGATCGATCCGATAGAGATCTAGCCGCAATTCCTGGGCTAATACTTCTGCTGCAAGGGTTTTTCCTGTACCACTAGAACCTGCAAATAGGGCACTAATCCCCAATCCGCGCGAATTTTTGGCTCCAAAGCCCCAGGTTTGATAAACAGTCACTCGTTGGCGCACATGAGCGGCAACTTCCCGCAAAATTTCTCTTTGGGAATCTGGGAGTACTAAATTCTCCCAATCGGCGGCAGGTGGAATCTGTTGAGCTAGTTCGTCAAGGCGGGGGCGAGATTGCCACCGACAAGCATCCCAGAGGATATTCCCGATATCCTGTTGTCGATCGATCTGCAAATGTCCTGCGGCTTCAGCACAAGCTGCCCGAATTGTAGTGGGATTGAGGTTAAATTGGGATACTAGCTTATTTACCTGCCCATCGAATTCGGGGATTAATTGAACTAGGGATTGCTCCCAGACTTGACTTTGCTCGTCAAAATGGGGCAAGGTGACTTCAAAGTTTACGACAGGACGTTGTTCGATCCGCAATCGATCGCGACTAGCAACAAATAGACAGCGATCGATCGACTCTAGCAAGCGCGAAATCGCTCTAGTACGGGCGAGATCGGCATCCATTTCATCCCCATCGAGGAAAAGGATGCTATTGCTGAGGATAGTTTCTCGCTGCCACAGGCGGATGAAGGTGTCTAGTTCATCAGTCGCCAGGGGAATCGCTTGTACTGGCAAGGAGACAGCTCGTAAGCCGCACATCTGACAGACTGTAGCGGCGATCGATTTTTTACTGTCAGATTCGGCTCCTGATAATTGCACGACAGGTAGGATTCCCGCTGTCGATTTTTGCTGCCAGATCGCGGCGATGCGATCGGCAAGTAATTGATGAGATGGTACTAAATTTCCGGCGGCGGTGAGCGGTTCTACCATACTCGCCAGCCGAGCATCGATCGACTCAGTACCGAGCAGATAATGCAAGATTCGTTCGTCAAGCTTGAGTGGACTCATGGTGAGTGCATTGCCAGCACCAATTTCTAGCAGTCGCCAATAACGCAGTGGTGCATTGGGAGCGATCGATCGCCAATCTGGATCGGCTAATGCTGCTAGGGCTAAACCCAGGGTGGGATAGTTGGCTTGAGAGTTGCCATGAGCGACTGTTAATAAACTACCAAAATCAACATGCAGTTCGATCGCAACGCACAGCAGGAGAATCTGTCGATCGAAACTAGATAAACTAAAAAGTTGGCTCAATCGATCGAGGGCTGAGGGCGATTGTAATGCCGCCACAGCCGTCTCAAAAGTTTGTTTTCGATCGTCACCTTGTGCTTGTAATTCTGCTTGTTTATCGGCTGGAGCAGCATAGGATTCGAGCCGATCGCGCAATACTTCGATCGCGGCTAATAAGTAATTTTGGTTGGCAATATGCCAATTGCGATCTTCTTTTTCAGATATATTTAGCGGCAGGCTTTCACCAATATTAACGCTCTTTATCCTCTTGTTCATCTATAGTAGTCCTATTTGATTTGTAAGAAGATCGTAGGGTGTGCGATCGCGGAGCGTAACGCACCGAAGAAGAATAAATCTCATAGATCGTTTAGGATTGCTATAGATAGGTAAAATATATATTAGGTGCAAATTGCCTGTAACCTAGATGGTGAAAAGTGTGCACCCTACGCAATATCTGAGAAGATTTTTAATTTATAAATTATTGAATAACGATTTTCGTTCCATCCTGTCGATCGAATCGATGATCGAGGAGAGAGGTGCTGCTGAAGATCGGCAGCGGACTTTCTGCTCCATCTACCCGCACTTGGACTAGATATATTCCAACGAGGATATTAGGAATGTTAAACATCAGTAAATCTGCGTCTTTACTAATTGGAATTGCCGGAAGAGAGTAAGCGACGATATGGGGGTTCGATCCTTCTCTTAACAGCAGGATTACTTGCTGTGATGAGCCGATTTTGGGACTAAATTTTACAGCAATGTCGGCACTACGAAGATCTTTATCGATCGATTGGATGTTGGTAACAGTCGCCGTAATTTCTGGAGACAGTACAAAAGCAACTAAGTTAGATTCGATCGAGCGATCCGGTGTGGCGATGTCGGAGTGTAAAATTTGAACTCCTTGCACTCCAGCGTACAAATTTGCGGGTAATTTGAAGCTAATTTGAGTGGGGCTGACATCATGGGGGTTGAGCAGAATTTCCATTTTACCCAATCGAATCTGAGTAATGTCGGCGCGTAAATTTCGACCGCGAATTAAGAGCAGATTGCCCACGGTAATTGCGCGATCGGCGATCGCACTTACTCGATCGATTTGTGGGGTATTATCTAGTTCTGATAACCGATCGCCTTCGTGTCGATCGGGAATCGATACCATCGATACGCGATAGGCAGTAGAAGGACGATAGTGAGTTTGCAATACAGACCATAACCTGGAAGTTTCTTCGAGGTTAAAAAACTCAGAGGAAATTTTGATTTCACCGAGTTTTTGGGCTAATTCTGCTGCCGAAATTGCCGAGAGTGCTTGGGAAAACACATTGGCAGCACTAACTTTAGTCGCGTTAGTAAGTGCGGTTTCAATTCGATCTCTCGTGAGTACGGGAATTTTGTATAACAAATGAATGGCAAAACCTAGCAGCAATTCAGCCTGAAAATCTTTGGCTCCATAAGCAGTCAGCACGTAGTATAAGTCGAGAGTCAGCGGTGCTGGGGCGCGAGAATCGATCGATCGCTTGGTAGCAGTATTTGACGACCAGTCGGCATTGCGATTTGGGGAGATTTGATAGAGAAACAGGTTTAGTTGGGGACGTTCGTCTGCTTCTACCGAAATCCGGTCTGGTGGCAGTGCTGTCACCACGACATCGCCAATACTGGAGACGATCGCGTCGCTGACTAACCCATTCTCTAGCAAGTCTTTGATCGTAGCTGTAACTGCGGCTATCGAGAGTACGTTACTCATCTTTGGTATTCCATCCTCGTTACATACTCAGTTCCACAAAAGAACGATCGGGGTTGATAATTAATGCTGAAATACAATCTACTATCTTGGATATTATTACCGCGATCGCTTAGGTTAACCAATGGTACACCATAATCAATCCGCACATTTAATCGGGAAATAGGTTGCCAGACGACCTCTAAACCCACCCCGGCCAGAAAATTTTGATTTGGAAGTGGATTGGGATTGTTTGTTTGATTCCACACCCAGCCAGCATCAATAAATGGTGCCAGTGCAAGTGTCTGACTGCCAGCACTATCTCGAGCGAGCGTAATCCGATCTTCAATACTCAGTTTGACACCCTGACTCACGCCTTGAGAATTAGGTTCTAAACTAAAAGGCCTCAGCACATCATTGATGAAAGTTTCGCTATTTTGGAGGACAATTCCCCACGAGAGGACAAATTCCTCGCGGAGACTCTTACTGTCAGAATACTTTTGCCCAAGCCACTACCTCCTCTGAGACTAGCTTCAATATTGCTCAAGAGCGGATCGGTGCGTCATAGTCGCAATTGCTCTTCTAATTTATTGACATTACTCCCCTCGATCGCTTTAAAATTAACCACGCCATCTGTGGGCGTAACTAAGATGACTTTAGAATTGATTTCCCCCCGATCGAGATACAATTGGGTCAATCGATCGGCAATGGTTTTTAGTTCGCAAATCGTTGCCGTTTTTCCTGCTAAAGGTTGCGTGATTGATTTCCAATCAGCCTCTGCTAGCACCGTAGTATCGATCGTTCGCGCTTGAGTGACAGCTACCGATGGACTATCTTCTGGCGACGGAGTGCTGGGACTGGGTGTAACAGTTGGTTTGGGTGTGGAATCTGCTGGTAATGGTGCGGGAGTAAGAGTACCTTGGAGAAATCGATCGGTATTGGGATCTGTTGGTGTTTGTGCTAGTACTGTTGGTGCAAACATCCCAAAAATAGATATTCCAACAATTATCAAGCACAGCCATAATAATTTCATCTGCACGAGATCTCCAAATCTTTATTAGTAGTATTTAATTACTATATTGTAAAATACTATCATGAAAATTCAAGGATTCAGTTTTTGCATGAACCCACACTATAATGCTCGATCGAGTATTAAATGTTAGTTGCCGAATTGAGCTATTCAGCTTGTTTTTGGTACAAAGATACAAAAAAGTTATTTGCAGCATACTAGTTTAGTATGTTATGAGTTATGGCGTGGCAATATTGAGCGATATCGCTGTCATCCAAATATAATTATTTACTAAGATTATTGAAATAATAGAGCAATAAATTATGCAGCTACCAACCAGCATGACTAAATTGATATTGTTACTATATTTCTTTAGATTTAGAATAGCAAAGTGTCTGGCGATGAAGCCTAGCTAAATAGTGTTTAAGCCCTTTATTTTCTCCCTCTACTCTGGTCATATAAGTTTTACAGATAATTTGGTCTCCATCTGGAATAAACATCGGATAGGCTGGCCATCCATCTGTGACATAAAAATAACATTTCCAGCTACCTACTAACTCCCACAATGGCTGAAAAGTTTTTGCACTGTGGTCGCCTAGTACCCATCCTAAAATTCCTGGTTGAAAGTGATTTATTGTCGTCCAGAGCCATATTTTGTGTCTTGTGTGCGCCTTTCATTGGGAGGTTCCCTCCCAATGACGCACCCGCTTTTTTTGATCCCACAAATGTCTCTAGTTCATCCAGCTCTCCTACTAATGGAATTGTTTCTACTGGGCGGGAGACCCGTCCAGTGGTGCATAAGCATTTGGCAATAATTCACCTACTTGCTTAACCCAATTAATAATACTGGTGTGATGTACTCCCTTAATTCGCTCGTTGGCGAAGCCTCTCTGAAAGAGAATCGCTCGAAAACCCATGCCATTGACATACATTAACAGACATTCTTTCTTAATTTCTTCCGCATCACCTTGATGCGCTTGATAGGAATCTATGAACTGCCTACCACAATCAACACATATATGATTCTGTTGGCCTGCTTTACGCCCATTCTTATTAACACGAGTTGAATTAAATTCAGGACATTCCATTTGCTTTGATTCGCTATTCATTGTTTTTATAGATCTTGCTCTCGAAACTTTCGCGCCGCCTAAGCGGCGGTCGCTAAATCATACCGCAATTCAGCAACGCCCAATTTTACTTATCCCGAACTCAGGTTAATCCAGATCGTCAAGATTTAGGATAGAGGCAATTCATGAATTGCCCCTCTCCTAAACCTTGGCGATTGAAATGATATTAAATCGTACTTTTATCCAGCAATATCGCAATTTATTTAGATTTATAGTTTTCTAAACCTTGCTCCATTCAATAATATAAAGACTAACTTTTTTGGAGATTTGACTCTGGAGTGAGATTTCTTTGGCTAATTTAATTGCTTCAGTTAATTTCGCCTGATTAGCTAACTTAATAGCATCAGACAAGCGAGTTGCGTCTGCACTCAATGTTTGCGCTTTTGTGTAATCGGGACTACTCTGGGGAATTTTGCTAGCCAAATCGATCGCCGATCGCAATTTAGCCTCGTCATCCGGTTGGATTGTACCCTCATCTAGCGATTTAATCGCAGCAACTAATTGAGCGGTTGCGGCACTATTGTCATCAGAGTTGGAGGGTATAATTGTTGGCGTTGGTGATGACTCGATCGGGTTTTCCGCTGGATTCATCACCACAGGCGCAGGGCGAGGTTGTGTAAATACATATATTACCCCAATTAATCCCAATCCCAACAAGGAACCGATCTCTAGTTTTGGCCAGGGAATATTTTTGTGATTTGGTTTTACTGATGAGTTAGATGAATGCGGTGTCTGTTCGGGACTGGGTGGCACTGGTGGACGGGGCTGAACCTGTGTTTTCTGCTCTGTCGAGCGGTTCCCGGTAGGGGGAGATGGTGGGGTAATATTGGCAAAAGGACGGGGTTGAACCTGCGTTTTTCCCTCGACGACTGGGGGCGACAACGGCGGTACGATATTTTTTGAGCCAACAGGCATAATCGGCGGAACGACTGGTTCGGGAGCGGGCAAAGACGAACTGCTGGGCGGTGCCGGAATCGACTGGGCGATCGTTTCTTCTAGAGTGGGACTATTGGCTGGTTCGCCAGGTGTTAGATATCTCTCGATCGTTTCCAACTGCAATAGATTAATGGCTATAGGATTTGCCGATAAAGGTGCCGAAATCGCTTTGGCGATCGTTTCATCATTATTGGGGTCAGGAGTCGCCACGGGGCGAGGTTGAACGATCGTCTGTCCTTCTGTGGGATGGGGAGAGACAGTTGGAACTTTAACCGCAGCTTGCAGAGCGAGATTAAATTCGCCTACAGAGCCAAATCGGAGATCGGGATTTTTTTCGAGACAACGGCGGGTAACTGCTTCTAGACTAGTGGGTAATCGATTGCAGCCTGGTTGCGATCGCAATGAAATTGGTTGCTCGGAGGTATGGGCGATAATCCATGAAGCCTCACTCATCGGGCGCGGTTGAATATTAAAACCAAAGGGATCTGCGCCACTGAGCATTTCGTACAGAATCACGCCCAGACTGTAAATATCCGATCGAGCATCAAGCTCTCGATCTCCCATCATTTGTTCTGGAGAAGCATAGCGTAATGTCCCCAAAAAAGTGTGTGTCAGCGTTTGATTTTGGCGATCTTTATAGCGAATTTTGGCGATGCCAAAGTCTACAATTTTGACCCATTCACCTAAATCTGTCGGTTGCAGAAAAATATTATCTGGCTTGAGATCCCTATGGATGACCGCCTCAATATGCTCTCCCCCAGGTAGATCGACTCCTTGATGCGGCTGGAGCAAACCATTACACACCTGAGAGATGATGTTTGCCGTGCGATCGAGTGGCAGTTGTGGCTCTGCGCGGAGTAATTCGCCCAAGGTAATTCCCCGCAGGTATTCCATTACATAGAAGGGATAGCCTTCGGGTGTGACTCCAGAATCCATAATCTTGACGATATGCTCGTTATGGAGTGCCGCACAAATGGCGATCTCATGCTCGAATCGCTGTCTCATTTCTGGGGATTCTACCAGGTTGTCTTTGAGTAACTTTAGAGCGACTTGTTGACCGACACGAGTATCGGTTGCCATAAAAACGTCGCCCATACCGCCGCCGCCTAAGCGTCGATCCAGACGATACCGCTGATTATCGCCAAGCGATCTACCGAGCCAGGGATTTGAGGGATAAGGAGAACTCATGGGACAACAGCTACTGAGGGACGATCGTTTTGTGTTTGGTCAAAGATCTGGGTTCGTACAGATAATTATCGAACAAAACCTGCCATCTCTAACAAATAAATTATAGATTATTCAACAATCGGCATCCGAATCGGATTTCTACTAGCATTGATTTTCAAATATTCATGATTTTTCAGCAGAAAATCGATCGCTTATTTGAGGTACTTATCCCGATTCAACTCAAAAATAAGTTTATCTAGATCGATGCGATCGATCCGAGATTGCATCTCGTCCCGAAAGCTTAAAATAGCCGGACTGGTTTCTGCGTAAGTTGCGATCGATCTGTGGGCAAAATCGATCTGACCCGATCGACAACTGAAACCATATACTTATAATCTGGAATTGTACCTTGAGGGATAAAACCAGTTTGTCGAGCAATTGGAGCAGGGGTATTTTGGAGAATTTGATGGATCGAATCTTTCATTTTCAACTCAACATCAGAACTCACTAAGATCGCACCTGCGGGGACTTTATGCCGATCGACAAACATGATTCGGAATTCGGACTGGGGCATTTCGGTTTTGTGAGTATTAAACTCTTGGAGCGATAATGCACCGACATCGGCAC
>ENA-OBLH01000340-OBLH01000340.1-metagenomes-genome-assembly--contig:-NODE-340-length-16105-cov-2.85215_pt1 | contig 16105 bp, 11 predicted proteins | sample MGYA00153382_OBLH01 | MGnify analysis MGYA00153382
GCCACCGCGGACGGCGCCGTTCTTGTGCCGCAGGAAGCTGATCTCCTTGTCCAGCTTGAAGGTCACCCCCTTGGTGGTGGCACCAAGGGTATCCATCAGCGGCCCCAGGGCAGCCATCTTCGCGGCCACTGCCCCGTAGTCGCGTTCCACGACGACGAGCTTGGGCATGGTCACCCCGGGGACGGGCTCGCACTCCCCTGCCTTCCAGTCCTTCACGACGCCGTGCGGGTTCGCCATCGCGTCGACCGTGTCATGGGTCAGCGGGACCGCCACCACGTCCTTACGCACGCCCAGGTGCTGCGCCGCCAGCTCGCTGAACCGCTTGCTGATCGTCATGAACGCGTCCCAGTCGGTGCGCGTCTGCCAGGGCGGGCTGATGGCCGGGTTGAAGGAGTGCACGAAGGGGTGCATGTCGGTGGTGTTGAGGTCGTGCTTCTCGTACCAGGTCGCGGCCGGCAGCACGATGTCGGAGAAGATCGTGGTGCTGGTCATCCGGAAGTCCAGCGTGAGTAGCAGATCGAGCTTGCCGGTAGGCGCCTCGTCATGCCAGACGACATCTTTGGGCCGGTCCTTCTCGCGTGTCTCGGTCGCCCGCACCGAGTGCTCGGTGCCGAGCAGGTGCTTCAGGAAGTACTCGTTGCCCTTGGCCGAGGAGCCCAGCAGGTTGGCTCGCCAGATGGTGAGCACCCGCGGGAAGTTCTCCTCCGCGTCCGGGTCCTCGCAGGCGAAGCTGAGCCGGCCAGACTTCAGCTCGTCGACGACGTGCTCGGCAACCGGCCGACCGGCCGCCTCCGCCTCGTCCGTCAGGTCGAGCGGGTTGCGGTCGAAGGTGGGATAGGAGGGCATCCACCCCATCCGGGCCGACTGCGCGATGATGTCGGCCGTCGTCTTGCCCTCCAGCTGCCCGCCGGGAGCGGCCTGGACCAGCGTGTCCGCGCCGAAATGGTCGTAGCGGAACTGGCTGCTGTGCAGGTACCAGTACGCCGTCTGGATCATGTTCCGCGGTGGGCGAGACCAGTCCAGCGCGTTGCCGATCTGGTTGTAGCCGGTAAGCGGGCGGACCTTCTCCTGGCCGACATAGTGCGCCCAGCCACCGCCGTTGACGCCCTGACAGCCGGTGAGGTTGGTCAGGGTCAGGAACGCGCGGTAGATGGTGTCGGAGTGGAACCAGTGGTTGGTGCCCGCCCCCATGATGATCATCGAACGGCCGTGGGACTCCTCGGCATTGGCCGCGAACTCCCGGGCGATCCGGGCCGCGGCACCAGCATCGACACCGGTGATGTTCTCCTGCCAGGAGGGCGTGTAGGGCGCGTCGGCGTCATCGTAACCGGTGGGCCAGACGCCGGGCAGACCGTGCCGGGCGACGCCATACTGCGCGAGCATCAGGTCGTAGACGGTCGTGACGAGGTGCCCGTTGACGCGACGGACGGGCACCCCCCGGCTGACCAACCCGGCAGTGCTGTCAAGGCCGTCAAGGCTGTCAGGGCCTCCGGCCCCGTCGAACCGTGGCATCGCCACCTCGACGGCGGACTCGGTGCCACCCTGCGCACTGAGCATCGGGACGACGTCGCCGAGGTCGAGGTTCCACTTGCCGATGCCATCGTCGCCGTACCGGTGGCCCATCGAGCCGTTGGGAACCACGGCCTGCTGGGTCACCGAGTCCAGCAGCACGGTCTTGAACGCGGCATTGTCGCTGGCGGCCTGCTCCCCGCCGAGGTCCTCGGCGGTCAGGAACTTGCCGGTGAAATAGGTGCCGTTCCGCTCGTCCAGCCGGACCAGGAACGGCAGGTCTGTGTAGCGCGCGACGTACTGGGCGAAGTACGGGACCTGGCGGTCGACGAAGAACTCCTTGAGGATGACGTGGCCCATCGCCATGGCCAGCGCCCCGTCGGTGCCCGGCTTGGCGGGCAGCCACTCATCGGCGAACTTGACGTTGTCGGCGTAGTCAGGGGCCACCGCGATGACCTTCTGGCCGCGGTATCGGGCCTCGGTCATCCAGTGCGCATCAGGGGTCCGGGTGACCGGGACGTTCGAGCCCCACATGATCAGGTAGCCCGCATCCCACCAGTCCCCCGACTCGGGCACGTCGGTCTGGTCGCCGAAGACCTGGGGCGAGGCGACCGGCAGGTCGGCATACCAGTCATAGAAGCTGAGCATCGAGCCGCCGATGAGGTTGACGAACCGGGCACCGGCCGCGTGCGAGACCATCGACATCGCCGGGATCGGCGAGAACCCGGCGACCCGGTCAGGCCCCCACTTCTTGATGGTGTGCACGTGGGCGGCGGCCACCATCTCGGTGGCTTCCTCCCAGGTCGCGCGCACCAGCCCGCCCTTGCCCCGCGCCGCCTTGTAGCGCTTCGATCGGGCTGGGTCGTCGACGATGTCGGCCCAGGCCAGGACCGGGTCACCAAGTCGCGCCTTGGCCTCGCGATACATCTCCAGCAGCACGCCACGCACGTACGGGTAGCGGACACGGGTAGGGGAATAGGTGTACCAGGAGAAGGCGGCGCCCCGGGGGCAGCCGCGCGGCTCGTACTCCGGCCGGTCCGGACCGGTGGTGGGGTAGTCGGTCTGCTGGGACTCCCAGGTGATGATGCCGTCCTTGACGTACACCTTCCACGAGCAGGACCCGGTGCAGTTCACGCCGTGGGTGGAGCGGACGACCTTGTCGTGCGCCCAGCGGTCCCGGTAGAAGGCGTCCGCCTCGCGGCCGCCGCTACGGTGCACCGTGCGCAGGTCCTGGGAGACCTCCGCCTTCGTGAAGAACCTCCGGGTCCTGACCAGTGCCTGGGTGACGGCGTCGTCCAGCCCGTCGCCGGTTGCTCCTGCCCACTGGTCGGTGCTCACCCGCGGTCCCTCTCATCTGTCGACGATGTATCTGTGTGGTCGGTATCTATGTGCTCGTGATCTGCGTACTCGTGATGTGCATGCCCGTGACCTGGGTCCGATGTTCCGGCGTCGTATGCTGCGTTCTGAGCCCGGACGGCCTCGATGCGCTCCCACTGGACCGGGTCGAGGGCGATCAGGGCGGCAGGGAAGACCCCGTCCTGCTCCTTGAGGATGTGCTGGCCCAGCAGGTAGAGGGCTTTCAGCAGCCGGTCCGGCCAGGTGGGGTCGTCGGGAGGACCGTCGGCGGCCTCGCCCAGCACCTTCTCGATCTCGCGGTGATCCGAACGCAGGGCCTCGATGTGATCGGGGAACTCGTCTGCCATCTCAGAGAACAGGCCCTCTTCCTCGACCACGGTGTGCGGGGCAAGGATGACCAGGATCTGCCGGCAGCCTGCGGCGACCTCATCGAGGCGCCCACCCGCCAGTGCGCTCCGGACCAGACCGACCTGCGCCGCGGCGTCGTCGTGCTCGCGATACAGCTCGGCGATGGTAGCGATCTGCTGGCAGCCGCAGTATTCGCACATCAGGGCCTCACGCTCTTGGGCTGTCGCGTGACATGTCTGGGCCCTGTTGGCCCGGCGGCGTCAGTGGCACGACGGACGGCGGCGGACCGGACAACGGTCATGGTGAAGATCATAGTGGCGGCCGCCCCCCCGGCAAGGAGCCCCAGGCCCAGACCGTACGAGTCGGTTCTGCCGTAGATGTAGCCCATCACCAGCGGCGGGACGAAGCCTCCCAGGCCACCGGCAGCGCCGACCAGGCCGGTGACCGACCCGACCTTGCTGGCCGGTGCCACCTTGCCGACGAGGGCAAAGGTCGCGCCGCTGCCGGCGCCAAGAGCGGCCGCCATGGTCAGGAAGGCGATCGTGCCCACCGGCCGAAGCTCCGGGGTGAAGGACTGCACCGCCGCCCCGGCCGCCAGGACCGCGTAGACCGCTGTCAGCACCGGGATCGAGCCGACCCGGTCCGAGAGCCACCCGCCGACGGGTCGCATCACGACGGCCACGAGCACGAAGCCCGCCATCCGGTTGGCGGCGTCGGCCTGCTCGAGCCCGTAAGCAGTCCGCAGGTAGGTCGGGAGGTAGACAGAGAAGGCCACGTAGCCACCGAAAGCGACGGCGTACAAGATGCACGCCTGCCAGGTGATGGACAGCCGTGAGGTGGCGGCGAGGCGGGCACCCAGCGGCTCGGTGGGCACCGTCCGTCCGGGTGCGTCGCGCATGACCAGCCAGGCGACCCCGGCATACAGGGCGAGGACGCCGGCGGTGATCAGGAAGGGCGATGAGGCCCCCTGCGCCTTCACCAGCTTCACCGTGGACAACGCGCTGATCGCGGTGCCACCCATGCCGACCCCGAAGAGGCCGAGGGCCAGGCCGCGGCGCTCGGGAGGGAACCAGCCGGACACGAAGGGAATGCCCACCGCAAAGACGGTGCCACCGATGCCGAGGAAGAACCCGCCGATCAGCAACGTTACCAACGACTTCTGGCCGGCCAGCCCGATAAACAGGACCGGCACGATGGTGGCGACCGAGACCAGCGGGTACATCACCCGCCCGCCGAACTTGTCGGTCAGCGCGCCCACCGGGATCCGGCCGAGCGCCCCGACGATCACCGGCACCGCGACGATCAGGGCCTGCTGGGAACCTGACAGGCCCAGCAGCTCCTTGTAGCGGGGACCCAGCGGGCTCAGCAGCGCCCAGGCCCAGAAGTTCACCGCGAAACCCAGGGTGGCCAGTGCCAGCATCACGAACGGCTGACGACTGCCCGACGCCGTTGCCGTGCCGGATCTGGTGGGGCCGCTCATGAGATCCCCCGAAGTTGCACCAACAGCGTCCATGTCGATCTCCTCATGGTCATAATTCTTATCGCAGTTCGGGAGTCCTCGCGCGCCGATCGGCTTCCCGAGGCTGAGGCATGACGGCAGTTTCCACGATACACACAGTAAAAACAAAAACGCGATAGCAGACTGACGGAACCGCTGCCAAGCACGAAGTGACAATCAGCACAACTCGTGAATTGTTCTTCTCGTCCGTCCGCATGGTAAAACAGGACTTATCCATTAAAACGACCCAGTTGTTTTTAATGGGCAACCTGAGGAGACTGCTGTGGAGCGACGTCAGTTCATCATGGTCGGCGGAGGCGTCGTTGCCGGCGCGGCGGTAGGCGCAGCCGGTTCACGCTTCGGGTCGGGCCTGGCCACCGACGGACAGCTGGTCGCCATGGCTGCCGACCACGGACTATCGGGGGACGAGGCGCGCGGGGCCCTGCAGACCACCGTGCCGCCGGGCAAGTACGACCCTTACTACATGTTCGCCTCCGGGGGGCACCTGGGCCAGGTCCAGGTCATCGGCGTTCCCTCGATGCGCCTGCTCAAGGTCATCCCCGTCTTCACCCGCGATGCCTACTCGGGCTATGGCTTCGGTGCCGACCTCGGCGAGGCCGTGATCGGTGCCGGGACCGATCCGACCAAGAGCAGCCCCCTCAGCTGGGGCGACAGCCACCACCCCGCCCTCTCGGAGACGGCCGGCGAGTACGACGGCCGCTGGCTCTACATCAACGACCGCGCCAACGGCCGGATCGCGATGATCGACCTGACCGACTTCAAGACCAAGCAGATCATCGACGTCCCCAACCTCGGAACCTCCCACGGCATGTGCGTCACCCCGGACAGTGAGTACGCGCACATCTCCTCGATCACTCCGCGGCCCACCACCGCGAACGGCTATGCACCTCTCGAGCGGTATGCCGAGCTGTATCGCGGCCATTCGACCTGGTTCTTCCTCAACCCCAAGACCGGCCGGATGGTGCCGGAGAAGAGCTTCCAGGTCGAGCTCCCGCCATACAACCAGGACCTGGCCGACGCCGGGAAGCTTGCCAGCGCGGGCTTCGGCTTCATCAACTCCTTCAACACCGAGCTGGCCGTGGGCGACAAGGCCGGGCTCGAGGTCGGGACGACCAAGAACAACTTCGACTACCTGCAGGTGATCGACTGGAAGAAGGCCGAGAAGGTCGTCGCCGCCGGGAAGTTCATCAAGCGCAACGGCATGCGGGTCATTCCGCTGGCCGTGGCTGCCAGCGAGGGGGTCCTGCACCTCATCCCCGAGCCACGGAACCCGCACGGCGTCGATGTCTCCCCCGACGGCCACTACATCCTGATCGCGGGCAAGCTCGACCCGCACGTGACCGTGTTCTCGATCGAGAAGATCAAGGCGGCCATCGCCAAGAAGAGCTACCAGGGCAAGGACCGCTACGGCGTGCCCATCATCGCCATGGACGCGGCGCTGGAGGCGCAGGTCGAGGTCGGCGCCGGGCCGCTGCACACCCAGTTCGACGGTAAGGGCAACGCCTACACCAGCCTGTTCATCGACAGCGCCGTGGCCAAGTGGACTCTCGGTCCCAAGTCGGGGGTGACCAAGGACCCGTTCAAGTTCATCGAGAAGATCCCGGTCCACTACAACATCGGCCACCTGGCCATCCCCGGTGGCGACACCGTCAAGCCGACGGGCAAGTACCTCGTGGCCCTCAACAAGTGGTCGCTGGACCAGGTCCAGAAGCTGGGGCCCACGCACCCGGTGAACATCGAGCTCATCGACCTCGACTCGCAGCCGCTGCGGACGTTGAGCAGCATGCCGCTGGGCAACTCCGAGCCGCACTACGCCCAGATCATCAAGACCGACAAGCTCAAACCCCTCAAGGTCTACGCTCCCGGGACCGACCCGGCCACGATGGCGAGGTCCGAGTTCGCGGTGATGGCCGGCCAGGAGCGGATCAGGCGCGCCGGCACGGTGGTCGACGTCTATGCCACCTTGATGCGCAGTCACTTCACGCCCGGGGAGATCCTGGTCAACGAGGGTGACACGGTGCGGATCCACCTGACCAACATCGAGACCACCGAGAACGCCACCCACACCTTCACCGTGCCCGCCTACAACATCCAGGCGACCCTGGACCCGGGCGAGTTCGTCAGCGTCGAGTTCAAGGCCAACCGGGTCGGCTCCTTCGCGTTCTACTGTGCGCAGTTCTGCTCGGCCCTTCACATGGAGATGTACGGCTGGCTCCTGGTGAAGCCGAAGGGAGCCTGATGAGGGCCGCCTTCGGCCAGCTCTTTCGCCCCGCCGGTCTCCCGGCCGTGGTCGCCGCCGCTGTGCTCCTGGCAAGCGGATGCTCCGGGGGCGGCACGAGCGAGAACCCGCCGTCCACGATGAACAAGAGTGCGATGAAGACCATGGGATCCCCATCCCCGGCGGGTACCGCGCTGAGCCTCTCCGGCACCGAGTACTCCTTCACACCGTCGAAGCTCACGGCGAAGGCCGGCCTGACCACGATCCGCTTCACGAACAAGGGAGCGATGGAGCACGACTTCGCCATCGTTGCCCTGGGAGTCAAGCTCACCGCGCAGCCGGGCAAGACGGCTGAGGTCACCCTCACCCTGAAGCCGGGCACCTACCCGTCCATCTGCACCGTTCCCGGGCACGCCCAGAGCGGTATGCAGGGGACGCTCACCGTCTCGTGAGCCGGCATGTGGGTGCCGAACCCGCCGAGCACCCTGCCACCCCCCAGAACGTGGCCCGGGCGACTCCTAGCCCAGCGCACCCCAGCCCTGCGGCAGGGCGGGCAGTCCGCCCCGTCCTGATCCAGGTCGCCACCGGTGGCGCAGCCGTCGCACTGCTGCTCGTCGCCGCCCGGCTTCCGATCTGGCAGGCGACTTTCTCCGCGCCCCAGTACCCGCAGGGCCTGGACATCTCTGCCTATGGCAACACGGTCACCGGAGACCTCGGCGAGATCAACGAGCTGTCGCACTACATCGGCATGCCTCCCTTCAACTTCGTCGGCATGCCCGAGATGAGGCTCTGGCCTCTGGTCATCGCCGTCGCGATCGCCGCGTCCGTGCTGGCCGTGGTGACCCGACGGCGCTGGTTAAGGCGCCTCGCCTGCGCAGGGCTCTGGCTGATCCCGGTCTGCGCGCTGGCTGACGTCCAGTTCCGGCTCTGGCAGGTGGGCCACAGCATCGACCCCACCGCGCCGATCCGGGTGCCCCCCTTCATGCCGCGCGTCGTGGGCCCGACAACCCTGATGAACTTCACCGTCCATGCCCTCCCCGGCATGGCGCTGGTCCTGGTCGCGGCCGCCGCCGTACTGGTCGGTGTGGTCCCCCGGTTCACCCGACGTCATACGCCGGGCAGCTCTCCGGCCGCAGACCCGGAGCTGACGGTGCGATGAGCCGTCTCCGCGCCGCCGTCATGTCGGTAGCCACGGTGGCCGGCGCAGCGATGCTGCTGGCGGCCGGGCCTGCCGGTCTGGTGGGATCAGCGCGCTCGGACACCCAGGTGACCACGACCACCCCGGCCACCTGCGCCCCGACCCCCGGAGCTGCCAAAACTAAACAGGAAGCACCTGGTGCAGCCTCACACGGTGACATGACAGGCATGGACGGTATGGATGGCATGGCGGGAGTGGCTGAGAAGCCAGCTCGCCACTCGACGCAGGAGCTGAGGGACCGGCTTGCCCGCACCCCCGCCGGAGGCACCCTCACCATTGCGGCGGGCGTCTATCAGGGTGCACTCGTGATCGACCGTCCGGTCACCCTGGTCGGGGTCGGGCACCCCGTCATCCGAGGCGACGGGACCGGCTCGGTGCTGACCATCCGGGCCGCGGGGACCACCGTGCGCGACCTCATGATCGAGGGCAGCGGACCGGGACCTGTCGACAACCCCGCCGGAGTCAGCGTCGAGGCCGACCACGTCACCGTGATGAACCTGCACATCCGGGACACCTACACCGGCGTCTGGGTCGAGGGCGCCACAGCTGCCCACATCACCGGCAACAAGATCGAAGGACGCAAGTCGGTGGCTGTGTCCGGGGAAAACGCCACCCCCATGGGCGACATGGCCGGGGACATGTCAGGTATGACGATGAGCACCGCCCATGGCAACGCGCAGGCCGGGCGCGGTGACGGCGTCTCCCTGTTCAACGCGATCCGCCCGGTGGTCTCCGGGAACACCATCACCAACGTGCGCGACGGTGTCTACCTGTCCTACGGCGGCGGCACCAGGATCGAGTGCAACCGCGTGACCGGAAGCCGCTACGCGATACACAGCATGTACGGGAAGACCGTGACCGTGACCGGCAACCACTTCGCGGCCAACCAGTCCGGTCCGGTGATGATGTATGGCGGCCCGGTCACCCTGGAGGGGAACGTCATCCGTGAGCAGCAGTCCGCCGCAACGGGGTTCGGCGTACTCCTGCTGGATGTCGCAGACGCGCGCCTGCTTCGCAACGTCCTGGTGAGCAACCGCGTCGGCCTGCAGGTCGAAGGTTCGGTGGGCGGCTCGAAGCCCACGACGGTCGAGCTCAACACCATCGCCCTCAACCAGGTCGGGGTCGGCCTCTATCCGACGGCCGACGCCAGCCTGACCCAGAACAGCCTCGTCGAGAACACCGTTCAGGTGCTGGGTCTGGGTCCCGACGGGGACGGCGGCGGCGCCCGGTGGAGCCGCCGCGGGCTCGGCAACTACTGGAGCAACTACCGCGGTTTCCAGCAACCCGGTCGCGCCGGTGAGGTCAGCATCGGGGCGGTCCCCCACGTCGAGGGCGCAGCGGCCGGACGCCTGCTCGCCGGCGATCCCACCCTCCTGGCCCTCGCCTCCAGCCCCGCCTTCACGCTCCTGCAAGCGGTTGAGCAACGCTCGGCCGGCCAGCACCCTGTGGCCCTCGACCACTCCCCCCTGGTCGACCCCCGATCTCCCTCGTTGCCAACCGAACCCAATCACGCCGCGCTGGGAACGGGACTGGTGGGCGCGGCCAGCCTGCTGATCTGCTCACTCGTCCTGCTGCGCGCCACGAGGCGCCGCCATACGCCGTCTGAAAGGACGAAGCCGTGATGCACCTACGCCTGCAGAAAGCGCCCGAAGACGCCGGCAGTTCCGAGCTCCTGGCGATCCAGGGAGTCAGGAAGGCCTTCGGTGAACACGTCGTCCTCGACGATGTGTCCCTGAAGGTCAGCAGAGGGGACATCGCGCTGGTCGTGGGGGCGAACGGCTCCGGCAAGAGCACGTTGCTGCGCTGCGTCGCGGGGCTCACCTCGTTCGAGGGGTCGGCCCGGATCCTGGGCCAGAACCCGCGGTCGGCAGCTCGCCGGGGACTGATCGGCTACCTGCCGCAGCTCGTCGCCCTGCCCGAGTCGGTGACAGTCAGCGAGGTCATCTCCTTCTTCGCTCGTCTGCGAGGAGTGAGCCTGCGCCGACCAGCGGACCTCGCCAGGGCCGTGCCCCTGCCGGACGGCTTCCTGCCCTCGCTCGAGCTCCCCATCGGCACCCTGTCCGGCGGCATGCGGCGGCGCGTCGCGCTGGCCGCGGCGATCATCGGCTCGCCCCCGCTGGTGCTCCTGGACGAGCCCGACGCCAGCCTGGACGAGGAGCACAGCGCCTCCCTGTGGGAGACGATGCAGGCACTGCGAGCCGGCGGAGGTACCGCGCTCATCGCGATGCCGTTGCTGGTCACCAGCCTGCTGCGACACGACCTGGCCCCCGTCGCCGACCGGGCAGTGCTGCTGGAGGCGGGACGGGTGGTTCACGACGGCTCGCTCGAGTCCCTGCGACCGGCCCCTGCTCTCGGCTCCCATCGGCTGATGTCGGTGGGCTCGCGATGAGCCTTCGCGCCGTATGCGCCGTCGCCGGGTGGGAGTTCCGCCTCGCGGTGCGAGGCCGTCTCGTGGTGGGGACCGCGCTGACCTTCACCGTCGTCTGCGTGGCCGCGACCCTGCTCGGGCTGCGCTCGCTCAGCGACCTCGGACTGGCCGGCGTCGGGCCTGGCACGGCGGCGCTGATCAACCTGACCATCCTCTTCCCCCCGCTGATGGGAATCATGCTGGGAGCCAACAGCCTGTCCTCAGCGCGCGAACGAGGGCTGTTGCCACTTCTGCTGGTTCAGCCGATCTCCCGGCTCGACCACGTCTCCGGCGTCGTGATCGGCGTGATCGGTGCCGTGTGGCTAACGATCGGCTTCGGGTTCGGCGCCTCGGCTCTCCTGCTCGCCGGGGTAGCCGGCACCGCCGACGTTCCCGGCCTGCTCGCCATCGTTGCGGCAGCCCTTGGTGTGGGCGTCGTCTCCGTGGCCCTCGGCGTCGCCATCTCCGCGCTGGCAAGCAGTCGCCTGCAGGCCCTCGGTGTGTCCATGGGGTTGTGGTTCCTCTTCGCCTTCGCCATCGACCTGGTCCTGGCCGGAGTGGCGGCGGGGGTTCACCTCGGCCCGCTGGGACTGTTCATCGGCGTTCTGCTCAACCCCCTGGAGTCCGGGCGCGTCCTGATGGTGCTGGCCTCCGGCGGCGACGCCCTGACCCTGGGACCGTTCGGGGCTTACCTGCACGAGACCGTCGGCACCACCTGGGCCGCGTCGGCAGTCGGCGCCTCCCTGGCGGCGTGGACCGGGCTCTCCGTGCTGGCGTCCTGGATGGGGATCTCACGCCGTGAGCCATGAGCCGTGTTCCGTACGTCAGCCGCCGTGCGGCCAAGTAAAAAGCCAACTGCCGTGAGCTGTGTTCTGACCCAGAACCGAAGGAGCATCACATGAAGCCCCCTACTACGCACCCGCAGGTGCCAGCGGGCCTGCCTCCGGAAATGGCCCAGGAGGTCAGCAAGGTGCTGAGCCGGCGCAACCTCCTGACCACCCTCGGGGTCACGGCGGCCGGCGGTGCCCTGGCGATGGTCAGCTACCGGGACGACGCGCACGCCGCGACGACGGAGAAGCAACCGGCGACCTCGAAGCACCCGGCGACGTCCAAGACCGCGAAGAAGGCAACGCACGCCTGGTGCATGGTCGACCTGCGCACCTGCGACGGCTGCGAGATGTGCACCAGGTCCTGCCAGCAGCGTCACAACCTGCGGGAGGAGCAGACCTGGATCAAGGTCTACACGATGGAGAATGACGCCGGAGGCACGTATCCCATGCCCCGGCCCTGCATGATGTGCGAGGACCCGCCATGCCTGAACGTGTGCCCGGTAGGCGCGACGCTGCGTACCGACGAGGGCCTCGTCCTGGTCGACACCGACACCTGCGTGGGGTCCCGCGCCTGTATGGCGGCCTGCCCGTACGAGGCTCGCTACTTCAACTGGACCGAACCGCTGCCGGCAAAGCGGATGCCCATGCCCAGCTCGCCGCAGATGCCGGTGGCCAAAAAGGGCACCGTCGGCAAGTGCGTGCTGTGCGCCGACCGGCTGCCGCAGGGTGAGCTGCCCGCGTGCGTCTCGGGCTGCGCGATGGGCGTGCTGTACATCGGGGACCTGGTCACCGACGTCGCCGTCAACGGGGTCGGCAAGACCGTGGTCCTCTCGGAGTTCCTCAAGGCGAACGACGCGGTGCGGTACAAGGAGGAGCTCGGGACCAACCCCCGCGTCTACTACATCCTGGGCCACGGCCAGAACCTCGGAGGTCAGGGATGAGCACCGAGGTTGTGACCAAAGGCGCCCCGGCCACCGGCGCGATGGCGACACCCGAGGTGACCACCGACGCGCGGGAAGCCTCGCTGCGCCCCTTCGGCAGGCCGAGTCGCCTCTGGTGGCTCACTGTTCTCGCGCTGAGCCTGGTGGTGCTCAGCGGTATCGCCGCCTGGGTCGTCCAGCTCCGCGGCGGGATGGGGGCGGCCGGCTACAACGACCACGCCTTCTGGGCCATCTACATCGCCGACGTCGTCACCTTCATCGGCGTGAGCTACGGCGGGGCCGTGGTCTCGGCGATCCTGCGGCTGACCGGCGCGACCTGGCGCGCGCCGCTGACCCGCCTGGCCGAGGGCACAGCGGTCGTCACCGTGCTCATCGGCGCGGCCCTGATCATCCCGCACATCGGCAACCCGATCCTGTTGTGGGAGCTGGTGACCCAGCCCAACACCTCCGCACCGGTGTTCTGGGACTTCGTCGCGGTGATGACCTACACCGCCGCCTCGATCGTGTTCTTCGCCCTGCCCCTCGTGCCGGACATGGCCATCCTGGGCCAGGAGCACGGGGAACGCCTCGGCCGTCGCCGGGCGAGCCTGTACGCGACTATCTCCCGAGGCTGGGTGGGCGCCCCTCGGCAGAAAGCCGTCCTGGCCGGGGCTCTCGGCCTGGTGTCCATCATGATCATCCCGCTGGCCGTCTCCGTGCACTCGGTCCTGGCCTGGGCCTTCGCCACCACCAGCCGCCCGTGGTGGCACGAGAGCATCTGGGCTCCGCAGTTCGTAGTCGCAGCTCTGTACTCCGGGGTCGCCCTGGTCATTCTCGTCGTCGCGGGCTTCCGGCGCGGCTACCACCTCGAGGGACTCATCACCGCGCGGCACTTCGTCCGCCTCGGTTTCATCATGGCGACGCTGTCCGCCACCTACGTGTACCTGACCTTCGCCGACCTCCTGCCCGGCGCCTATGTCGCCGACCATGGGACGGCAGACGTGTTCGCCGAGCTGCTGGTCGGTCGCCTGGCACCCTGGTTCTGGTTGTTCGCCGTCGTCGGTGGCCTCCTGCCGCTGCTGCTCGTCGCACTCCCCTGGACCAGGAATGTGAAGGGCATGGTCACCGCCGCTCTCCTGGTAGTGCCGATGATGTGGCTCAAACGGATCCTCATGGTCGTCGGGCCGGGAACCTACGACGTGATGACCGGTGTTTTCGGCAGGTACCAGTTCACATGGGTCCCCGTCGCGATCACCCTCGCCGCCGCGGCTGCGATCCCGCTGCTGCTCATGCTGCTCTTCCGGGTCGTGCCTCTGCTCTCCATCGAGGAGATCGAGGAGATCAACGAGCTGGAGAAGCCAGTGGCCGTGGAGCCGCCCATCGAGTCCCAAGAGACCCGGGACGACAACGCGAATAACGTCGGCACTCGTACTCCGCCCTACCGCGTCGCCGGGATCACTGGCGCCCTGGTGCTGGTGGCCCTGCTGGGCACGCTCGGGGTGGGCGCGGCTGACCACGCACAGGCTGCGACCTCACAGGGCACCTCGAGGAGTGCGCCAGCTGCCACGTCGCCCAGTGCCCCGGCCATCAAGCTCGAAGGTGTCGAGGAGGGGGGCCTGATGAAGCTCACCGCGACCCTCACCGGCCCGAGGGGCGCACAGGCCGACGCGCCGGTGGCGTTCCTCTTCTCCACCACCCAGTTCGGGACCCCGGCCCGACTCGTCTCCCTGGGGTCGGTCACCACCGACACGACCGGCACCGCCACGCTGGTCCTGGGTGGTGATGCTGATCATCAGTACCGCCCTACCTCAACCGGGCCACAGGAGTTCATCGCGACCTACTCCGCCCCCGGCGTCAAGTCGCTCACCTCGAGCACCATCGTCAACGTGACGATCGCCCGGTCGGCGTACACGCCTGCACCCACCAAGGCTCTCGCCGGCGTCGGCAACGTACTGGTGATCGTCCTGTTCGCGATCGTGGCAGCCATCTGGCTCACCCTCGCCACCCAGGTATGGCGTGTCCGCCGGGTCTGTCGCGAGGTCCAGGTAAACCTCCGTTCGGGCTGACCAGAAGGCCAGCCGGTAGGTGATGCGTCCGCGGACGATGTCTCGTCTGGGACTGTCTCAGTGCGCAAAGACAGGTCGGCCCGTAGGGTCCTGCCATGGGGTTCTCAGTCAAGCTCGCACCGGGTATCCGCGTCCGAGCATCCAGCCGCGGTCTCCGGACCAGCGTCGGCCCCCGGGCCGCCCGGGTCCACTTCGGGACCGGTCGGACTGGTTTCTCCAGTGGCGCAGGTCCAGTGAGCTTCTACACCAGCACCGCCGGTGGCCGCTCAAACTCAAGCTCCGGGGGGCGGCAACCCTCGACGGGGACGTCCGCTCGCGCCCTGGCGAACGTGGACAAGGCGGACCAGGCCCAGCAGCTTGCGGCCGCGCTGTCAGCCATCCTCGAGCTTCACAGGGCAGATTTCCCGTCCGCTCAGCACCCCGTGGCCCCGCTGCCCCCGCCGGTGGACGTCAACGCAGTGACTGCCAAACACCACAAGGCGGCGCTGGCTGGCATCAGCATCCTTAGACGATCCGCGCGTAAGGAAGCGAAAACGGCAGCTGACCAGTCGGCGCGTGCGGAGGTCGCAGCCATCACCGCCGTGGACCAGCGTGCGCATGGCGCCTACCAGGAAGAGCTCGACATGCTCTGGGGCCGCCTGCTGGACAACGACCCGGACGTCGTCCTCGGCACCCTCGCCGAGGCGTTTGAAGACAACGAGGCAGCCGCGGCACCGGTTGGCATCACCGGTTCGGAAGCGTCTGTGGTGGTCCTGGTCCCCTCGACCTCAGCCGTCCCGGAGCGCCGACCCACCCTGACAGCCGCGGGCAACCTGTCGCTGAAGAAGCTGACCAAGCGTGAGAGCGCCGATCTCTACAAGCTCCTCGTCTGTGGGTACGTCCTGGCTACCGTCAAGGAGGCGTTCGCCGTTGCGCCCGCCCTGGCTCACGTGCGGGTGGTGGCTCTGCGCAGCCCCGGGACCGACGCCTACGGCAAGAACCGTATCGAAGTGCTCCTCGGTGCCCGGTTCGCACGCGTGGCGCTCGACGGTGTCCAGTGGGCTTCGGCTGATGCCTCCGTGGTCGTCAACGACACCAGCACTGAGCGGACCGCTCGCTTCGTCGGCCCCAGCAAGGAGCTCACAGCCCTTGATCTGGCCGCTGAACCCGACCTCGCGGCCGTCGTGGCCGCGGTTGACCTGGATGAGCTCACCGCTTGAACCGGTCTTGGCCATGTAGGACAAACCTTCCACGGCGAATCACGACCAGACCTTGGCCCAGGGAAGCGTGAGGCCAGGCCGCGCTGCGGCCCGGGCCGGCGACGAGCCAGCCCACGGCCAGGCTCATCGGCCGTTCACATGAGGTGCAAGAAAGTCAGCGCAGGCCGTCGACCTCGGAGCCGTTCAGGAGCCGGCGCAGCGCGTCGGCCTGGGCCGAGAGGTCGAGACCGGACTCGGCCGGAGCACCGTCTGCCTGCTGGCCGGCGCTCTGGAACGGCTTGAGCAGGTCCATCGGCAGCGGGAACACGATGGTGGACTTCTCGCCGCCGAGCTCGAGCAGGGTCTGCAGGTACCGGAGCTGGATAGCGGCCGGGTTGCGGCTGAGGATCTCCGCGGCCTCGTAGACCTTCTGGGCGGCCTGGAACTCGCCCTCGGAGTTGATGATCTTGGCGCGGCGCTCGCGCTCCGCCTCGGCCTGGCGGGCCATCGCGCGCTGCATCGCCTCCGGGATCTCTACGTCCTTGATCTCGACGGT
>ENA-OBLH01000341-OBLH01000341.1-metagenomes-genome-assembly--contig:-NODE-341-length-16039-cov-2.83784_pt1 | contig 16039 bp, 13 predicted proteins | sample MGYA00153382_OBLH01 | MGnify analysis MGYA00153382
CGAGGTCGTCGACGAGGACCACGACGGAATGGAGACGCATCGTTCGCGCCTGGGCGAGCGTCTGCGCATCTTCCTTCAGCTCGATGGACTCTGATTCGTAGGCCTTGTTGAGGCGGACCAGCCCCACGACCATCACCGGAACGAGGATCATGATCACCCAGGCGCCTTCGGCGAATTTCATGCTGGCGACGATGATCAGCACGATGAACGACAACACTGCACCGATGCCGTTGATCCACGCGCCGACTTTCCAGCCCTTCTCCTTCAGTCTGATGTGATGCTTGGTCATGCCGGACTGCGACAGCGTGAAGCTGGTGAACACGCCGATCGCATAGAGCGGGATCAGGTTGGTGACATCAGCTTGGAAGATCACCACCAGGATCGCGGCGGCAACCGCCAACGCGATGATGCCGTTGGAGAACACCAGCCGATGGCCTCGAACCATGAACTGTCGGGGCATGAAGTTGTCGCCGGCATGAAACGAGGCGAGTCGCGGGAAGTCTGCGAAGCTCGTGTTCGCGGCCAGAACGAGGATCAACATCGTGCCGGCCTGAAGGGCGAAGAACATGATGTGTCCGACAGTGGATTGGCCGAACACCAGCTTGCCCACCTGCGAGATCACCGTCGGAGTCCCATCCTCGTACGGCGTGGCATGGACTCGGGACGCGAGGAATGACAGCCCCAGGAACATCACACCGAGCAGCGCGCCCATGTACACGAGCGTGTCGCGAGCGTTCTTCCACGCAGGAGGACGGAAGGCCGGCACACCGTTGCTGATCGCCTCGACACCCGTAACCGCCGCGCCGCCCGATGCGAACGCCTTCAGGAAGATCAGCAACCCGGCACCCATGAAGATGGCGTTCGACGGGCTCTGCGACTGGACGATCATGCCGTCGACGTTGCCCGACTGCACTGGCAGGGTCCCCGCGAAGAAGCGGGTGACGCCGGTGATGAGCAGGATCACCATCACGAGCACGAAGAAGTAGGTCGGCGCCGCGAACAGCTTTCCCGACTCTTTGGTGCCGCGCAGATTGCCGAACGCGATGATGAACACGAACGCAATCGAGATCTCCAACTTGAAAGGTGTCAGCCCGGGGAACGCCGACGCCAATGCCGCGCTGCCTGCAGCGGTGCTCACCGCCACGGTGAGGATGTAGTCGATCAGCAGAGCAACCCCGGCGACCTGGGCCGGCAGCAACCCGAAGTTGTCACGGGTCACGATGTAGGCCCCACCCGCCGACGGGTAGGCCTTGATCGTCTGGCGGTACGACAGGATCAGAAATCCCAGTACCACCAGGAGGAGCATCGTGATCGGGGTGATGAGCGAGAACGCGGCGAGGCCGATGACCGGTACGAGCACCACGAGGATCTCCTCGGATGCGTACGCGCACGACGAGATGCAGTCGGAGGCGAACACCGCCAGCGCCGTCGGCTTGCCGAGTGTCTCGTGTTCCAACCGCTCGCTGTGCAGCGGTGGGCCGAGCAACTTGTTCTTGACCCGGTAGCCGAACGGCTCAGCGATGTCCGGAGCCAGGTGGCCGAGCGGACGATCTTCGATGACGGGTTCGGGCGTCGGTGCGATGGTCAGGTTCTCTTCGAGGAGCACGATTCCACTCAAGCACCGACGTGACAGCCCTCCCGCTCAGAGGTCGCCAAGATCGGACGTGATGGCGCTAAGAACGCGTCAAGACGCCTCGAACCGGTACCCGATGCCCGGTTCAGTGACGAAGTACCGAGGCTGACCAGGCTGCGGTTCGAGTTTTCGACGTATCGCCGCAAGGTGGACGCGCAGATAGTTCGTCTCATGTTCGTACTGCGGTCCCCAGACACGCTGGAGGAGCTGACGCTGGGTGACGAGCCTGCCAGGGTTCCGTACGAGGTGCTCGACGATCGCCCACTCCGTCGGCGTGAGGTGTACGGCGACGCCGCCCCGGGTGACCCGCCTGGCCACGAAGTCGACCTCGAAGTCAGTGGTTTCGACGATCGGCTCGTCGGTCACCGTCGGGTGTCGGCGCAACGATGCCCGCACCCTCGCCAGGAGTTCGGTGATACTGAACGGTTTCGTGACGTAGTCGTCCGCGCCGGCGTCGAGCGCGGCAACCTTGCTCGCATCGCCCTCGCGGGCCGACAGGACGATGATCGGCGTGGTCGTCCACCCACGAAGACCACGGATCACGTCCACTCCGTCGAGCCCGGGAAGTCCGAGGTCGAGGAGGACCAGATCAGGATGGACCGCTGCCGCGCTGGCAAGCGCCGCCTCGCCCGTCGAAGCCGTCGTGACGTCGTAGCCGTGGGCGCGAAGATTGATGTCGAGGGCCCGGACGATCTGCACGTCGTCGTCGACAACCAGGATCCGAACCATGGCTACAGCTGCTCGGCGATGAGCAGGCGCACGGTCAACGTCAGACCGCCGCCCGGAGTGTCGTCGACCTCCAAGCTGGCGCCCATCGCGTCGACGAAACCCTTGGCGATCGCCAGGCCCAGGCCGGCGCCGGCATCGGTGGAGCGGTCGCCGAACCGTTGGAACGGCACGAACATCCGATCGCGATAGGCCTGCTCCACCCCCGGACCACGATCGACCACTCGAAGATCGACGAACGAGCCGACGAGTCCGGCCTCGATCCGGACCGACCGGTTCGGCGGCGACCAGGCGATTGCGTTGGACACGATGTTGGCGATCGCTCGTTCGAGGAGCGCCGAGTCGGCCAGCACCATCGGGAGCGTCGGCGCGACGTCGACGTCCACTCGCGACTGCGCCGAATCGACTCCGACGAGTGCCGACGCGACGACCTCTTCCAACGGCACGGAACGCAGGACCAGATCGACAGCACCCGCTTGCAGGCGGCTCATGTCGAGCAGATCTCGCACCATCCGGTCGAGGCGATCAGCTGCGCCCTCGATGTCGTGGAGCAACACTCGGCGATCGTCCTCCGTGAATGCGACGTCAGTGTGCAACAGCCCCGAAGCCGACGCCTTGATCGTGGCGAGCGGCGTACGGAAGTCATGAGAAACCGCCTGGAGCAGCGACGACCGCAGTGCGTCGGCCTCGGCGATCAGATCGGCTTCGGCCGCCTCGGCGCGTAGGCGGCGCGCCTCGACTGCCATCGCCAACTGGTCGGCGAACGCACGGAGCACCACCAGCTGTTCGGACCCGAGGGTCGTTCCGGAGACGACCAGCCGAAGATCGCCCTCGGCCGAGAGATCGATCGAGGTCCCCTGTTCCGGAGTCAGCAGCTCCGGGCTCCCCGACGTGTGGGTCGGCCACCACGCGCCGTCGACATGCTCGAGCACGGAGGCGGCATCGAGCCCGAACGTGGCGCGAACCTGCTCGAGGAGATCGGACAACGGATCGAGCGCACCGACGAGGGTCGCCGCGGAACGGGCGAGCGCCGCTGCGTCCGCTCGTGCACTGGACGCCTCACGACTCTGCCGGGCGGCCCGGTCGACCAGCACGCTGATGACCACAGTGACGAGAACGAACACACTCAACGCCACGACGTTCTCGGCCTCGCTGATCGTCAACGTGTGCAGCGGCTGCGTGAGGAACCAGTTGGTGAGCGCGAACGCACTCACGGACGCGACGAGCCCCGCACGAAGACCCGCGAGTGCAGCAACGGCCATCACGATGCAGAGATCGATGAGCAGCGCTGAGCCCAACGACACGTGTTCGCGAACGACGGCAAGCACCAGTGTCACCAACGGCAGACCGACAAGGCAGAGCGTCCACCCCGCCACCACCTGCGCCCGAGGCCTGTGATCACTCGTTCGCTTGGATCCGAGCCGGCGTTGCCCAGCGAGCGTCGCTCCGGTGGGCACGATGTGCACGTCGGCCGGGCCGATGTCCTCGATCAGTTTGTCGAGCACCTCTCCGCGAGACCGGGAACGCAAGCTCGTCCCGCGCGCGCCGACCACGATCTGCGTCGCCTGCTCGACCCGGGCAAACGCTCCGAGCGCACCGGCGACATCGTCACCGCGCACCTCCCGGTAGGTGCCGCCGAGACTCACGAGCAGGCGACGTTGGTGTTCGAGGTCAGGCCCCGGCTGGCGGTTGGGGCTCATCACGTGCACCCCGATCACCTCGCCGCCCGAACGATCCGCGAGGCGCGCAGCCCGCCTCACGAGCAACTCGCCACCCTCGCCACCCAGGGCGACCACGACGCGTTCGCGCCTGGGTCGGGGATCGGCGACCAAGCTCGGCGCCCGGTCCCGCTCGAGCTGCTCCGCGACCCGGCCTGCGAGCCACGTCAAGGCCAAATGACGCAGCGCACCGAGCACCGCTGGACGAAAGAGGTTGGCCAGCGCGGCATCGACGCGCTCGGGGGGATACACGTGCCCGTGGGCCAGGCGACGCCGCAGCGCCTCGGGACTCATGTCGACCAGTTCGATCTGAGCATCGACCGGGATGAACGCGTCGGGCACGATGTGGTTCGACTCGACCCCGGTGATCGAGGCGACGGTGTCGTGCAACGACGCGAGATCTCCGATGTCCAACGTACAGATCACGTCGATGCCCGCATCGAGTATGCGGTCAACGGATTCCCATCGGCTGTGGCCATCCTCGCGGTGATGACCCACGTCGTCGACGAGCACGACACGCGGCCGCCGACCGATGGCGGTGTCAACGTCGAAATCGCCGTTCCCGTCCGGGCAGAAGGTGGTTGGAAGACGCTCCAACGGAACCTCGCGACCGGCCCATCCGGGGTGACCCGCCGTGTCGATGACCCCGATGACGACATCCGTGCCACGGCAGGCGCGGCGGAGACCCTCCTCGACCATGGCATGGGTCTTGCCGACACCGGGCATGGCACCCAGGTACACCCGCAACCGGCCCCTCGTCACCGTGACAGTCTGGCGTCCCGATCGCCCAGTACGGACACCTGGTCATCGAGACCCGATCGGGCGGTGGGGTCGGACCCGAGCGGTTCATGTACATTTGGCGGTCGTGAGCCTGGATTCGGAACTGCAGGAGCGCCTCGTGGGTTCCGTGGCCGAGCTGGACTCGCGCCGTCTGCAACGCCGTTTCCAAGGCGTACAGATGAGCCCGATCGGCGACGTCGTGGAGCGTCAGCCCGCCCGATTCGGCGGCGAGATACGCTCCCAACGGCGCTCCGCGCCGGGCAGTCGTCCGATTCTGTGGGTCACGATCCACGACGGGACCGGTTCGGCTGTGGCCGTCTTCACCGGGCGCTCACGCATCTTCGGGATCGAAGCCGGCAGGGCCGTCCTGTTCGAAGGCGTCGCCCGTCGAGAGCGCGGGCAAGTGGTCGTGTTCAACCCCGCGTACACACTCCTGCCCTGAGCACCCCTGCCCCGGACGCGCCTGCCCTGAACGCGAATGGGTCTCGACCCGAGTGGTCAGCTGCGCACGAGCAAGGTCGACACTTCGGCCTCGGACTCGTCGGACACGAGCACGATCACCTCGTCGCCGAGATGGAATGACGTGTCGCCACGTGGCACCACGACGTCACCCGACCGAACGATTGCCACGACGCTCGAACCTCGCGGAAACGCAGCGTCGACGATGCTTCGGCCGAGGATCGGGCTGTCGGCGCTCAGCGTGACCTCGACGAGTCGGGCCTTGCCGCCGGCCACCTGGAGCAACCGTACGATCGAACCAACGGTGACGGCCTCCTCCACCAGCGCCGAGAGCAGGTGCGGCGCCGACACGGCGATGTCGACGCCCCACATCTCGGTGAACATCCACTCGTTTGCGGGGTGATTGACCCGGGCGATGACCCGAGGGACGCCGAACTCCTGCTTGGCGAGCAACGACGTCACGAGGTTGTCCTCGTCATCGCCGGTCACTGCCAGGGCCACATCGGCCCGTTCGAGGTGTGCGCGTGACAACTCTCCGACCTCGCATGCGTCTGCCACCACCCACTCGACAGCCTCGAGTCCTTCGGTCCTGCGACGGCGTTCGACTTGGTGGGGGTCGCGCTCGACGACCGCGACCTGATGTCCGTTCGCGATCAGATCGCTCGCGATGAACGTTCCGACCTTGCCGGCACCGATGATGACGATCCTCACGACGTTCCCTTCGGGTCACTCGCGTCGGCCCACTCCGCCTGGAGCTGCTCGACGCGTTCATTGGCCACCATCAGATACAACAGATCGCCCTCCTGGACGACCAGGTCGGGCATCGGCAGGATGCTCACTCCGAGGCGACGCACCGCAGCGAGACGCACCGTGCCGTCGGCTTCGAGAGCGCCGAGGCTGGTGCCGATCAATGCACGCGATGCGGGACGTTCCACGAGACACACACCGGCGCCCGGGTCGACCCAACGAACGGCTTCGACGTCGGGGCGCAACTGGCGCATCGACATGTCGATGGTGAGTCGGGCGGACGCAACCGTCGGAATGCCGAGCCGCTCGTACACGGCGGCACGGCGCATGTCGTAGATGCGCGCGAACACCCGGGCCACACCGAATGCCTCTCGACCCGTTCGGGCCACCACGATGTTGCTGTTGTCTCCGTTCGTGACCGCCGCCAGTGCAACGGCACGTTCGACTCCGGCCGCACGCAGCGTGGCCCGGTCGTAGCCGATCCCCTCGACCTGCTGGGCGTCGAGCCCGGCGAGGCGGCGGAAGGCGGATCGGTTGGTGTCGACGACCGCAACGGAGTGGCCGAGCGTCAACAGGCGCCCGGCGAGGCCGGCGCCTACTCGGCCGCACCCCACGATCACCACATGCCCACTCGCACCTGTGTCGGGAGGGCTGGATGCACTTGCTGGTTCGACGACGCTCATGGCACCTCATTCGTTGATTCGGTCTCGTTCAGATCGCCGATCTGGATCGGCACCGACAGGATGGCCGTGTTCGGCCGGTGACGGAGCTTGTTCTTGATCAAGAGGGCGCTCTGGTTGTGCAGGGCCTGGTCCCACCAGTGCTCGACGACGAACTCGGGGATGACGACGGTGACCACATCGTCGGGGCGTTCGTCGTCGAGTTCGTCGATCAACTGCATCACGGGGCCGGTGAGATCACGGAACGGTGAGAAGATGGTCCGCAACTCCACGGGCAACTCGAACTTCTCCCACGCATCCACGACGGCCGTTTCCTCCTCGGCTGACGTCACGACGCTGATCGCCACGAGTCGGTCCGGCCGCATCGAGCGTGCATAGGCGACTGCCTTGAGCACCCCGAGATTGACGCTGCCGACCAGGATGACGACCGAGTGCGAGTGTCGGGGAATTTGCTCTCCGGGCTCGACCCTCAGCGCCGCTCGGACATCGTCGTAGTGGCGCTTGATTCGCCGGAAGACCACCACGATGATCGGGATGAGCACGACGGGGACCCACGCCCCGATGGTGAACTTGGAGTAGACCACGACGATCAACACGATGAAGGTCGCAACGGCGCCGGCGGCGTTGACCGCCACACCCCGTTTCCAGCTGGGCTCGCGCAACTTCTGGTGGTGACGGACCATGCCGACCTGCGACAACGTGAACCCGGCGAACACGCCGACGGCGTAGAGCGGGATGAGCTTGCTCGTATCGCCAGAGAACGCCACGATCAGCAGCGCTGCGACGGCGGCGAGGGCCAGGATGCCGTTGGAGAAGACGAGGCGATCGCCGCGGTTCTTGAGCTGTGCGGGCAGGTACCCGTCCTGGGCGAGGATCGACGTGACGCGAGGGAAGTCGGCGAACGCCGTGTTGGCCGCGAGGATCAGGATCGCGAACGTCGAGAACTGCAGGATGTAGTAGGGCAAGGTCTCACCGTTGAAGACCTCCCGGCCCATGATCGACAGCAACGTCTCGCTCTCGTTCGGCGTCGGACGCAGCCGGTGGGCAAGCACCGAGATACCGAAGAAGAACGATGCCAGGATCGTTCCCATGAGCAACAGGGTGGTCGCGGCGTGTTTCGACTCGGGCTTCTTGAACGCAGGAACACCGTTGGAGATGGCTTCGACACCGGTGAGGGCGACGGCGCCAGACGAGAACGCCCGAAGGAAGATCAGCACCGTCAACCCGGTCAGCTCGTTGCCTTGGGTCAACTCCTCCAATGCCTCGGTATTCGGTACGAGCGGCTCCAGCGACCCCGTCGCCAGACGAAACAGCCCGTAGGAGATCAAGGCGAACAGCGCAACGATGTACACGTAGGTCGGCCCGGCGAACAGTCGTCCCGACTCCTTCAACCCACGCAGGTTGGCGACGGTCATGATCGCGATGAAGCCGAGGCAGATCTCGACCCGTTCCGGTCTCAGGGCCGGGAAGGCGGACGTGATGGCGGCCACACCCGCCGACACCGACACCGCCACCGTCAAGATGTAGTCGACCAGCAGTGAAGCCCCGGCGACGAGGGACGGTGTCTCGCCGAGGTTCTCGCGGGCGACGACGTACGAGCCCCCGCCGTTCGGATAGGCGAAGATGGTCTGGCGGTAGCTCGTGATGACCAGTACGAGCAGCACCATCACGATGATCGAGATCGGGATCAACTGGTTGAGCGCGATCGAGAGCCCGGCCACGGGAATCAGGACGATGAGGATTTCCTGGCTCGCGTACGCCGTGGACGAGATCGCGTCCGACGCGAAGACAGCGAGGGCCGTCGGTATGCCGAGGCGCTGGTGTTGTTCGTCTTCGGTCGCCAGCGGTTGTCCGACGAGCCTCCGCTTGAACCGTTTGTTCATCGCTGAATGCCGGAGCTGACCCTCTGGGTCGTACTCGCTCGACGTGGTGACATGTACCGCTCCTGCTTTCGGGTGCGACTGGCGTCGCAGGGCCCCCACGGATCGCTCCGTGGCTCACGCGGTACCAGCCCCGCTTCGTGAGCGAGGTCAACACTACGACCGTTGGCCACCCAACACCTCACCCGATCCGTGGTGATCTGTCGGCTCACCAATGGCTGGTGCCGGGAGCTCCTTTGAAGGGGCCGGTGACGTTGGCGGTGACCCAGCCGCCATAGAAACTGCCCTCGTTGCTGGTGACACGTTCGTCGTCGATCCAACACTCGTCGACCTTCTGCGCATAGAACGCCCAGTGGCCACTGATCGCCTCGTTCGACTCGGTCGGCGCCGGATACGTCCAGCAGGCGTCGACGACTCGCACCTCACCCATCACGATGTCGGCGTACTCGGCAACACCCTTCCATTCGCAGAGGGTGCGGCGCTCGGACGGCTCCAACAGATCCAAGTCCACGAACTCGGACGCCACGTAGTAGGCCGGCGGCTGGCTCGTCTCGAGGATGCGAATCGCGCGCAGAGCGTCGACGACGGTGGCACCGGCGTGCACCACCCGCACCCGCCACTCGACCCGTTCCAGGCGCGGCGGGCGAGGGAAGTCCCACACCGATTCGATGGGCTTTCCGTTGGTTGCGATCTCCATGCTGTCCACGATGTGCCTGGCCCACCTCGAACAACGAGTCGTGCTCACAGGTCGTCGAGATCGTCGAACTCGGATTGCTCGGGTGGGCGGGTACGACCGCCTGCTCGTTTGTCGGCGACCTTCTCGTGTTCACGCTGCTCTTCTTCCAGTGCGGCTTCCTCTTCGATGAGCCGTTCGAGGCTGCGGAGACGCACGCTGTCGAGATGGCCGGCAGTGATTGCCGCCTGCACTGCACAGCCCGGCTCCTGATCGTGCTTGCAGTCGCGGAAGCGGCAGCTGTCCATCAGATCGAAGACGTCGGCGAACGCCCGCTCGATGCCGTTGCCCGACAACCACAGACTGAGCGCCCGGACGCCCGGTGTGTCGATCAGCCAACCTTCACCCGGCAGCGGGACGAGTTCGGCCGCAACCGTCGTGTGGCGTCCGCGTTGGTCGCCTTCGCGGACCTCGAAGGTCGCTTGGCGTTGCGAGCCGATCAACGCGTTCACGATCGTCGACTTGCCGACACCGCTTGCCCCGAGGAACGTCAGGGTGCGATTGCCGACCGCGTAGTCGCCGATGGCATCGAGGCCCTCCCATGTCTTGCCACTCGCCAACAGCACCGGTACCCCGAGCGCGACGTCGACCAACGCCTGGCGACCGAGCTCGGGATCGTCGACGAGGTCGGTCTTCGAGAGCACCACGACCGGCTCGGCCCCCGAGTCGAACGCGAGCACGAGCTCGCGCTCCAGACGCCGAGGGCTCGGCGGCGAACCGAGCGCGTGTACCAGGAACAACACGTCGATGTTGGCCGCCAGGGTATGCGATACGGCCCGCATCCCGTCGAACGAGGCCCGCCGCGTGAAGGCCGAGCGACGTTCGAGCACGTGCTCGACACGCTCGGAGTCGTCGGAAGGGATCACCCAGTCGCCCACCGCCACATCGGCACCGATGTTGCGCACGCGTAGCGGATCGGCGACACCGCGCGCCTCGTCCATCGAACGCACGACGGTGCTCCAGCCCCGATCGAGTCGCGACACCCGCCCTGGGGCTCCTGGACGACCGATGTCGGTCCACGCCTCGTCGAAATCCTCGGCCCAACCGAGTGCCGGGTCAGGCTCGTTGGGTGCGATCGGCATCGGAGGCGAATCGTACTCGCGATGTGGATTCGCCGGTTCCACTGGCACACTCACCGTTGCGGACCCTGCCCGCAGCACCACATCGAAAGGCACTGATGTCCAAACCTCTCGTCATCGTCGAGTCGCCCGCCAAGGCGAAGACGCTGTCGAAGTTCCTCGGCGACGATTACGACGTGCGCGCCTCGGTGGGCCACGTCTCCGACCTGCCGAGCAAGGGTCTGAACATCGACGTCGACAACGGCTTCAAGCCCACCTACGAACTCACCGAGCGCGGCAAGACCGTCGTCAAAGATCTCAAGGCGGCGCTGAAGGGCGCATCGGAGCTCTATCTCGCAACCGATGAAGACCGTGAGGGCGAAGCCATCTCGTGGCATCTCCTCGAATACCTGAAGCCGAAGGTGCCGGTGAAGCGGATGGTGTTCCACGAGATCACCAAGGCCGCAATCGACCACGCGGTCAACAACCCTCGCGGCCTCGACTACGGCCTCGTCGATGCCGCCGAGACGCGGCGAATCCTCGACCGTCTCTACGGCTACGAGGTCTCGCCCGTGCTGTGGCGCCGCGTCAACCGTGGGCTCTCGGCCGGCCGTGTGCAGAGCCCGTCGGTGCGTCTGATCGTGCAACGCGAACGCGAACGCATCGCGTACGTCTCCGCCGACTACTGGGACATCGATCTCGGTACCGCCACCAAACCGGCGTTCGACGCCAAGCTCGTGGCGGTCGACGGCGACCGGATCGCCACAGGCAAGGACTTCGACACGAAGGGTCAGGTGTCGGTCAAGGCCGTCGCGCTCGACGAAGCAAGGGCACGTTCGCTGGCCGACGGCCTCGACGGCGCCACGTTCACGGTGCGCTCGGTGGAGGAGAAGCCGTACCGCTCGTCGCCGAAGCCGCCGTTCATGACCTCCACGTTGCAGCAGGAGGGCGGCCGCAAGCTGCGCCTGTCGGCGTCGCAGGTGATGCGCGTCGCCCAGGGCCTGTACGAGCGCGGCTTCATCACCTACATGCGTACCGACAACGTCGTGTTGTCCGACGAGGCGATGCAAGCCACTCGCGCCGCGGTCACCAGCGAGTACGGCGCCAACCACCTCAACGCGGCGCCCAAGCAGTTCTCGTCGAAGGTCAAGAACGCTCAAGAAGCGCATGAGGCGATCCGCCCGACCACACCGTTCCGCTCGCCGCGGAGCCTGGGGTCGGAACTCAACAGCCAGGAACTCGCCCTGTACCGCATGGTCTGGCAGCGAACGCTCGCGTCGCAGATGGCCGATGCCACCGGTGTCACCGTCAGCGTGCGTCTGGCTGCGAACGCCACCGATCGCGACACCGGTGAACTCATCGACTGCGAGTTCGCGGCGTCGGGCACCACGATCACGTTTCCCGGATACCGCGCCGTGTACGTCGTCTCCAAAGAGGAGACCGGCGACGACGAGGCCGAGAGCGAAGCGCTGCTTCCTGCGCTGACCCAGGGCGATGAGGTACCGATCGCGTCGATCGAACCGAACGGCCACAGCACGTCGCCTCCCGCCCGCTACACCGAGGCATCGCTCGTGAAGCGGCTCGAAGAGTTGGGCATCGGTCGTCCCTCCACGTGGGCGTCGATCATCCAGACCATCCAGGACCGCGGGTACGTGTGGAAGAGGGGTCAGGCGCTCGTGCCGACCTGGACCGCCTTCGCCGTGATCCGACTGCTCGAAGAACACTTCGACTCGTTGGTCGACTACGACTTCACCGCCTCGATCGACCACGACCTCGACGAGATCGCGAACGGCCGTCGGTCCAAGGAGAAGTGGCTCGAACGCTTCTACTTCGGCGCCCACGTGGAGAGCCGATCTCCGCCGAGGCCGGTTTCGGCGAGGACGCGCTGCGCGGCCTGAAGCGTTTGGTGGAGGAGAACCTCGACGAGATCGACGCCGCCGAGATCAACACGTTCGCGCTCGGCTCCGACGCCGACGGCGAGCTGATCGTGGTGAAGCCGGGCAAGTACGGCCCGTACGTCAAGCGCGGCGAGGACACCGCGAGCGTTCCCGACGACCTCACGCCGGACGAACTGACGGTCGCCAAGGCGATCGAGTTGCTTGCCGCGCCGAAGTCCGACGAACCGATCGGCGAACTCGACGGCTTTCCCGTCTACGCGAAGAGCGGCCGGTACGGCCCGTACGTGCAGTGGGGCGATCACGACGATCCGCCACTGGGGCTCGAGAAGCCGAAGATGTCGAGCCTGTTCAAGACCATGGTGCTCGAACGCATGACCATGGACGAGGCCGAGGCGCTGCTGCAACTGCCGCGCCATCTCGGCGACGACCCAGCCGACGGTGTCGCGATCATGGCCGCCAACGGCCGATACGGCCCGTACGTGCAGAAGGACAAGGACTACCGCAACATCGACTCCGAGGACCAGCTCTTGCAGATCACGCTCGCCGAGGCGCTGGCGATCTTCAGTGAGCCCAAGGTGTACAAGCGCGGTGGCGGCAACCTGGCCGCCAAGGGCCCGCTTCGCGAGTTCGGCACCGACCCGGTGAGCGAGCGTGCCGTGGTGGCCAAGGACGGCAAGTTCGGCGTGTACGTCACCGACGGCGAGACCAACGCTTCGCTCGGCAAGGGCGACCGCCTGGAGGCAATGGCCCCCGAGCGCGCGTACGAGTTGCTGGCGATCCGTCGCGAGGCGAGCATCGCCAAGGGCGGGATCGCGAAGAAACGCCCAGCGAAGAAGAAGGCGCTGGCGAAGAAGAAGGCGCCGGCCAAGAAGAAGGCCGCTGCCAAGAAGCGAGCGCCGGCGAAACAGGCTGCGGCCAAGACGGCGCCGGTCATCACCGACCTCAACGACTGAGTCCGACACCTGGCTGGTGTTGCGTCTGCCATCGTTGTCTTGTTAGGGTTGCCTAACAGCCGCCGACACGACGGCCCCACGCACACACACCCACCTCTCATCGGAGATCTTCGTGTTCCAGACATTCCTCACCGGACTTCGTGAAGGGCTCGAAGCAGCCCTCGTCGTCAGCATCTTGATGTCGTTCATGGTTCGCAGCGGCCACCGCGATCGCATCCCGGCACTCTGGGCCGGTGTCGCCGTTGCCGTGATCGTGTCGTTCGGATTCGGCGCGCTCCTGCACTACACGTCGGCCTCGATGAGCTTCGAAGCGCAGGAAACGTTCGGCGGCATCCTCTCGATCGTTGCCGTCGGCTTCGTCACCTGGATGGTGTTCTGGATGAAGCGGGCGTCGCGCACCCTGAAGGGTGAGTTGCAGGACAAGATGTCGGCTGCCATCGAGATCGGCACCATCGGCGTCTTCACCGCCGCACTGTTCGCTGTCGGTCGCGAGGGCCTCGAAACCGCGCTTTTCCTCTATCCCACATTCCAAGCGCAGGGTTCCGGCGCCGGTCCGGCCGTCGGCGCGGTGCTCGGCATCCTCACCGCCGTCGTCATGGGCGTGCTGCTGTACCGCGGTGTCGTGTCGATGAACCTGGCCGTGTTCTTCAAGGTCACCGGCGCTGCGCTGATCGTCATCGCCGCCGGCGTACTCGCCTACGGCGTCCACGACCTGCAGGAGGCCGGCATCCTGCCCGGCATCGACAACCTCGCGTGGAACGTCGACGGCTGGGAGATCACCAGTTGGTACGGCGCCCTGCTCAAAGGCATCTTCAACCTCGGCCCCCAGATGACCGTGCTCGAGATCGTCACGTACATGGGGTACCTCATCCCGACGATGTTCCTCTTCCTTCGATCCGCTCGAACTCCGCGGATCGACGCCACCGCCGAGCAGACCGCCGGCACCATCGTCGCCACCACGGCGACGGTCGTCGGCGAGCCCGTTCGCTGAGCACCGTTCCGTCCGAGAAACCACGAACCTCCACCACGAACCTCCAGCACGAACCTCCAGCACAAGGAGTACCACCATGTCCCCACGCCGAGCAGCCCTCGCCGCCCCGATCGTTGCGCTCCTCGCACTGAGCGCCTGTTCCACCGAATCGGCCGACTCGACCGTCGCCGTCACCGGCACGAACGACACCTGTGACATCGACAGCGACATGGTCGACGCCGGCAAGGTCGGATTCGAGTTCGTCAACGACAGCAACGACGTCAACGAGCTGTACGTGTTGCAGGCCAACGGCGACACCCTCGGCGAAGTCGAGAACGTCACCACCGGCACCTCGCGCACACTCACGGTGGACCTCGTCGCCGGCGACTATCTGGTGCGCTGCAAGCCGGGCCAGACCGGCGACGGCTTCGAGTCGACGTTCACCGTCACCGGCGAGGGCGGCACCGCCCAGGCCGCGGCCGACCGCGAGACCACCCTCAGAGCGACCGACTTCACCTACGAGAACCACGTCGGCGAACAGGCCCACGAGTTCGAAGTGCTCGACCCCTCCGGCAAGCCGATCGGCGAGGTCGCCGCCACCGATCCCGGCGAGTCCGGCGGCGCCACCATGACGTTCACCTCGCCCGGCGTGTTCACCTACCAGTGCATCCTCGTCGACTCTGCAACCGGCAAACCCCACACCGAACTCGGCATGACCGGCACCTTCGACGTCGCCGAAGGCTGACCGCCCGACAGCTCAGACCACGCTCACGGTCCGAGGAGGGCTCGCATCTCGGCGATCTCGGCCTGCTGCGCGGCGATGATCCCATCGGCGAGGAGCACGACGTCAGCGTTCTGCCCGCTGGCCTTGGCACCTTCGGCCATCGCCAGTGCCCCCTCGTGGTGCAGGATCATCATCTCGACCCAACGGGCATCGAATGCCGGGCCGGACATCACCGACATCGCCGCCATGTCGTCGGCGGACATCATTCCCTCCATCCCCTCCATGTCTGCCATGTCGTCCATGCTGTCCATGTCGTCCATGTCGTGGGGCTCCTCACCCCACCCCACCAACCACGCCGTCATCATGTCGATCTCCGGTTGCTGCCCGGATTGAATTCGAGTGGCGAGATCGACCACCTCCGGACGGGCACCGACAGCGGGGTCGAGGGCGATCGTGGCCATCTCGACCGCTTGTTCGTGGTGCGGGATCATCCCCTTGGCAAACGTGACGTCAGCCTCGTTGAAGTCGGCTGCCGACGCTGAGGGCACCGACGGCGGCTCGGACACCGGTTCGGAGGACGACTCACTGCTCCCGCATGCCGACAGCAACGCTGCAGCGGCGACAACCGAGATGGCGAACGTGGATCGACGACGTGTGTTCACAGGGGGTGCCTCTCTGGATACGCCGGCGGCGCCAGCGCTTCATTCTACGACGGAGTGTAGTACTGGCCAGCGCGTTCGGTCGTGCCGCCCGATCGACGACTACGACACGGTGTGGCAGCGGTTCACTGCACCACTGCAAGGTTCGCGCATGCCGCCGGACCGACGACTACGACACAGTGTGGCAGCGCCGACGAGGCGATGTAGCGTCAGGCCGTGACCAAGCGGCCGGACGGTGCACTCGAACACGACGTCATGGCTGTGCTGTGGGACAGCAGCGAACCGTTGCAGCCCGGAGAGGTCCAGCGACGCCTGCCGGACCAGTTGGCCTACACCAGCGTCGCAACCGTGCTCGGTCGGCTGCAGACCAAAGGCCTCGTCGAGCGCATACCCGTCGGCCGGGCGTTCGCCTACCGCGCAG
>ENA-OBLH01000342-OBLH01000342.1-metagenomes-genome-assembly--contig:-NODE-342-length-16031-cov-2.97521_pt1 | contig 16031 bp, 9 predicted proteins | sample MGYA00153382_OBLH01 | MGnify analysis MGYA00153382
CCCGAAACAAACGAATCTACCGGCCGATGGCTACCCGGTGCTGTCGCGGATCGGGTCGTTCATCGAGGGGCCGGGCCTGCTCCCTCACCTGACCGGACGGGACAACCTGCGACTCTTCTGGGCCGCGACCGGCCGCCCGGCCCGCGACGCGCAGTTCGACACCGCCCTGGAGATCTCCGGCCTGGGCGAGTCGGTCGACCGCAAGGTCAAGACCTTCAGCCAGGGCATGCGCCAGCGCCTGGCCATCGCCCAGGCGATGCTCGGGCTGCCCGAGCTGCTGGTGCTGGACGAGCCCACCAACGGCCTGGACCCGCTGCAGATCGCCGAGATGCGTGAGGTGCTGCGCCGGTATGCCGCCACGGGGCGCACCGTGGTGATCTCCAGCCACCTGCTGGCCGAGGTCGAGCAGACCTGCAGCCACGTCGTCGTGATGCACAACGGCAGGCTCGTCGCAGTCGGGTCGGTGGCCGACATCGCCGGCGCGGGCGGAATACAGCTGGTGGTGAAGGATCCACGGCAGGCACAGGAGATCCTGGCCGCCGCGGGCGTGGACTCGCAGACAGTTCCGGCCCGTCGTTCCCTGGAGGACATCTTCATCGAGATGGTGGGGGCAGACCATGACTGAACAACCCGCTTCGGAACACCCCGCACCCGAACACCCCGCACCCGAACACCCCGCACCCGAACACCCGGCGAGGGACCACCCGGCACCGACCCATCGGGGTGTCCACGGCAGGCTGATGCAGCTGGCCGAGGTGCAGGACAACCGCTTCCGGCCCGAGCGGACCCTGCGCGTGCGGGTCGAGTTCGTCCGGCAGCTTCGGCGGCGACGCACCCAACTGGCCGCGCTCGTGCTGCTCGTCCTGCCGGTGATCATCGCGCTGGCGTTCAAGGTCAGCTCGGAGACCGACTCCTCCGGCGGCGGAGGTGGTGGCCCCGGGCGCCCGGGCGGCCCGGCGCTGGTCAACCTGGCGACCACGGGTGCTACCAACTTCGCGCTCTTCACCGAGTTCGCCGCCGTCGGATTCCTGTTGGTGGTCATCGTCGCCCTGTTCTGCGGCGACACCGTGGCCAGCGAGGCCAGCTGGGCCTCCCTGCGATACCTGCTCGCGATACCGGTCCCCCGCGCCCGGCTCCTGCGCCAGAAGCTCATCGTGGCGCTCAGCCTCAGCTTCGGTGCGAACCTGCTGCTGCCCGCGTGGGCCTATCTCGTCGGTGGCGCGTTCTTCGGCTGGGCACCTGGTCAGTCCCCGCTGGGCGGGACGTTCACCACGGGCGCCGCGCTGCAGAGGCTGCTCATCGTCGTCGCCTACACCTGCGTCCAGTCCCTCCTGGTGGCCGCACTCGCCTTCCTGCTCAGCGTCCTGACCGATGCCCCGCTGGGGGCGGTAGGCGGCGCGACGATGCTGGTCGTCGTGTCCAACATCCTGGACTCGATCACCGCGCTGGACCCCTACCGGCGATTCCTGCCCACCCACTTCCAGTACTCCTGGCTGGACGCCCTCGGGCAGAACATCATCTGGGACGACATGATGCGCGGAACCGGACTGGTCCTGGTCTACTCGGCAGTGTTCTTCGCCCTCGCCTGGTGGCGTTTCCAGGAAAAGGACATTTTGAGCTGAGGCAGGGGATGCCGGCATCCGGCGGGAGAAGCTTTCGCCGACAGCCCGGCAGGTCGACATCACGGGTCCGGCAGGTCAACTCAAACCAGCCGACGTGCTGACTCAGCCGGGCGGGATGGCCTCGCTGCAGGCCTTCTTGAGCTGGCCGGCGGCCTCGACGGGCACCTGGTCGCCAGAGTCGGCGATCTGGCGCAGCGGTGTCGTGATCTCGGCGGGCATCCCCGCGCTCTCGGCACCGGAGACGAGGCCCGAGAGCACCTGCTTGTCCTGAGCGCTGACCTGTCCGTCGGCGACCCGCTGGCAGATCTGCCTGCGCAGTACGTCCTTGGCCGCACTTGTCACCTTGGACTGGGCCTGCGAGGCGGCGCTGGTCGCGGCAGAGGTCGCGGTGTCCTGTATCTGACTGCAGGCTCCGAGCGAGAGCGGAAGGGCGGCGGCCAGCGCAATCGCGGCGAGGCGGGGTCTCATCGCTCGATCCTCTCATTGTTCCGACGACGGACGGGCGAGCTTCGGTTCAAACGTGTCGCTGCGAAGGATTGGGGTCGCGCCGGCCTCATCTGCCGGGCGTCGCGCCACAGTCGCAACGGGGTCTTGGGGTGTGCAGCCCGGCCAAGGCAGTGGTGTCCGCACCGGGAGCGGCAAAGGGACCCGCGCCCAGCTGAATACCTCGGGCATAGACCACGCTGGGCGGCTGTCCGATCAGGCCCAGGGTCACCGCGTAGGCCGTCAGGGCAGAGACGTTGCACACCTCACCGATCCTCATCAACGACCGTGTCTCGGTGATCATGTCGTCATCGCCGGACCTCAGGGCCACCCGAAGGCCGGGAGCCACAGCGAGAGCGGCGATGGCCACCGCGACGTTGTCGAGGTCCTTGGCCCCCATGGCAGCAAGCGCCCGGGCACGGTGCAGGGAGAGCTTCTTCAGGACCGCGATGTCCTCGGCGTGCGCGATCAGGACGGGGACCTTGGCGGCCTTGGCCAGACGCAGGTTGACTGCTCTCGGGTCGCGCTCAACGGCCACCACGCTGACCCCCAGCTTTCGCAGCTCGATGCAGAGGGTCAGCCCCACCTGTCCCAGTCCGATGACCACCACGTGATCACGGGTGGGGACGGTCCGGGATCCGATGATGCCGATGCTGCTGCTGGACAGCAGACGGTTGATGATCCCGGCGGTGAAGACGGCGGTGAAGCCGATCGTCAGCAGCATGGAGATGGAGGCGAACGCCTGATACCACCCCGGCGCATGCAGGTCGACATCGCCGGGGCCGACGGTGGCGACCACGCGGGTTGCGATGTACAACGCCCGAACTCCGCTCTCATGCAGGGCAGTCACGGCCAGGAGCCAGTCCGCTACCAGGATGCCCGCCAGCCCCGAGAGCCCGATGAAGAGGATGCGGGTGGCTTCGTCGTGGGGACGCAGCCGGCCCGACAACGCGCCGGGCAGCCTCTGCAGCCATCCGCGTCGCACCCATCGCCGCATCTCGATACCCTCGCCCGCTGCGTGGACCAGCGTCGGCTCTCCGTCCAGTGCGGCGACGGCCAGGACGTCGGGGCCGACGCAGGCGCCGATGATCGACGGCACCGCGACGTTGGCCGGCGAGGTGACCTGGCAGTGCGGGACCACCCGCACCAGCTGCTCGGCAACGGTCTGGTCGAACAACGTCACCACCAGGCGCACCTCGGGCAGCAGATGCTCGACCAGGAGCGCGTACCGCAGGGCGGTGACGTCGCCGCGTACCAGGATGGCCACCGCGCTGACCCCCGGGGTCAACGCCGCATGCATCTCTGAGTCCGTCGGATGCAACAGGTGGGTGACCTCAAACCCGTGCGCGACCAGCTCGGAGCACGTCCGACGGGCCACCTCGATGTTGCCGACCACGACAGCGAGCGGCCGCTCGGCCATCTCAGGATCTTCAACCTTCCAGGACATGGGATACATGCTGTCGTGATCTGGGCGGCGACGGATGCGAATCTCTGAATGTGAGCGGCTTGCACGGCTTCGCCGCGCGGACTGGCGCGGGGCTGGGACGGGACAGAGCTAGCCAGGGCAAGGGGACTCCCGCAGGTCGTGCCTGGCCACGCACACCAGATCGGCCAGACCCGCCACCCAGGACGTCGCAGCGAGGGTTTCCACCGGGCCGGGCGGGCACGGCGCGGGATCCATCACACTCCTAACCCACGATCTCCTGACGCCTTCCCCTGCCCTGCCTGTCAGGGGTGGCCCGTGAGCAGAGCCTTGACGGCCTCCGGCCCGACAGCCGTGACGGCCTGGGCGGCAAGGTGGCGAGCCTCGCTGAGGTCGGTCGTCCGGATGGCTTCCTTGACCTCGGGTATCGCCGAGGACGTCATCGAGAGCTCCCGAACACCCAGCCCGACCAGGAGCGACGTGGCCCGGGTGTCGGCGGCCAGCTCCCCGCAGACGGCGACCAAAGCCGTCCCCGAGCCATCACACACGGTCTGGATGAGACGCAGGACCCCTGGGTCGTAGGGATCCGCCACCTCCGCGACAGCGTCGTTGCCTCGCTCGGCGGCCAGCGTGTACTGCGTCAGGTCGTTGGTGCCGATCGAGAAGAAGTCGACATGGCGCGCGAAGGCTTCCGTCTTCAACGCCGTTGCTGGTACTTCGACCATGATCCCCACGAGCAGCCCCGGGGGTGTGCCGCGCCCCTCGAGGACAACGGCATCGGCCAGGAGCCGGCGTGCCTCGGCGAGCTCGGCAACGGTGCTGACCATCGGGAACATGAGGCTCACCGGGGTCGCATGGGCAGTCCTGACACAGGCGAGCAGCTGGTCAGCCAGCAGGCCGGGGTTGGCAAGGGAGAGACGTAAGCCACGAAGCCCGAGGAACGGGTTGGCCTCGAGAGGCATGGGCAGGTAGTCCAGTGGTTTGTCTCCCCCGACGTCCAAGGTGCGCAAGGTCAGTCGACGACCCCCGAGGGTCTCGGCCAGGGCGAGATAGACCGCCTCCTGTTCGTCCACATCCGGCGCCTGCGAACGGCCGAGGAAGAGAAACTCGGTGCGTACCAGTCCGGCGAGGTCAGCACCGGACTTCGCGGCGAGTGTCGCGTCCTCCTGGGAGCCCAGGTTGGCTCCGACGACCACGTGTGTGCCGTCCTTTGTCACGGCCGGCGTCGAGGAACGTGCCAGGGCGGTGATCCGGGCGAGCGCCAGCTCCCGCCCTCGAGCCCGGAAGCGCTCCAGCAGCTCATCATCCGGCGCTACTGCCACCTCGCCGCTGGCCCCGTCGACGGCCACGAGGGTGCCGTCGGGAATGTCCAGGACGCTCGTGCCCGCTCCGACCACGACGGGAATCCCCTTGCCCCGGGCGAGGATCGCGCCGTGCGAGGTCGGGCTGCCGTGGGCAAGGATCACCGCTTTGACCTTCTCTGCGTCGAACCCTGCCACCTGCGCCGGGGTGAGGTCCGATGCCACATAGACCCCGCTGACCGCGGCGGTCACATCGGGGATGCCGAGCAGAACCCGAAGGACCTGGTCCCCCACGGCTCTGACGTCGCCTGCGCGTGCCCGCAGATAGGGATCGCTCAGTGCTGAGAAGTCCCCTTCAACCCGCGCGATGGTGGTGGCCCACGCCGGGGCGGCTGCCTGACCGGAGTCGATCCGGCTGTGCACATCGTCCAGCACGTCGTCATCGTCGAGCAGGAGCAGGTGCGCGTCGAAGATCGCTGCGTCCCCCTCTCCTACATCCCGTACGGCGAGTGCCTGGGAACGCCGGATCTCGCGCCGGACATCGGCGATCGCCCGGCGGACCCGACGCCAGTCCGCGGCGGCGTTCTCGGTGGTTGCATCGGGCACGGCCAGAGCCGCCAGTGGCCCGGCCTTCCAGACGGGACCTATCCCGATTCCCGGGGCGGCCGGTCGCGCTGAAGTGGGCGTGGTGGCCCCGTCAGGGCCGTCCGGTGGCGTCGTCCCTTCGCTGTCGTCCGCCTCGGTCCTGTCACTGTCGTCCGCCTCGGGCTCGTGACCTCCGGCAGCCATGCGTCCGCCCCGAGCAGGCGTTCCAGGGCTTTGGGCATCCTCGTCGAACGCGCGGCCAGCCAGTGCCAGGACGTGATCCAAGGCTTCACGCGCATGGCTTCCCGTCGCAGACACCTGGATCTCGTGATCGCGCAGGGCGCCGAGCGTCGCCACCCGCGAAAGGCTCGACGCCGGGACCGGACCCGCCCCCGTACTGAGATTGCGCAGCATGACGACCGCGTCCAGTGACCTGACCTCCTGGACGAGCTTGGCGGCCGGGCGCGCGTGCAGCCCGTGCTCGTTGGACACGACGAAGGTGCCCTCCAGCGAGGGTCCGGGCTCAGCGGCAACGGACTGCCCGGACTCTCGCGAGGGTCCGGGCTCAGCGGCAACAAGCTGCCCGGACTCTCGCAGGGGTTCAATCTCGGCGACACCCAGCTGCGACCGTTTGCCCTCCAGGGCGGCCATCGCCTCTGCGCAGATCTCGTTTCGGGTGGCTCCACCCGCCGCCGCGACCGCCGCCACGACCAGACCCTCGACCATGGGTGCCGGGCACAGGAGCACGCGCTCGCGGGCCGCCTCGTCGTCCAGAAGCTCGAGGGCGAGCTCGGCGGAGAGGACCGCGCTCCCGAGGTCCATCAGCACCACGACCCCAGCACCGTCGTCAGCCGCCTGGATGGCCTCCAGAATCTGAACGGCATCGGTTCCGAATGTCCGCTCGTCGAGCCCGGCAGCAAGCTCGATCCGGACCGGCTTGCTGTGGAGCATCTCCCCCGCCAGCGCGAGAGCGGCTTTCGCCAGCGCTGCACTGTGGGAGACGAGAACGATCCCGACCAGTGGCGCTTCGCTCACGGGCCGCGCTTCGCTCACGGGCGGCTGCCCAGGGTGGCTGCGGCCGCGTTCACCAGCAAGGCGACAGACGTCGCCCCTGGGTCCTGGTGCCCGATGCTGCGTTCACCGAGGTAGCTTGCCCGGCCCTTGCGTGCGAGCATCGGGATGGTGGCGTCCCGGCCCGTGTCGGCGGAGGTCGCGGCAACCGCCAATGCCTCGCTGAGGCCGGCCCCCCCAGCGAGCGAGGCGTCAAGAGCGGCGCACGCGGGGGCGAGAGCATCGCACATCGTCTTGTCACCCAGCTCGGCCTTGCCCCGGGCGACCACACCCGCCAAACCCGCTGTGAGCGCCGCGGAGAAACCAGCGTCGTCGAGAGCCTCGACATCCCCGGCTGAGGTCCCCATCCGAAGGAAGAGGGTCCCGTACAGGGGACCGCTGGCGCCGCCGATAGAGCTGACAACAGTCATGCCAACGGTCTTCAGCAGCGCGCCAGCCGTCGTGAGGGGGCGCCCCTGCGAGCTTGCCTCGTCGAGCGCAGCGACCGTGGCCGACATACCCCGGTCCATGTTTGAGCCATGGTCGGCATCGCCGATGGCCGAGTCGAGATCGGTGAGCAGATCCTTGTTCTTGCTCACCTCCTCGGCAAACCTTCGGATCCAGCGATCGAGCGCCTCAACGTCGACGGACGTGTCCGTCATGCTCAGACTCCCCACCGAAGACCTGGCGTCCGAACCGGCGCGTCCCACAAGCTGAGCATCTCGGGGTCGATCTTGAGCAGGGTGACCGAGCACCCGGCCATGTCAAGGGCCGTGATGTAGGGGCCCACCAAAGACCTGGCCACGTGGATCCCGGACTTCTTCAGGATCTGGGCAACCTCGTTGTACATCAGGTAGAGCTCCATCAAGGGGGTTCCGCCCAGGCCGTTGACGAAGGCGATGACACCGTCCCCGCCGGTGAAGTCAAGATCCCCGACGATGGGCTCGACGAGCAGCGCGGCGATCTCCTTCGCAGAGGCGATGGGGAGCCTCTTGCGGCCGGGCTCACCATGGATCCCGACGCCCATCTCGATCTCCCCCCCTGGCAGGTCGAACGTCGGCTTGCCCGCCGCGGGGACGGTGCACGAGGTGAGCGCGACGCCCATGCTGCGGCCGTTGGCGTTGACCCGGTGTGCGATCTCAGCCACCTGCGCCAGGCTGCGGCCCTCTTCGGCTGCAGCGCCGGCGATCTTCTCCAGCAGGACCGTGACTCCGACGCCACGTCTACCCGCCGTGTAGAGGCTGTCCTGGACGGCGACGTCGTCGTTGGTGATGACAGACAAGACGTTCACGCCGGTCTCCTCGGCGGCCATCTCGGCAGCCATCTCGAAGTTCATCACGTCGCCGGTGTAGTTCTTCACGATGTGCAGGACACCGGCTCCGTCGTCGACGGTCTTGGTGGCTTCCATGATCTGGCCCGGAACCGGAGAGGTGAAGACCTCACCGGCGCACGCGGCATCCAGCATGCCGAGCCCGACGAACCCGCCGTGCAGCGGATCGTGCCCGGACCCTCCGCCGGAGATCAGGCCGACCTTGCCCGGCCGACGGTCATCGCCGCGGTAGATGATCTTGTGCTCGTGGTCGACCCTGAGGTCGGGGTGCGCCGCGTCCATACCCAGCAGCGCCTCAGAAACCACGTTCTCGGTCTTGTTGATGAGCTTCTTCATTGAGCTCTCCTCTTCGGCTGTGGTGATCGCCGCGCTTGATGGCCCACCAGTCGCGGTCTTGCATGAACCGGGCTCGTCAGTAGTAGTTTCTCTGCGAGCGTACGACGTGCCGTGCGGAACCTCAACGCACCCCGGCGCGGAAGATGAACCGTGTTGCGTCCAACACGAAGACGAGCACCATCGGCCTTCGACCCCGCTTCAGGTAGCCTCCTTCACCAGTGCGCAATCAGGCGATGGACGAAGGATTGATGGACGAAGGATTGGTGGTAGCTGAGATGGGCGGGCTCGAAGCGGCACTCGCGGCGACGGAGGAGCGGGTTGACGCCGCGCTCAAGGCCAATGCGGCTGTGACACGGGAGCTGAAGAAGGCCAAGGCCGGCGCCGGACGCGGACAGTTGCGTGACCTGCGGCGCGCTCTGAGCGCGGCGACGACTCTGGCCGGGGACGCAGCCCGGGCCGCATCGGACGCCGGGGGGTCCTTCGGCTTTGACGAGCAGGAGCACCTCGAGTCCGGTTCCTATGCCCAGGAGCTGTTGGACACGGCAACCGCGCAGGACGTGGCGATGTTCGAGGCAGACGAGCGGCTCCTGTGCTACCCATCGCTGATCAAGGTGCTGCCCGGGGAGGCCGCCGTCGAGATCGACAGACGCCGGGAGAGGCGGCTGCGCCCGTCGGTACTGGTCGGCCTGCTGGCTAGCTCGCAGGCGAAGCCACCGCGGTTCCGGCCCAAGCCGTTCCTGGAGAGCCTCGAGTCGGGCTACGACCTGGTGAGATCTCAGGGGAGGCAGCGAGATGCTGCGGTGGTGCGCCTGGTCGACGTGTGGGGCGTGTTGACGTTGCTGCCCGGTCAGCAGCGCGACTACACCCGCGCGGAGTTCGCCCGCGACCTGTATCTGCTGGACTCCAGTGGAGTCGCGACAGCGAAGTCCGGTCGCGTCCTGCGTTGGCATGCCAGCTCGGGAACCCGAGGCTCAGGCACCCTGGCGACGGTGGCACAGACGGGGCAGCACCAGCTGTACTGGGGAATCTCCTTCACCGAACGCTCATGACGGCAGCTGCCGGACCGCGGGCGGCGGTGCTTGGAGGCGGGTCGATGAGCGCCGGCTCCTACGCAGACTTTCTCGGGCAGGAGTACCTGGCCTCGTACCTGCCGGCCGGCGGAGGGTCGGTGAAGCTCGTGGTGACCGGCGACGCCGATGTCGCCGACCGGTTTGAGCGATCTCTGCACGCCGTGGCGGTCCGCGAGCACGCCCTGATGGTGTCGCTGTCCGCGGAGACGACCAAGGTGCACATGATCGACCAGGTGTTCTTCGCCGTAGCCAGGCAGATCGACTGGGACCAGGTCGCGGTGGCCATCGTGAACACCGCCTACGACAACATCGCGGTCCCCGCCGCCCCCGGCCGCCTCACCGTGGCCGAGGTGGCTGCCGACCACGACCTCGACCCGCGCGAGCTCTACCGCAGCGTGCGGCGAGCCCTCGAACACCTTTTGCTCACCGATACCAGCTTTCCCCGGGAGCTGCGCCGGGCCCTGTTGCGGCTGGCTCAGGCGCACCTGGGCAGCGGCGACGTCAACACCGCCGAGGCCCTCGTGATCCACGGCTGGCTCACCGGCGAACGAGTCGGGCTGCGTGAGCTCCGCGACGCGATGATCTACGCGCGGATCGGCCGGCACAACGCCAGGACAATGCTCACCTCAGTGGGGCGGCTCCTGCTGCGGGCCGGATATGGAGGACTGGTGCTGCACTGCGACCTGACCCGGCTGGCCGAGGCCCGACGTCCGCCGGTTCCCGAGCGCACCGGCATCTACTACAGCAAAGCCGCGGTGCTCGACGCGTACGAGCTGCTGCGCCAGCTGATCGACGCGACAGACGACCTGACCGGGATGCTGGTCCTCGCCGTCGTGCCGCCCGAGCTGGTCAGCGACGAGAAGCGTGGCCTGCCCGCGTATGCCGCACTCCAGCTCAGAGTTGCCGACGAGGTGCGGGATCGGCGACGCGCCAACCCGTACGCCTCCCTGGTGCGCCTCGACGTCCGGCTGGAGGCCGTGCGATGAGCCGAGAGCACCAGTGGGACGAGGAACGCCTGGCCCGGCGGCGCGCGGTCGAGGCGCTGCGCAGCGGAGTGCCCAACGCCGACGCCGTCGTCGCGCTCGGCTCAGGCCAGGGCGACATCGAGGACCGGTTCACCCGGCTGCTCGGGGACCTCGGCGGGCCCCGCAACGCTTCCGGCGCCCGGCCCGGTCGCGCCTCGATGCTGCTCGGAGCCGGGTTCGGGGAGGGCAAGAGCCACCTGCTCACCCACCTGGGCCAGCTCGCGACATCCGCCGGCTTCGTGGTCAGCACCGTGGTGATCAGCAAGGAGACCCCCCTGCACGACCCCGCGAAGGTGCTGCGGGCTGCGATGGAGTCGGCGGTCGCTCCCGACGGCGCCCGCGACGTCGTCGCCGAGGCAGCGGCGGCTCTGGACCCAGACAGCCCCGGCTACGCCGAGCTGCTGCGGTGGCTGCGGGGACCAGGCCGGGACATGAACGAACGGTTCGACGCGACCCTCCTGCTCCACCAGAGACTCAGCGGCGACGCTCCCGGCGCCGACGAGGAGTTCCTCGACTCCATCGTCCGCTTCTGGTCCGGCGACCCGCTGCGGATGCCCGACCTGCGCCGCCAGCTCAAGGCCGTCGGCGAGGCCAGGTCGTTCACCTTCTCCCCGGTCAAGGCCCGGGACCTGGCTCGACAGCGGCTTCGGTTCCTGCCGCGGTTGCTGCGCGCCGGAGGGCACATCGGCTGGGTTGTGCTCTTCGACGAGGTCGAGCTGATCGGCCGCTACTCGCTGCTGCAACGGGGCCGGTCGTACGCCGAGCTGGCACGCTGGCTTGACGGGACCGACGGCGACGAAGGGGAGCCCCTCATCGCCGTCGCGGCGATCACTGACGACTTCGAGACTGCTGTCCTGTCCGGCAAGAACGACCGCGAGAGCCTGCCCGGGCGGCTACGGGACAAGCAGACCGAGGAGTATGCCGAGATGGCCGCCCTGGCAGACGTGGGGATGCGGCACATCGAACGCGACCTCCTGCGGCTGGTGCCACCCGACCAGGCGGAGCTGGACCGCGCCTACCTCACCCTGCGCCAGCTGCACGGGGGCGCCTATGGGTGGGAGCCGCCGGACGTCCCGGGTCTCGAGCAGCTCGGCGCGACGAGAATGCGCCAATACGTGCGGGCGTGGATCAATGAATGGGATCTCGTCCGTCTTGACCCCGGCTACCGACCCCTCACGGACGTGGTCGAGCTGCCCGGCAACTACCAAGAGCTCGACGGGCTGGACGACGACAGCACGGATAAGTGAGCCTGCGGTTGACCAAGCAGCAGGACTACCCACCCGGGCAGATTGGTGAGGTGCCGCCGAGCCGCGGGATTCTGAATGTTGTCAGTTCGCTGAGAGGCAGTCCCGGCAGACGAACGACCACCTATTCGTCCCGCAGGGCGATCGTCCTGCAGGATGATCCATTGACTCGGCAGCTCGATGATCGGCGGCGTTCGGCGAGGTGTGGACGATCACCGGTCACCGATCCCGCACTGAACAAGAGCGCCTCAGCTGACGTGGATGCCCGGCCGGCGTTGCGGGTCAGGTTCAACCTTGCGGATGATCTCCCGGACTACCGGCGGCGTGTCACCGCGGCCGAGGAGCAGGTAGCGCGCCAGGTGTGCCACCGGCGAACCTTCGGACCATTCGAAGAAGCAGTGGGGGCGCACCCCGGTCGCGTCGCGCAGCGCGAGCAGGACGGCAGCGATGGCGTTCGGCGCTGCCGGGCTGGTCACGCGCAGGATGCGGTGGTCGCCGATGGTCATGCCGCGCACGCGCAGCACTTCGCTGAAGTCGGACGGGTCGTGAATGTCCACCTCGAAGAAGAGCACGTCTGCACGCCCGGGAACCGGGTTCATTGACCGCTGCTGCGCTTCCTTCGCGGCGTACTCCTGCTCGTCCCCGGCCTGGCGCTTGTTGGCGATGATGTTCAGAGCGCCGTCGTTGGTAACAGACGTCTCGATGAACCTGCGCGCGGCGTGGTCAAACTCGATGTGCTCCACCCGCAGCTCGGTGCTACGCGAGATGCGCGAGACCAGAGAAACCACGATGATGCCGAGGATGAACAGGCCCGAAATGGCGATGCCGTCTGGTTTCTGCCTGATGTTCTCCGCCAGCGCATACACCAGGATGAGGGTCAGGACCGCGAACCCCACGGCGGCGCGCTTCTGCCGGTACCGATACGCGGAGATGGTCACCGCGACCGCGCCGGAGACCATCATGGCCAGGATGCCGGTCGCGTACGCCCCGGCCTGGGCGTTGACGTCAGCGCCGAAGGCGACCGTGATGACGATGCTGATCAGCGTGTACACGAGCACGACAGGGCGCACCGCGCGGCCCCAGTCCGGTGCCATCCCGTACGACGGCAGGTAGCGGGGCACGATGTTGATAAGCCCGGCCATGGCTGAGGCACCGGCGAACCACAGGATGAGGATGGTGCTGATGTCGTACACGGTGCCGAAGACGTCGCCGAACTGCTCGTGCGCCAGGTACGCCAGCGCGCGACCGTTCGCCTCACCACCGGCCTTGAACTCCTCCGCGGGGATGAGGACAGTGGTCACGAAGCTCGTGCTCAGCAGGTAGACGGACATGATGATTGCCGCGCCTGCAAGCAGCTTGCGGGTGTTCCGGATGCGAGCGCGAAGGGTGTCGTTGGCGGTCTTGCCCTTCGCCTCAACCAGCGGCATCATGCTCACGCCGGTCTCGAACCCGGACAGGCCGAGCACGAGTAGAGGGAAGGCGATCACAGCCGGACCGATTGCCCCGCCCAGACCGCCGATGTCGGACAACCCTGACGTCCACGTGGACAAGGCACCGTCCGTGGTAAAAACCTCGACCAGGCCCTTCACCACGACGACCGCGTTCAGGACGAGGAAGGCCGCTACGAGGGGGATGGCAACGACCACGGCCTCCCGGAAGCCGAGCAGGAACACGCCCCCAAGCACGAGCAGCAGGGCAATGGTGATGACGACCGCGTGGCCCTGCAGCCCATCAGGAAAGAACGGGCTTTCCAGGATGTGCACGGAGGCGTCCGCAGCGGACAAGGTGATGGTGATGATCCACGAGGTGGCCACGAAGCCGAGCAGCACCAGGACGAAGACCTTGCCTCGCCAGAACGGCAGCAGGTCCTCCAGCATGGCCACGGACCCCTGCCCGTGTGGGCTCTCCCGCGCGACGCGACTGTACATGGGCAGCACGCCCAGCAGGGTCAGGGCGACGATGAGCAGGGTCGCTAGCGGGGACAGCACGCCGGCGGCGAGAGCGGCGATACCTGGCAGGTAGGCCAAGGTGGAGAAGTAGTCGACCCCGGTCAGGCACATCACCTTCCACCATGCCTGCCGCGTCGCGTGCTCCTCCTCCGACTCCGGGCCTACCGGTTGCACCCGATGCTCCGTCAGCCACCGCGTCAATGGCCTGCTCGGCTCAATCGGGGTGGCAGGACTCGGCACCCGGGCGGGCATCACCCAGCGGTCAGAAGCGTCCATGTCGTCTCTCTGTTGCAGGACCTGAGCAAGCGGTCTCAACCCTACGGTGACACGGACCACCCGGCCCACCTTCCCACCAGACGCATGAGGCGGCCGCCGAGCCCACGACCTCGGGCTGCTGGAGGACTAGGACCGGGCGAGAGGCCCACGCCATCGGTCTCGTCCACCTTCATGCCGCCGGGAGCACACCCCGACACCGCCGAGCGCCGAAGCTACGTCGGGCTGATCCCGTTCCGCATGCCCCGCAGGCTTTCGGCCCGCCATACCGCTGGGCACGGACGCCGGCAGCCAGGTCGGGACAGCTGGATCCGAGACGCCGAGCGGGACTTCGGCCCGACGGGGGGCGACGGGCTGACCAGCCATCAACGGTCCCCAGCAAGACTGCACAGGCCACCACGCCAGGCCGGGATAGTGGCCGGCCTGACGTGTGGGCCTTCATGGGCCGCAGGGTGTTGGGCACACTCTGACTGGCGCCCGAGCAGGTCCGGGCTTTGCGACTGCTCACTATGCCGCCGACGGGAGGCGAGTCCGAGTTGCCGTTGACCCGACAGGGCCGGTCCTACTTCGAGGGGCCACCCATAAGATCGTGCTTGGGGGTGGGCATGACCGAGGCCGCGCCGCGGATCGACTTCCAGATCGCCTTGTTGAAGGTCTCCTCGTCGATCTGGTCTTCCTTGGTGAGGTCCTGCTTGGCCGAGATCTTGGCCATCGGGGCACTCGCCTGGTTGACTGTTTCCATCGGATAGGTCGGTCGGATCACCGAGTAGGGCGCAAGGTTGGGCTTTTCGGTGAACGAGGCACTCATCGGGGTGGAGTAGTCGTCGAACTGGGTGAGCGGGCCGATCCCGGCGAACAGACCGATCGTCCGGACCATGGAGGCGGTGCTGTAGAAGGTCGAGTCGACCTTGCCGGTCTGGGTGTAGGGGCTGATGGCCAGTGCGAGCGTACGGTGGGCGTCGACGTGGTCGGGCCCGTTCTGCGCGTCGTCCTCGGTGACGAGGATGACGGTGTCCTTCCAGTACTTCGAGGTCGACACCGCGTCCACGACTCGTCCGAGGGCGTAGTCGTTGTCAGCCACCATCGCCTTGGGTGTCGGCTGTCCGACCTTGGTGCCCGAGGTGTGGTCGTTGGGCAGGCGCAGGAACTGAACGGTCGGCATCTCACCCTTGGCCTCGTACGAGCGGAAGCTCTTCAGCCACTGGTCGGTGCGCGGGGTCAGGCACGTGGTCTTCTTCGGTGCGAAAGTGCCCGTCGAGTCGGGGCAGGCCAGGTCATAGCCCTGGAAGTCGCGGTCGGTCTGGGCATCGAGGACCGGGTCAGCGGCGCCGTACTTGTCCCCGGTACGTGACACGTAGAAGCCGAAGTTCGCGAAGCTCACGCCGGCCTTGTCGAGGTGCTGCCACAGGTAGGAGTTCTTCGGATCCTGGGCGGCGTTCTCGGGGTCGTTGTTCTCGCTGGGGTAAGGCGCTTTGCGGCCGGAGTAGTTGGCCGGCCACATCTGCTCGGCGAAGGGGTTGGAGTTGGCCTGGGCAACCCAGTTCCAGCCGTTGGCGCTGACCTCGGCGTCGGCATAGAAGTTGTCGATGGTGGTGAAGCGCCTCGCCAGCTCGCGGGTGTTGGGCGCTGACTCGTCCCCGAAGAGGTTGAGGCTGGGATCGCCGTTGCCCTTGCCCACGCTGCCGAGGACCTGGTCGTAGGTGCGGTTCTCCTTGACCACGTAGATCACGTGCTTGATCGGGGTCTTGTCGCCGGGATGACGTGGCACGATCGTGCCGCGGGCCTTGACCGGGTCGTTGTTGAACCCGACCTGCTGGGTGTACTTCTCAAGGTCACCTTTCGCAGGGACGTCGAGGCTGCTCAGGGTGCCGACGATCATGGAGCCGCTGTACTGGTCGGGAGATCTCGGAGTGGTTCCTTCGGGGTTGGGGTATCCCGGCCCGTCGTTCGGGCCAGCTCCCAGACCCTTGGCATTGAGGACGTGGAGACGCCCTTCGTCCCAGACCACCGCGCTGGGATACCACGCGGTCGGGATGAGGCCGTCGGTCTTGCCCTTCTCGAGGTCGATCACCGAGACGTCGTTGTTGCCGGAGTTCGTCACGAACAGTTGTTTGCCTTCCCCATCCAGGGCGAGGCCGGTGGGGTTGCTGCCGACCGGGGCGTTCCTGTACGGGCGTAAGGAGAGGGTTCGGGCCACCTTCGCGGCGGCCAGGTCGATCTGGCTGACCGAGTCCGCGTCACCGTTGGCGACATACAGCGTCTTTCCGTCCGGTGAGAGCACCGACTTGTTGGGATGCAGGCCCACCTTGATCTGTCCGGTCACCACGGGTGCGGGTGCGC
>ENA-OBLH01000344-OBLH01000344.1-metagenomes-genome-assembly--contig:-NODE-344-length-15905-cov-4.61413_pt1 | contig 15905 bp, 13 predicted proteins | sample MGYA00153382_OBLH01 | MGnify analysis MGYA00153382
CGACATCCAAAAAGACATTTATGGGCAGTTTGAAAACACGTTCATGATGTATTTGCCGCGACTGTGCGAGCACTGTCTCAATCCAGCGTGCGTCGCATCGTGTCCGTCAGGCTCGATTTACAAGCGCGAAGAGGACGGAATCGTGCTGATCGATCAAGACAAATGTCGTGGTTGGCGGATGTGTGTCAGCGGCTGCCCCTACAAAAAGATTTACTACAACTGGAAAAGCGGCAAAGCGGAGAAGTGCATTTTTTGTTATCCGCGCATTGAGGCTGGGCAGCCCACGGTCTGCTCAGAAACCTGTGTCGGACGTATACGCTACCTTGGCGTGCTGCTCTACGACGCAGATCGCATCCAGCAGGCTGCGAGCGTCGAACATGATCGCGATCTGTATCAGGCGCAGCTCGATATCTTCCTTGACCCGTTCGATCCCAAGGTGATCGAGCAGGCTCGCGTTGACGGCATCCCCGACAAATGGATGGAAGCCGCCCGCAACAGTCCGGTGTACAAAATGGCGGTGCAGTGGAAAGTCGCACTGCCGCTGCATCCAGAGTACCGAACGCTGCCGATGGTCTGGTATGTGCCGCCGCTGTCGCCGATATCTGCGGCGGCCAATGCCGGGCACGTAGGCAGCAACGGCGAAATACCGGATGTCAACCAACTACGTATCCCGGTCAAATATCTTGCCAATCTGTTGACCGCAGGCGATACGCAGCCGGTAGTCCGTGCATTGGAACGGATGCTTGCGATGCGCGCCTACCAGCGGGAAAAGCATGTGGATGGACGCATCAATTCAAGCGTACTCAAGCAGGTGGGGATCACGCAGGCGGAGGTTGAAGAGATGTACCACGTGATGGCAATCGCGAACTATGAAGACCGGTTCGTGATTCCGTCCACGCATCGCGAATACGCAGAGAACACGTTTAACGTGCGCGGCGGGTGTGGCTTCAGTTTCGGTAACGGCTGTTCCGAGGGTACCTCCGACGTGAGCCTGTTTGGTAGCGAGAAGAAGCGCACCATTCCCATCAAGCTGGAGGTGTGATGATGTTTTCAAAATCCACTCCACAGCCGATCGGACAAAGCCTTCGCGTGTTCTCGGCGCTGCTTGCCTACCCGGATGCCGCGCTGCGGGCCCACATCCCTGAAATGCGCGAATTGATGCGTGGTGACCCTGTCGTTTCGCCGTCGCGCAGAGCCGAGCTAGACCTCCTCATGGGTACGCTTGCAGCCAGGGATCCACTCGAGATTGAGGCGGACTACGTTGAATTGTTCGACCGCGGACGTGCGACGTCGCTGCATCTTTTCGAACATGTACACGGCGACTCGCGGGATCGCGGGCCGGCGATGATTGACCTCGGTCAAACCTACGAAAAGGCCGGCTTGTTCCTTGCCGAAGGTGAACTCCCTGACTTCCTGCCCGCAGTGTTGGAGTTTGTTTCAACACAACCTCCCGCTGAAGCACGGGCCTTTCTGGGCGAAATGGTGCATATCTTCAACGCCATTTTTGGCGCGCTGCTGAAACGCAACAGCCCCTACGCAAGCGTGCTCGGCGCGCTGATAGAACTTTCCGGCGAGAAGGCGCAACCGGTCGAGCCGGCTGCGGAAGAACCGATTGACGAAAGTTGGGCTGAGCCGCCGGTGTTCGACGGCTGCTCGTCGAAAGGGCAAGCCAAGCCGGGAGAGCCGCAACCCATCCACATCGTTCGCACCGGGAGCGCTGGGTCCGCCCAGCACAGCCGGAATCAAGGAGTGACCGTATGAGCACCGTGATGACCTACCTGCACAACTTCTTCTTCAATGTCTACCCGTACCTGTGCCTTGCCGTGTTCCTTATGGGAAGCCTCGCACGATTCGACCGCGACCAGTACACCTGGAAGAGCGATTCGTCGCAGATGCTGCGCACGGGCACGCTGCGCTGGGGTAGTAATCTGTTTCACTTCGGGATTCTGTTTCTGTTCGTTGGCCATTTTGTCGGCTTGCTCACGCCACACTGGTTCTACGAGGGCTTTCTCTCAGCGGCGTACAAGCAGCGTATGGCGATCTATTTCGGCGGGGCGGCCGGGCTGGTCTGTTTCGTCGGGCTGACGCTATTGCTCTATCGGCGACTATTCGATCCGCGCATTCGCTTGACCAGTCACCGCACCGATATTGCGATCCTTCTAACACTTTGGGTGCAGCTGGTCATTGGCTTGATCACGCTGCCGTATTCATTCGGACACAAGGACGGCAGCGCAATGCTGATACTTGCCGACTGGGCGCAGCGCATCGTCACTTTCAGGCCGAATGCGGACGCGTTGCTAACGCTGGACTGGCCGTATCTGATTCACCTGATTCTCGGTATGACGATCTTTCTGCTGTTCCCGTTTAGCCGACTGGTGCATGCCTGGAGCGGTTTTGCCTCGATTGCGTACATCTTCCGCCCGCATTTGATCGTTCGCTCGCGAAGATTAAACCTGCCGCCAGGGCACGACAATCCTGCGATGCGCGGCTGAGCAGGCGGAGGGTTGCAATGAATATTTCGAACTTTGATGACTATCTGTCGCTAGCCCGTAGTCAAGTCGAGGCGCAACGTCTGCTCTTTGTATTTACCGGCGCTGAATTGCCTTCCGACGCGAGTAGCGCCGAGCGTGAGCGTTTCGAGCGCAACGAAGGGGGCGAGCTGACCCCGCTGATGTGTGTCGACAAGTCGTTAAGCGAGTTGACTCATTTTGATGCGCTGGTGGCAGAGGCCGCCGGTGCCGGTCCGCCGTGGTCAATTCTGTTCACCGCCGCACTGTCCGGGCGCAACGGAGGGCTGCCAAGTAGTGCTGACGCCGAAGCACCGCTGCAACGGATGATTGAGTCGATCAAGAGCGGTGACTTGCAGGGCATGCTTCCGTTTGATCGACACGGCGAGCCGGTGCAGTTCATCTAATCGAATCCTCCAAGTTCACAGGCCCAGCGTCGTGCCGGGCTCAATCACACCCTTTTGCTCAGGACAACAACATGGCAAACTCCAATGGATGCGGATCAGGAACCGGCTCGTGTGGCTGCGCCAGCAGCGCTGCGACCACGGACGCGTTGGCACAGCCTGTGCGCAACATTGCGCGTAGCGCAGCGGAATCCTTTGACGTCTCGCCAGCCGTCGCAGTCGCTTCAGTCGCATCAATTGCAACCGTCAACGGCGTAGCGTTGCACGCAGCGGGCGACCGGCCTGATGATGAGACGCTCCGTCAGCGCGCTCACACCGAGATACTGCGACAAGAGGCCATGCGCTGCGGTCTGCTGTCGTCGGCAGACACCGCCACCGACGACGGCGTGCAAAGCGAAGCGGCCTCCAGCGCCATCGAGCAACTTCTGGAGCGCGAGCTTTCCGTGCCGCAACCCGACGAGTCAGCCTGTTTGCGTTACTTCGAAGGAAATCGCGCACGATTTCAGAGCGGTGAGCGCGTCAATGTCCGCCACATTCTGTTCGCGGTCACGCCGGGAGTTGACGTCACGCTCCTTCGCGGGCGCGCCGAGACAGCGTTGCTCGACGCACGCTGCCGCGATGTCAACGCCGTTGACCGATTTGAGAGCCTGGCTCGAGAACTCAGCAACTGCCCAAGCGGCGCAGAAGGGGGGCTTCTTGGCTGGTTGACCACCAGCGAGTGCGCCCCCGAATTTGCGCGCGAGCTGTTCGGTCACACCGAGGTCGGTGTGTTGCCACGATTGGTTCACAGTCGGTTCGGTCTGCATGTGGTGGAGGTGCTGGCAAGGACGCCCGGCACGGCACTTTCGTTCGGCACCGTTCACGGGGCGGTGTCGCAAACTCTGCAACAGCAAAGCTACATCGCTGCGTTGCGACAGTATCTGCAACTGCTCGCGGCGAGCGCGCATATCGAAGGCGTCGAGATTGATCGTGCTGAATCGGCGCTGGTTCAGTAAGCGGGTGCGTAGTCGATTCCTGGGATTGCGATGACACGGTGCATGCCCTCGGACCGAATGTCAGTACCGGTCAATTTTTTGCACATCCCATGGCGTGAATGTGATGAATGCGCACGTCGAAATTACTTGATGCGCATCAACTCCGTTGATACTCAGGCGCACTATGCTCCGTTGCAATCATGAATGATGGACAGAAGCCGAATCTGTTGCGCCGCTGTACCAGGGCCAACCGTGGCAGTTGTGGGCGGCGTTGATGGAACAGCCCGACGATCTGTTGCAACGCCTGCGTCGCTTCCACAATGACTATTTTCCCGGTGTGCGCGATCAGTTCAAGACGCTTGTCGAAGATGGACAGCACCCGTCGATCCTCTTTATCGGATGCTCCGACTCACGGCTCGTTCCCTATTTACTGACGGGAACGGGTCCAGGCGAGCTGTTTATCGTGCGCAACGTCGGTGCCTTTGTGCCACCGCACGATGGGTCGGCGGGCTATCACGGCACGGCAGCGGCCATTGAGTTCGCGGTGCTGAATCTGAAAGTTTCTCGCATTGTTGTCTGTGGCCACAGTCACTGCGGAGGCATCCGTGCGCTCTATGAAGAAATCCCGGCGGCTGCGACAAATCTTGCAGCGTGGCTTGAACTGGGGCGCGAGGCGACGCTGCCTGTGCAGGTGACACCGGAAGCGTTGCGTCGCACCGAACAGCGGGCAGTCGTGCTGCAACTGGAGCGTCTCATGGGTTACCCCATGGTGCGCGAACAGGTCCAGGCCGGTGCGCTGGCGCTGCATGGCTGGCACTACGTGATTGAGGATGGGGAAGTGCATGTTTTTGATGTGAAGACCAGTTCATTTGTACCTGCATCGTCTTCCGGTCACAGTGGGACCGGCCCTTACGAAATTTACGCTGATGCGTTCCGTGAGGATGCTGGATGGGCGCTGCAATCGAGCGATGACCCATCACGTTCAGCCATTTGAGAATAAGCATGAATGCCACAACCGAAATGCCACCGTTGTCGCATCAGTCGACATCACCGTTGATGGGGCTCGCGCTGAAGAGCGGCTTGACGCCGCTAGTGCTCGCGGGTCGCCGATTGCTGCCGATTGTTCAGGGCGGCATGGGCGTGGGGGTGTCTGCGCATCGCCTTTCTGGCAGCGTGGCGGCGGAAGGTGGCGTGGGCACTATTGCGTCGGTGGATTTGCGCCATCACCATCCTGATTTACTTGCGCGTACTGCTGCGTTGCCAATCGGCGCTGCGAGCAAAGCAATTATCGATGCTGCCAATCTTGAGGCGTTGTCGCGAGAAATTCGCAAGGCACGTGAGCTTTCGAAAGGGCTTGGCTTGCTCGCGGTCAACGTCATGCGCGCAGTGAATGAGTATGCCGCGTCTGTTCGCAAGGCGCTGGAGTGCGGCATTGATGCCATCGTGGTGGGCGCGGGATTGCCACTTGATCTGCCGGATCTGGCGCAAGATCATCCGAAAGTATTGCTAATCCCGATTTTGTCGGATGCACGTGGAATTCAGTTGATCGTAAAGAAGTGGCAGCGTAAGGGCCGTTTACCGGGCGCGATTGTCATCGAGCATCCGCGCTATGCCGGCGGTCATCTCGGTGCCACACGGCTCACAGACATTCGCGATCCGCGCTTCGATTTCGAAAACGTAATTCCTGCTGCGCTCGCGTTCTTTCGTACGGCAGGCATCGAGTCGCAGGTTCCACTGATTGCAGCCGGCGGCATTCGCTCTCATGCCGACATTTCGCGCTTGCAGGCAATGGGTGCAGCGGGCGTTCAGCTGGGCACCCCTTTCGCCGTCACCGAAGAATGCGACGCGCACCCGGAGTTCAAACGTGTGCTGGCAACAGCTACTGACGAAGATATGGTCGAGTTCCAGAGCGTTGCAGGCCTGCCCGCGCGCGCGGTGGCCACCATCTGGATGAAGAACTACCTGTCCGTCGAACACAAGCTCAAGGAAATTGCGCACGCCAAGACCCGTTGCACCAAAAAATTTGATTGTCTGGTGCAATGCGGTTTGCGTGACGGGCTGGCTGATTGGGGGCAGTTTTGTATCGACAACCAGCTGGCCGCAGCGCTACGTGGCGACGTAAAAAAAGGACTGTTTTTTCGCGGTTCTGGGCCGTTGCCATTTGGATCAGCGATCCGCTCGGTGCGTGAACTGATGGAGCGCATGCTGACGCCAGCTCAGCCGACAACTGCTTGAACGCGCGGGACACAACATGAAGGTGATAGCACTCAAAGCCGTTACTGCCAACGTAGCCGAGCCGACCGTCGATGCCGTGGAAGTGTCGCGTGCGTGGCGCTGGTCGCTGCTATTGACGGCACCGCATCGCCTTGGATTCGCGGCGGGTGCACTCGTCATGGCAACCAGCGCGCTGTGGTGGGCGACTGCGCTGGCGGCTCGGGCGGCGTTCGTCAATCTGCCGTGGGCCGTGCCGCCGGCCATTGCGCACAGTGTGCTGATGTGCTTCGGATTCATGCCGCTGTTCTTTCTGGGCTTCCTGTTCACCGCTGGGCCCAAGTGGCTCGGTCAGCCCGCCGTCGATCCGGCAGTGCTGGTGCGGCCGGTCACGTTGTCGGTCATTGGCTGGTTGCTCTATGTGCCGAGTGTGCACCTTCATATGGGGGCGGCAGCGGCTTGCGTTGCGCTGGTCGCGGCCAGTTGGTGCACCACTACATTTCGGTTCGCGAGACTGGTGCGCAGCAGCCTCGCACCGGATCGTCTGCACGCTGTGCTGGTGATGATTGCCTGTGTGGTCGGGGCGGTTGCGTTGTGGGGTGTCGTGATCGGTCTGGCGCTTGCGCAATTTACGTTGATCCGCATTTGCGTCATGGTCGGCCTGTGGGGCTTTGTGGCTGTGGTTTACGTTGCGGTTGCTCATCGCATGATTCCGTTCTTCACGGCCAATGTGGTGCCGATGCTCAATGCATGGCGTCCGATGTGGCTGCTCGGTGTGTTCGTGGGTGCGCTGTTACTGGAGCTCGCGTTTGCAGTGCTTGAACTTGTCGTCTGGCCCATTCCCTTCGGCTTGCGCATGGTTCAGGTGGCGTTCGAAGTGCCGATAGCGGCAGCGCTGCTGGCGTTAGCGGTGAAATGGGGGCTCATGCAGAGCCTGCGGGTGCGGTTGCTGGCGATGCTTCATGTCGGTTTTGTTTGGCTCGGCTTGACGCTCGCGCTGCAGGCAACATCGCACCTGATGATGTTGCTGACTGACGGTCGCATGTCACTGGGTCTGGCACCAACCCACGCGCTCACTATGGGTTTCATGGGGGCGACACTGATTGCGATGGCAACCCGTGTGAGTGCGGGTCACAGCGGGCGCCGACTGGTGGCTGACGATTATGTGTGGTGGCTGTTCTGGATTCAGCAGATTGCGACTGCGCTGCGCCTGGTCGCGGCAGCGTGGCCCGCTTCACCACCCTGGCTGACCCCGGTGGCGGCCTGTCTGTGGGCGCTGGCATCAGTTCTATGGGCGCTTCGTTACGGTCAGTGGTTCGGACAGTCGCGTACCGACGGGCAGCCCGGCTGAGTAAGGCGCAAAATTAATCCTTCGTAAGGATTGGCAGTTCCACATGCCCCGTTAGTCGTGGCTAACTAACCTTTTTATCTCTCTCAGGATCGGACATGACCGAATTGTTACCCCTCGTTGAGACGCGCCAGAGTCTTCTGCCGTTGTCCGCTCAGACGATAAGCGAAGAGGTGCTCATCGAGAAATACGCCAAGGGCGACGAACGCAGCATTGAGGACGTGAGTCGCCGCGTCGCTGAGGCGTTGGCACAGGCAGAATCGGCAGAACATCGCACGCACTGGCAGCAACAGTTCCTGCACGCGTTGCAGAATGGATTCATCCCGGCGGGGCGCATTCAGTCGGCGGCGGGTACTGCGCTGTCGGCAACGTTGATCAACTGCTTCGTGCAGCCAGTCGGCGATTCGATTACACACATTGAGGATGGTCATCCGGGCATCTACGCGGCGCTAGCTGAGGCGGCAGAGACCATGCGTCGCGGTGGCGGCGTCGGTTACGACTTTTCGCGCATTCGGCCGCGTGGTTCGGCGGTCGGCAGCACGCAATCGCTCGCGTCCGGGCCAGTGTCCTACATGCGCGTGTTTGACCGCTCGTGCGAGACGGTGGAGTCGGCGGGCTCACGACGTGGCGCGCAGATGGGCGTGTTGCGCTGCGATCATCCGGACATTGAAGAGTTTATTCACGCGAAGGACACGGGCGATCTCAAGAACTTCAATGTTTCGGTGGCAATCACCGATACGTTCATGGAGGCTGTGGTCAACGATGGGACGGTGACGCTCACGCATCGCGCCATGCCGGGGCCGGAGCAGATGGCGGCCGGTGGTTACCAGCTGGGCTCTGCCGAGGGCGGCCTCTGGGTTTATCGAACCTTGCCCGCACGCACGTTGTGGGATCAGATCATGCGCTCAACCTATGACCATGCCGAGCCGGGTGTGCTGTTTCTCGACCGCATCAATCGTGACAACAACCTGTCGTACTGCGAAACGATCAGCACCACCAATCCCTGCGCCGAGCAGCCGTTGCCGCCGTATGGCTGCTGCTGCCTTGGCTCCATTGACCTTGCGCGATTTGTGCGTGAGCCGTTCACCGAACGAGCGCGTTTTGATGAAACGGGTTTCGCGCAGCTTGTGCGCGTCGCCGTGCGCATGCTCGACAACGTGCTTGACGTGACCGTGTGGCCATTGCCTCAACAAAAGCATGAAGCAGACAACAAGCGCCGTGTGGGGCTGGGTTTCACGGCACTCGGCGACGCGCTGGTCATGCTCAATCTGCGCTACGACACGGATGAGGCGCGCGACATGGGGCGGCGCATTTCAGAGATCATGCGCGACACAGCGTACGCGGCCTCGGTCGATCTCGCGCGCGAGCGAGGTGCGTTTCCCCTGTTCAACGCAGACCTTTATCTGAGCGCACCGACTTTCGCCTCGCGGTTACCGTCTGAAATAAAGGCCAACATCCGCAAGACCGGTATTCGCAATTCGCATCTGCTGTCGATTGCGCCGACCGGCACCATCAGTCTGGCCTTCGCCGACAACGCGAGTAACGGCATTGAGCCGCCATTCAGCTGGAGCTATCTGCGCAAGAAACGCATGCCCGATGGCAGCAGCAAGGAATATTCGGTTGAGGATCACGCGTGGCGATTGTTCCACCACTTGCGTGGTGAGAACAGCAGGAACGAGCCGCTGCCCAATGCATTTGTGACGGCGCTGGAGATGAGCGCGCATTCGCATGCTGCAATGGTGGCGGCTGTCGCGCCGTACATCGACACGGCGATTTCGAAAACGGTGAATGTGCCGGCCGACTATCCGTATCAGGACTTTCAGGATTTGTATCTGGAGGCGTGGCGGTCTGGCTTGAAGGGACTGGCGACGTATCGGCCCAACGCGGTGCTCGGCTCGGTGCTGAGTACGCATGAGCCCGCGAAAGTAGGCGAAAACCTTGCCGTCGACGGCGTCAATCAGCGTCTAGCGTTGAAGCGTCTGCCCGCACCGGTGCTCGCATCCTTGCGCTGGCCCGGACGCCCGGACTTACCCGGCGGCAATCCGGCGTGGACTTACATGATCCATCATCCGTTTGGTGATTTTGCGCTGTTCGTCGGTGAACTCGCCAACGAAGACGGTGGTGGTTCGCGGCCGTTTGAGGTGTGGGTCAACGGTGCCGAACAACCGCGTGGACTGGGTGCGCTGGCGAAGACGCTGTCCATGGATTTGCGCGCGAATGATGCCGCATGGTTGCAACTCAAGCTCGACGCGTTGGCGAGCGTTGCCGAGGAACGTGCATTCGAAATGCCGTTTCCACCGCATTCACAGATGCGCCTGTTCCCCGGCGTGGTGGCGGCCACGGCGGCCGTCATTCGCTGGCGCTGTGAAATGCTGCACGCGCTGCCTTCAGCGTCGGATGATGCGGCGAAAACACCGACACCGGTCATGGACGCGATGTTCAGTCGCGATGAGCCGGAGACGGGCCCGTCAGGCACGCTCGCGTGGACAGTCGACATCGATAATCCGGTCGCTGGCGAACATTTCTCGCTGACGCTCAAGGAGGTGACGCTGCCCGACGGTGAAGGCGGTGCAACCACCCGTCCCTGCGCACTCGGGCTCTCGGGCAACTACCCGCGTGCACTGGATGGTGTCGCGCGGTTGCTCTCGCTCGACATGCGTGTGATCGATCCGGCGTGGATCGGAATGAAGCTGCGCAAGCTACTCAACTACGCCGAGCCGCTGGGTCAGTTCATGGCCTTCGTGCCGGGCTTGCCGCACGGTGAACGGCGGCAGCAGATGTGGCCGTCGACCGTGGCCTATATGGCGCGGCTGATCATTCATCGTTATGCCATGCTGGGAATACTTGACGAGGAGGGCTTTCCGATTCGCGACATGGGTGTGCTTGACGCGCCCAACGAAGCGGGTGCCGTGCGCACACTGCCTGGCAAGGTTTGCCCGGAGTGCCACAACCCGACGATGATTCATCGTGATGGTTGTGATTTTTGTACTGCGTGTGGCTACGTCGGACAATGCGGATGACGAGTTGATGAGTTGATGAGTTGATGAGTTGATGAGTTGATGAGTTGATGAGCAGCACGACGCTTCCCGTGAGCGGTATTTCGCTGCCGGGTTTTAACGCGCCGGCGGCTGGCTTCGATCAGCCGTTCGAGATGCTCGGCGCGTGCCACGAACGTGTTGAACGCACGCTGCGCTTGTTGCAAAAACTTGTCGATCACGTCGAAAAGAATGGTTGCGACGAACAGGCACGTTCGGCAGCGAACGATGTGCTGCGCTATTTCGACATTGCCGCGCCGATGCATCACGACGACGAAGAGCTGCACGTGTTTCCGCTACTGCTGACTCAGGGCGACGCGGCACTGAGTGCGCAGGTTCACCGCATGCAGGCGGATCACGTGCAGATGGCGAAACTGTGGAGCGCACTGCGGACGTTGTTGAAGGGCGTTTCCGATGCGGACGATTCGCGGGTGAAGATCGCACAGCTCAGGTATCGTGCGCAGGCGTTTTGCAATGTCTACGCGTCACATATCGAAACAGAGGAACGGGTGCTGTACCCCGAGGCCGAACGACTCAAGAGCGACGATGAAACTCAGCGCATGGGCAACGACATGCGTCGGCGGCGAACGGCGTGACAGATGATGCGCCGATCATGCCTGTGAACGTGATGCAGTCGGCCCGCGTAATTTGCTACAGCTTTTCGCTGAAAGCGCCGTTTAATGTGGGCTCAAGGCGTGCATTTAGCAATTATTCGACTTAGGACGAAATAAGCCGTTAGCCCCAGTTAATAAAGGCTTTGACGCAAAAGCTGTATCGCACGTCAGCCGTAGTTAAGCCGCCACGCCAAACCGAATCAACCCATCCTCGCCCACATCCCGCGTCAAACGTCCAATGCGCCAACCGTGGTTCACGTGGGCCACCGCCTCGACGATAGCGAAGAACAGTTGATGGTTGTCGAGCTTGCGGCGGAACAGCGTGGGGATCAATGCCGACGCCGTTTTCGGGCCATCGGCCACCGCGCCGTAGAGATCATTCATGCGGTCTTCGTGATGCGTTTCCAGCGCTTCGACGCGGGCCGCGATGCCGCGGAACGGCAGGCCATGTGATGGCAGAACCAGCGTGTCCGGCTCGCAGTATTTGTACGCCTGCAGCGAGTTCACGTAGTCGCTCACCGGATCAGCCAGCGGCGTCACCGGCCACACACTGATGTTGGTGGAAATTTTCGGCAGCAGCATGTCACCGGAGATCAGCACCTTGATCTCTTCGCAATAAAAACTCAGGTGCTCGGTGGTGTGGCCGTAGCCGCCGATCACGCTCCAGAATTTGCTGCCGATTTCCACCGTGTCGCCCGGCGAAATACGCTGGCACGACGGTGGTCGCGTCGGCACGCCGCCGCTGTAAGTGTTGCCGCGATTGGCCGTGACGTCGACCTGCTCCTCAGTCAATCCGTGCGAGCGAAAAAACTTGGCAAGTGTTGCGCGCTGATACGCGCCGCTGCCCTCGGCCACGCTGTGAGCCGCAAGCAATTCCATGAGGCTCATCTCGACCACCAGCGGCCCCTCCCGCGTGGCAAACCGCTCGGCGAGCCACTGCGCGTTGCCGAGATGATCGGGGTGATAATGCGTACAAATGATGCGTGTGATCGGGCGGCCAGCCATCGTTTCCACGAAATGCTTTTCCCACAACGTGCGCGTCGCTTCAACGCCGAAACCAGTGTCGACCACCGCCCAACCGTCCTCTTCCTCAATCAGCCACAAATTGATGTGATCCAGCGCAAACGGCAGCGGCATGCGGATCCATTTGATGCCGGGAGCGATGTCGGTGAATTCGCCAGGAGCGGGCGGGGTGTCGTGCGGAAAGGTGAGTGCAGCATTCATGTGTTCGATGCTAGCGGAATGGCGCGGTGATTGACGTGCGCGTCAACCTAACTTCGTCATCCCGGCGCAGGCCGGGATCCAGCGGCTTTTCACAAGGAGCCATTTCCCCCCGCAAGTCGCTGGGCCCCTGCCTGCGCAGGGGCGACGAGCAGATAGGCGAATCGCCGTCATAATGACGCACACCAAAAAGGAGGCCATATGAGTTCAAATTTCAACATACGCCGCAAATTACTTGCCGGCGCAGCAGCCATTCCCACCGTCGCAGCGCTCGGCGGCTTCTCGCGCACCGCGCTCGCGCAAGTTCCGTCGCAGGCCAAAATTCTGGTCGGTTTCGCCGCTGGCGGCGGTGCCGACCTGATCGCCCGCATGCTGGCCGACAAAATGCGCGAGGGCCTCGCTGCGGGCACGCAAATCGTCGTCGAAAACAAGACCGGCGCAGGCGGAAAGATTGCTGTGGATGCCCTGCGCGCGTCGCCTGCCGATGGCGGCACCCTGCTGCTGGCACCGTTGGTCACGCCCGTGCTTTCGCAGCTCACGTTCAAGAACCCCGGTTACAACCCCGCCACCGACATGACGCCCATCGGCATGGTCGGCCACTTCCAATTCGCGCTCGCGGTGCCACCCAATCATCCCGCGAAAAACATGGCGGAGTTCGTCACCTGGCTGAAGGCCAACAAGGACAAAGCCAACTTCGGCAGCCCGAGCCCCGGCAGCCTGCCGCACTTTTTCGGCATCATGCTTGGCCGCGCCGTTGGTGTGGAGATGGTTCACGTTGCCTACAAAGGCGGCGCGCCGATGTTGAACGACTTGATGGGCGGCCAGATCGCCTGCGGTATGGACACGCACATCGAGTTGATCGAGCTGCACAAGGCGGGCAAGATCCGCATCCTCGCTTCGTTTGCGGAAAAACGAAGCCCGCTGATTCCCGAGGTTCCAACGATGGCAGAGCTAGGCTTCAAGGACGCCACCGGCAGCGGCTGGTACAGCCTGTGGGCCCCCGCAAAAACGCCCGCCGCGACGATTGCCGCGCTCAATAAGGCGTTGAACATGGCGCTGGCGAATGCCGAGGTGAAAGAGAAACTCGCCCGCACCGGTACCGAGCCCGCTATGAGCACGCCGGAAGGGCTGGAGAAGTTTCGGTTGGCTGAAATTGAGAAGTGGCGGCCAGTGATTGTGGCTTCCGGGTTTAAGGCGGATTGACTTAGCCCCGCATGCGCAGGCGGCGCGTTATTTTTTCTCCCGCAGCGCGGCAGCGGGGACTGCACCGCTAGTGAAATCCAGCTTGCCACCTCGCTGCAGCAGCGCCTGTGCCTGTGTGACCATCGCTTCGAGGATGGTCGCTGCGTTCGACCGATCATGGATCAGGCCGATGCATTCGCCGGCAACCACCGCCACCATATCGAAATCCTGTCGCGACCTGGCTTCGGCGTAGGCTGAGGCGAGACTGCCGAATGCGGCTTTGGCCTCGGGTTCACGATGGATCCATTCTGCTGAAAGTTTATTGTTGATGAACCTAAATGAAAATTCATCAGGCCACGAAACGCCGCGCAACGCGTCAAGGGCCGTGGTGCGCACGGTGTCGTCACCGGTTAGCCGATGCGCGCGTTCCGTCATCACAGTCGGTGTTAGCGCTTCCGCTGAGGCCCAGAATCGGGTACCGACCACTACGCCGTCAGCGCCGAGCATCAGCGCTGCCGCGAGACCACGGCCATCGGCGATGCCCCCAGCCGCGAGCAGCAGCGTTGCTGGTGACTTTCGGGCCAGGTAGTCGCTCACTTCCGGCACAAACGGCATGGTTGAGCGCTGCGCGCCATGACCGCCCGCCTCGGTACCCTGTGCAACGATAACGTCAGCACCGGCGTCGATAGCTTGATCGACGTGACGCAGGGACTGCACCTGACAAATCAGTTTGGCACCGCTGCGCCTGATTCGCGACGCGAAAGGTCCCGGATCACCGAATGAAAGGAACACGCAATCGGGTGAGTGTGCCAATACTTCGTCGAGCAAGTGCGGTGCCCGTTCGAGCGCCCAGGTGATAAAGCCGATGCCGAATTTGTGGCCTCTCACATACGTCAGTTCTTGCTGCAAGTCCGGTTCGCCCCCAAGAATGCCCGCATAACCGCCACCGACGATGCCAAGTCCGCCAGCGGCTGACACGGCAGCTGCGAGTCGTCCGCCAGTAACCAGCGCCATTGGTGCGCAAAGCACAGGATGCTGGATGGCAAAGGCGTCCGTCAATCTCGTTCTCATAGCAATCTCCTGAATCAAACCAGACCGTCATCGGTCAACGCGTTTGACCGAGTATTTTGCGCTACGAGAGAGTGACGGCAAAGTCGCATGCGGCTGTTTCGCTTTCGACAGCAATTGCTACGCCGCCCTGGTTGCATCATTTAGCCCGGTAGGGCGGACATCCCGTGTCCACGCTACATCACTTATCGCGAAGCGATCAAGCATCGGTTCGAATCGCCCCTTCAGCCCGCGCCCAGGAGCGGAGCAACGGGCGCTCGTAGACCCGCACCATGTGCCGGGTAGGGTGGGCACCCCGTGCCCACCAAGCGGTGGCAAACGAACCCATCCTCTTACGCATGGTGATGGTGGGCACGGGGTGCCCACCCTACGATTCACGTGAATTGCGCTAACCCGCTAACCTTTTGCGATACCTGACTATCGTCGCGCGTTCGTTCCGGGTGGGGCGCTTTTCTTTAAACGCTACATGCGCGAATTGAGTACAAAACACGTTTTGCTTTTGAAGCACTCACTGTACATCTACTCAAACGCCCGGAATCTTCGGGTGCGTTTTGAGCCAATCTCGCAGCGCATTATTTACGCGCGTTTGCCAGCCTGTGCCGGTTTCCTTGAAGGCACCAATCACGTCCGCATCCAGGCGGATGTTCACATGCTCCTTTGGGTTGGCAAGCATTGGTCTGCCGCGCTTTGGTTTGAGCATTTCCTTGGCCGCGGGCTGACCAAATAGCTCGCCTAACACCGCTGCGGCGGGTCGGGCCTTTGCGAACCAAACGTCTGTCGCCTCAGGTGCGTCTTTGTCGAGCAGCTCAGGATTGGGTTTTCGTGGCATATCGGGTCCTTTCTCTGCGATTCGCACGGCGTAAGCTGACCACATGAATGGCGCCGCCTCGTGGCGTGAACACCAGCATATGCAGGGGCTCACCTATAAAACCAAGCGCTTGGTAGCGCCTCTCACGGTAGTCCTCGCGAGTATCCTCAACGATGAGTGCGCTGCTCCAGTCGAAGTCCTCGGCCAGTGCGAATGGCAATCCACGGTCTTCGTCGTTGCGCAAGCTTTTGGCAGGATCGTAGGTCACGCATATTGTTTATTGTACCCACAATAATTATCCTTGAACGGACTTTTAGGCGGTGTTCACCGACCGAGTTGCCAATCAAAGAAGTTTTGTAGAGTGGGCAGCCTCTGCCCACCGAGCGGCGGCAAACGAAGCCCCGGTGCAGGTGTCGCCCTAGGGAAACGCAGATTTAAACGCCACCCCGCCCCGGCCTTCGCCGGGGTGACATCCAGGCCGGGGCCCACGCCCGGCGCAAGTCATTGATTATGCAGAGGGCGTGGGTACCGGC
>ENA-OBLH01000345-OBLH01000345.1-metagenomes-genome-assembly--contig:-NODE-345-length-15891-cov-3.91216_pt1 | contig 15891 bp, 16 predicted proteins | sample MGYA00153382_OBLH01 | MGnify analysis MGYA00153382
TTGATGCTACTTTTATGCCCCTAGCTCCGGGGAAATTATTAATTAATGGGGAAAGATTAAAGAAGATTCCCCCCATGTTTAAGGATTGGGATATTTTTACTGCCCCAGAACCCTGTATGTCGATCGATCATACTTTGTACATGACTAGTCGTTGGATTAATATGAATATTCTCATGCTAGATGAGGAGAGAGTCATGGTAGAAAAACAAGAAGAATCAATTATCCAAGCCTTCAAAGATTGGGGATTCAAGCCTATTCCTTGCTCCTTCCAAAACTTTAATACTTTTGGTGGTTCTTTCCATTGTGCTACCCTTGATGTTAGGAGAAAAGGCAATTTACAATCTTATTTTTAATTTAAATTAGTTGGTTCAATAGTTGGCTTTGTATACCAATAAGCCCAAGCAATTAACACAACTTGGAGTGGCAATCTTAACCATAATAATAGGGGACTAAACTCTGGAAAAAGTTGAGGATTAATTGCCATATGAATATTTGCAGGAAACACGGCAATCAACAAAGCGATGAGCCCCCAACCTGCTAGGGATGTAAATTTGGGGATTAAGAGTAAGATTCCTAGACCAATTTCGCATAAGCCACTGAGATTAACTAGAAACAAATGCCAAGGTAGATAAGGTGGCATAAGTCTAAGGTAGAAAGCACTATTAGCAAAGTGATTAATTCCAGCTAATACAAAGAAGATGCCGAATAGATATTTTAGAATAATTTTAATTTTGGGCATGATTAATCACCGGAGAAAGTTTTTAGAATAGTTTTGGTAATTATTACATTGTAATCAAAATTGAAATCAGGTGTTTAATCGCCCGCCAAAGACCAAGCTAGTTTTGCTGCCCCCACTATTCCTGCTTGATTCCCCAAGGCGGCCGGGAGAATTTGTAACCCCGCCCTAGAACTTGGTAAAACCCGTTGCTTAATTTCCGCCTCTGCGGCCGGGAGAAAAAATTCTGCACTAGCGGCAATGCCCCCACCAAGGACGATCGCTTCAGGGGTAAAAATATAAATTAATGTAGTTAGGCCAATGCCTAAATTTCGCCCATATTCTGCCCAAAAATCTAGAGCCTTAGAATCTCCAGCTTGAGCCATTTTTCCTAGGGTGACTGGTTCCAAACCTGTAGCCCGCTGAATTGCCCCAATAGATAGATACTGCTCTAGGGATCCCCGATTACCGCTATTACAAGGATGCCCTTCTGGGTAGAGAGTAATTAAACCTAATTCTGCTGCCGCCCCTTGATGCCCTACAAATAATCTACCCCCCAGGACGATCGCCCCTCCAACTCCAGTACCCAGAGTCAAAAGTAGAGAATCCTGAAAATTTCTTGCTGCTCCTAGCCATGCCTCCCCCAAACCAGCACAATTAGCATCATTAGCCAACACTGTCGGATAGCCAGTTTTCTCTTCTAACCAATGCCCTAAGGGTACATCATGCCAACCAGAGAGATTAATTGCTACCCGGGCAATTTTGCCAGAAATATCCACAGGTCCGGGAATCCCCATGCCGATCGTCCTAGCCAATTCTGGCTGACCTAAAGTTAGTAAATTAATTCCCTCTACCAAGGCATTTAAAACTGCTTCTGGAGTACTAGGGTGGGGTGTGGGAATGGTTTCTGAGTGTAAGCAAGTACCATCAGCCAAAAACCGTCCTAGTTTAATCGCCGTCCCGCCCAAATCAATCCCAATTACTTCCTTAATTTTACCTATCATTAGACACCCACTATTCTATAAATTAAGCTGATCTTACCTTATTTCTTTTACTTAAAAAGATAATCATAAACTAAGAGACTTTCTATCAGTATCCCGGAGATGAAATAAATTTGCCAGAATAGTATTAGAAAATAAAAAACCTTCTGGATCACTTAATTTTATCCCATCTACTGCCCCTAGATAATTAGTAAATTCCACCCAGCCTTGTTTTTCATAGGGTTGAAGATTTTGCCAAGTCCAGTTAGCTAAATCTTGCCCAAATTCTGTTGCTAATTGTCCCATATTTAAGCCTGTACTTAATCTCAAACCTAACATTAAAGTCTCTAGAAACATCTCTTCAAGTTCCAAAACTGGCGTATCAATTATATAGCCATGTTGTATCCATTGATAATAATCTTGCCTAGTCCGGGGACGAGTAAATCTTTGGTTTGCCACATAACTAGCGGCTGCCATCCCAAAACCATAGTAAGATTCTCGCTGCCAATAAACTTTATTATGGCGACATTGCTTACCCGATCGAGCATAGTTAGAAATCTCATAATGCTCATAGCCAGCTTTTGTTAAAACCTGTTGAGCTACACGATACATTTGGGCTGTTATTTCATCTTCTGGTAAAGGCTTAACTCCCGGTTGATATTGTTTAGCGAAGGGCGTAGAGTTTTCTACAACTAAGTCATAACTAGAAATATGACTGGGATTAGCTTCTAGGGCAGTTTCTAGAGATAGATACCAATCTTCTAAAGTTTGTTGTGGCAAACCAGAAATCAAGTCTAAACTCCAGTTATTATAGTTAGCTTGGTGAATTAAATCTATAGAGTGAAAAATATCTGTGCAGTTATGCGATCGCCCGGCTAATTCTAATAAATTATCCTGAAATGCTTGGACTCCTAAACTTAAACGATTTACTCCTAAATTCTGATAACCTTGGAGTTGGATCAAATCAAAAGTTCCGGGATCAACCTCCATAGAAATTTCAGCTTGAGAACTAATAGTGAATCTTTTATCTAGAGCTAGTAAAATTATTTTTAGCTGTTTTACTGATAATAAAGAAGGCGTACCACCACCAAAAAAAATAGTTTCTAGGGGTTTATCTACACCAAAACTTGGGGCAGGACTTTGGGAGATTTCTTGGCAAAGAAACTGCACATACTCTTGAATTGTCCCAGAATTTTCTCCCCGTAACTTATCTCCAACTACAGAAATAGCAAAGTCGCAATAGTAGCAGCGGCGGCGACAGAAGGGAATATGAATATAAGCTGATTGGGGAACAACAGCAGGAATTACCCCAAGGCTGAAAAAATTCATTGTGTCAATCATCTTACTTTTTTTGCTAAAGTATATTCATTAGTTTAGATATTACCAGCATTTATAACCCATGTCTTCAGAAACTCCTACCCCAAAAACAGACCTCTCTGCAACCCCTAAAAATTCTCAGCCCCCAGCTAATCAAGTGCCGCCCCTAGAACCCGCCTTTGGTTTTACTGCCTATGCTGAACAAATTAATGGCCGTTTTGCTATGATGGGCTTTGTAATTTTATTGATTTTAGAATTATTTACGCACCAAGATTTATTTACTTGGCTCGGCTTACGCTAGTTTATTCTTCTAGGAAATACTCTATGGATCCTCTAGTTTTATTTTTGCTACTAGTAGGAAAGCCCCTACCTTTTTTTCCATCTCTTGTAATTATTCGTAGTGTAGTAGTTACTCCTTCAGAACAACAGGAGTTGCAACAATTACGCTTAGAGAAACAAATTCAACAACAAGTCCGAAAGGAGATTGATCGCACTTTTAACCACCTTATAGTTTTATTGTATCTCATTCTAATTCTTGCCCTAGGTTTTCCCTTAGTCTCCCTAGGATTGTATTGGTTAATGCAGCGTAAGTTAATCCTAGAATTAACTACCTCTATCCAATCTTTAGCTCAACTATTACAACAGCTAATTCTACTAGAATCTGGCAAGCAATCTAACAACTATCAACCAGATTATCAATCTAGTCAGCAACCTAGCGATCGCTCTAATCTCCTAGGGAATTATCAACCTGATCAAAGAAAGAATCTAGAACCAACTTTAGCACCTATAAAACCGAGTGTACCTCTCAATACTCAGGATGAGCCGGATTCTGAAAACTTCTCCTCCATAGTAGCAACTAAAGAAAAGATTATGCAGGAACTAATTAGCCATCTACCACCCCTAAGTCAAGAAAAGATCTTTGCGGGACAGGAAGCAAAATTAACTAATTTAATCCAACAACTAACGATTCTTCTAGAAGATTATCCAGACCTACCTTTAGCTACAAAAGATTATACAAACCATGCCCATGCTTTGTATTTCTTAGAGCAAGATTTAGCAGCGATCGCTCTCTACGACCACAGCCTAAATCTCGAACCTGAACAGCCCCAGGCTTGGCATCAAAAAGGCACAATTCACCTCAAGCAGGCAGAATATCAAGAAGCGATCGCAGCCTACAATCAAGCCCTTAATCTCCAAGCAGATTACGCCTCTTCTTGGTATAAGCTTGCCTATAGTTATGCCCTGATAGGAGAATTAGACCTAGCTCTGAGCCATCTCCAGCGAGCAATAAATTTGAATCCTAGCTATCGGACTAGAGCCAGAATGAGTCCAGATTTTGAGATACTCAAGCAAAGCGATCGCTTCCAATCCCTAGTTAATCTAGAACCCTTAGCCTAACTCTCTCCGCAAGGAGCTACTTTAAGATAGTAGTATGCTAAGTATTTGTAGTAATCTAGTTTTCTAAAACTCATAACTTTCTATCCCTTTCTTTTTGTATTAGCTTTTTCCCCTACGTAAATCCTGCACTGGATTAGTACCACAAGATTTTATGTATATTACTTTAGTTATTCCCACTTATAACGGTGCTGCCCGACTGCCAGAAGTTTTGCAGCAACTTCAAAAACAGGTAAAAACTGAGGATATTACTTGGGAAATTCTTATCATTGACAACAATAGTAACGACAATATTCAAGAAGTAATTAGCCATTACCAACCTCTCTTACCCCAGATGCGATGCTGCCAAGAACTCAGGCAAGGAGCCGGATTTGCTCGACATCGAGGCTTTAGGGAAGCAAAAGGAGAATTAGTGGCGTTTTTGGATGATGATACGATTCCTGATCGGCACTGGGTTAGAGCCGTGGCAGATTTTGCCCAAACTCATCCCCAAGCCGGAGCCTACGGAAGCCAAATCCATGCTAATTATGCAGTCCCACCGCCCCCAAATTTTGTTAGGATTGCCCCTTTTTTAGCCATTACAGAACGGGGAAATGTCCCCCTGTTGTATGGAAAAGATAATCGTTTGCTCCCGCCTTCTGCTGGTTTGGTGGTCAGAAAATGTGTCTGGCAGCAGTACGTCCCTGCCGAGATGACCCTGAATGGAAGAGTTGAGGGAAATATGCTCACCAGTGAAGATTTAGAAATGTTGAGCTATATTCAAGCCAGTCCTTGGCAGATTTGGTACAACCCAGCCATGGAAATTATCCATAAAATCCCGGCAGCCCGCTTGGAGAAGAAGTATTTAATTCCCTTCCTCCGGGGTATTGGCTATAGTCGTTATATTACCCGGACGATCGCCACCCACGGCATCAAAAAATACCTCCTCACCCTCGCCTATTTTGGTAATGATCTGAGAAAAATCCTGTTGCATCTCTTCAAATACCGAACTAAGGTAAAAACAGACTTAGTAGCCACCTGTGAGCTAGAATTACTGACTAGCAGCTTGATTAGTCCGTTTTTTCTGTGGCGGAAAGGATATTTAAAAAGTAAAAAAATAAAAGGGTAAAAGGGTAAAAGTAAAAGGGTAAAGATAAGTAATAAGAATTTTAATAGCTATGACTAAAGACTTTACCGTCTACCTACAACGGAGCCGATCGCTTACCAAAATTATTAGATAAGCTGCGATTGCAACTAGATACTGAATCCCTAAAATGGGAAATTATTGTAGTGGATAATAATAGTATTGATCGTACTGCTCAAGTAATTCAAGATTATCAAAAAACTTGGAATTTACCCTGCAAATTAACATATATTCTAGAAGAAAAACAAGGAGCAGCTTTTGCTAGACATCGGGCTATTCAAGAGGCAAGTAGTGAATTAATTGGTTTTCTTGATGATGACAATTTACCCAGAGAAAATTGGATAATTAATGCCTACAAATTTGGGATAGACCATCCAGAAATTGGAGCTTTTAATGGCAAGATTTATGGCAAATATATTACACCACCACCTCTTAATTTTGAAAGGATTCAAGCCTATCTAGCTATCCGAGATCAGGGAAATATACCTCATGCTTTTGCTCCAGAAAGAATCCATTTACCTCCCGGTGCAGGATTAGTAGTTAGGAAACAAGCATGGTTAGAAAGTGTGCCTAACCAGCCTAAAGTTTTGGGAAATACAGCGGGTAAAATTGCTAGAGGTGAAGATTATGAACCACTTTTATATATGTATAAAGCTGGTTGGCAAATCTGGTATACGCCCAGTTTAGAAATAGACCACGAGATTCCTCCTTGGCGCCTAGAAAGAAAATATTTGATGGATTTATCTCAAAGTTGTGGTTTGGCTACTTACAATTTAGTGATTATTATTACTGGAAAAAGGCAAAAATCTACACTATTTTTAAGAATTATTTATGGCAATTTTAAGCGAATTGTTAAACATTTATTACGCTATTACCTAACTGGGAAAAGAGACTTAATTAGTGACTGTGAGCTAATATTTCTTTGGGGTTGTATGATAAGTCCTTTTTATCGATTCTAAATTATTTTATAGGTAAACTTATTTATGAGCTTAAAGTTTTCTAGGGCGATCGCTCTGAAGCAAGAATTGGAAAAATCCCTAGCGCAAATAGGAGAAATAGAAGAATGTGTTTTATTAAACTATCCAGATTATCCTAATGTAGGTGATCATTTAATTGGCTTAGGAACAATCATTTACCTAGCTCAAAAGCTCAAGACAAAAATTAATTATCTAGCAGGAATTTATAACTTTTCCGAGGAGGTAATGCAGCAAAAAGTTGGCAGTGCTACTATCTTTTTACAGGGGGGTGGTAATCTTGGGGATTTATGGTGCGATCATCAACAATTTCGAGAAGAAATTATTCAAAAATATCCCAACCACCGGATTATTATTCTGCCCCAAACTATCTATTTTCAAGAACAATATAATTTGCAGAGAGCCGCTAAAATTTTTAATTCTCACCAAGATTTAACTATATTCGTTCGAGATCCCCGGAGTTATGATTTAGCTAATAAGTATTTTTATAACTGCAAAGTATTTCTCTCGCCAGATATGGCATTTATGCTAGCAGATTTACCCGGCATTGAATATCTACGCTACAATTGGCGACAAAATAAAATTCTTTATCACTGTCGAGATGACAAAGAAATAGTAGAAGATTTGAATTCAAGTATTCTAGATTTACCTAAGGTGGTAGTACAAGATTGGTTGCCTCCAGAGGAGAAGCTACTACGATCGCATATCACCCCTAATTCCCCTTGGTATTGGCATCTGCCCGGAACAGTGAGAATCTATCGAGAACTATGGCAACAAAGACTATCTAACCCCATGCGTTGGCTATCTCAAGGAGTTTGGGACAGCTACAATCCTGCTAAATCTTTTGGGGCAACTCTAGATAATGCAGAAAATGCAGAGATGGTACAAATCTCTTGGGACTATTTTTATCGATCGACTTATCAACTTAATCATTATTCTTTAGTAATTACCAATCGGTTGCATGGACATATTTTATGTACTTTATTAAAAATTCCTCACATTTTTTTACCCAATTCCTATGGTAAAAATCAATTATGGTATGAAACTTGGACTAAAGATATTCAGTTTTGTCGTTTTGCCTCCAGTCCAGCTACAATTACCCAAGCCATAAGAGAACTATGCCCCAAATTTCTGTAGTTATTCCTGTCTATAATGGCGAGAAAACGATCGAGGAGTCGATCGCCTCAGTTTTAGCGCAGACATTTACAGATTTTGAGTTAATTATCATTAATGATGGCTCTCAAGATAATACCCCAAAAATTGTCCAGCAGATTATTCAAGAAACTGCCGATCTTCGGATTAAAATATATTCCTATACCAATGGTGGATTAGCAACTAGTCGTAATCGGGGGATTGCCAAAGCTCAGGGAGAATATATTTCTTTTCTTGATGCTGATGACCTCTGGACAAAAGAAAAATTAGCTAGTCAATACCACGCCCTTCAAACCCATCCCCAAGCTGTTGTTGCCTATAGTGGAACCAACTGGATTGATGAATTTGGCAACGTGATTAAACATGCTTCTCCTCCTAGCTTTAGTGGCAATATTTATAATGTTCTACTATTATTTAATCTTGTGGGTTCAGGCTCTAATATAATAACTAAGCGAGAAGCACTACTAAAAGTAGGAAATTTTGATGAATCCTTAAAAGCCTCCGAAGATTGGGATTTATTAATTAGATTGTCAGCAAAATATGAGTTTATTGGGGTAGATTCACCGCAGATATTATACAGACAATCTCCTAGTTCCATGTCTAGCAGGCTGAACTATCAGGAGCAGGAAACTATTAAAGTAATTAGGAAAGCCTTTAGACAAGCTCCTCCCCATCTTCAATATCTTAAAAACATCAGTTTAGCTAATACTTATATATATTTAACCTATAAATGTATCGGAGGTTTACCTAGTTTCTGGCAAGGATTAAGAGGTTTACAACTATTTATTAAGCTACTAATTAATTATCCTACTATTTTAAAATATCGGACTGCCCAGAAAGTATTAATGAGAATTTGTTTAATGATATTTTTATCACCCAAGCAAATAGAAAAATTATTATATAAATTCCCTAGATTAAATCAACTTGATGATTTTCTCCACTACACCAGAATTAATCCTTAACCAAATTACTTTATTAATCTATATTAATCTATGGTCAGAATATCAGTAATCATCCCTACTTATAATAATGAAAAAACTATTCAAGAAACTATTAACTCAGTTCTAGTTCAAACTTTTACGGATTTAGAAATAATTGTAATTAATGATGGGTCAAACGATCGCACTGTAGAGATAGTCCAACAAATTTCCGATCCTAGGGTTAGCATTTATTCCTATCCCAACAGTGGCCCAGCTACTAGTCGTAATCGAGGGATTAGGAAATCTCAAGGGGAGTATTTATCTTTTATTGATGGAGATGATCTATGGACAAAGGATAAGCTAGAGATTCAATATGAAGCATTACAAAATAATCCCCAAGCTGCGGTTGCCTATAGTGGTACAGATTGGATTGATGAACAGGGTAATTTCTTGCGTCATGCCTCGGCTCCGGCGGGGCCTAGTGGAAATATCTATGCCTATGCTTTGTTATACAATTTATTAGGTTCAGGCTCAAACTTTCTAGTCCGTCGAGAAGCATTATTTGCAGTACAGGAATCTGATCAGGATGCCCATAGTTTTTTTGATGAATTTACTAAACCTTCAGAGGATTGGGATCTATGTATGCGCTTAGCTAAAAAGTATGAATTTATTGCTGTTCCTCAAGTACAAATCTTGTATAGGCGATCGCCTAATTCTCTTTCTAGCCAACTTATTCAACAGGAACGAGGAACCACAAGAGCATTAAAAAAAGCCTTTAGTCAAGCTCCATCTAGTTTACAATATTTGAAAAAATCTAGTTTTACTAATATCTATCGCTACCTTACCTATAAATCTCTGGAAGGTATTCCCACTCATCAACGGGGATGGCAAGGTTTAAAAGTATTTATTAAATTATTAATTTATGACATTACCCCTTTAAGACAAAAAGTTACTTGGAAAGTTCTAGCTAGAATATTAATTCTATTGTTTTTACCTAATAGCTGGAGATTAATAATCCTAAGTAAATTTAAACAACTATCAAAAATAGAACATTTTCTTAGCTATACTAAAATTCATATTTAGTTTAAATTATTTTGATTCTAACTATGCCTAAAATTTCTGTAATCATTCCTGTTTATAATGGTGAAAAAACTATTCAAGAAACTATAGAATCAGTTTTAGGACAAACTTTTGTTGATTTTGAATTAATTATTATTGATGATGGTTCTAGCGATCGTACTGTTGAAATCATTAATAAAAATCTAGATTCTCGTATTAAGTTATATTCCTATCCCAATCAAGGATTATCTGTCAGTCGGAACCGGGGAATCCAGCGATCGCAGGGAGATTATATTTCCTTTATTGATGCCGATGATCTATGGACAAAAAATAAATTAGCTGCCCAATATCAAGCATTACAAAATATACCCACTGCTGCTGTTGCCTATAGTGGAACCAGTCGGATTGATGAATATAGTAAAATTCTGTATGATATTCCCTTAGCTAAAATTCGGGGAAAGGTTTATAGTTATCTACTATTGCGAGATATTATTGGTTCTGGCTCCAATCCCTTGATTCAGCAACAGGCTCTATTAGCTACGGGGAATTTTAATGAATCTCTCCAAGCAGCAGAAGATTGGGATATGTGGATTAAATTAAGTGCTAAGTATAAATTTATTGATGTGCCAGAACATCAGGTTTTGTATCGACGATCGCCCCAATCTATGTCTAGCCAAATTACTCGTCAAGAACAGGAAACCCTCAAGGTAATTAACCATGCCTTTGCTCTAGCTCCAAGGAATTTACAATATATTAAAAAATCTAGTTTAATTAATGTTTATATCTGTCTTATTTTTAAGTGTTTAGAGGAAACTCCTAGTCGAGAAAAAGGTTGGAAAGGATTAGAATTATTCATGAAATTATTATTATGTACTACAACCCCTTTACACAGAAAAGTTACATGGAAAGTTTTAGTAAGACTTTTAATTATTTTTATATTTACTTCCAAATATGCGATTAAAATTTTGAATAGATGGTATCAACTTTACGATGTAAGTAAGTTTTTTGATAATATGATTTATCATCTATAATTATGCCTAAAATCTCCGTGATTATTCCTGTTTATAATGGAGCAAAAACCATCAAAAAGACTATAAAATCAGTCTTAGCTCAAACCTTTCAAGATTTTAAAATAGTTATTATTGATGACGGCTCTACGGATCAGACTCTACAAGTAATACAGGAAATTAATGATTCTAGAATCGAAGTTTATTCCTATTCTAATGCTGGAGTTTCCCATGCTCGGAACGAAGGAATTAAACAAGCAAGGGGTGAATATATTTCCTTTATTGATGCCGATGATCTGTGGACACCAGATAAATTGGAATTTCAGTATGAGATATTACAAAATAATCCTTCGGCAAAGATTGCCTATAGTTGGACTGATTGGATTGATGAGGACGATCGCTTCCTCCGTCCGGCTGCCCGTTTAAGTTTTGAGGGAGATATTTATGCCAATTTACTAATTATTGATTTTATGGGTTGTGGCTCCAATCCCTTGATTCTTAGGGAATGTCTTCTCGCAGTAGGGGGTTTTGATTCTACTCTCCGGGGAGGAGAAGATTGGGATTTGTGGATTAGATTAGCTGCTAGGTATGAGTTTGCCTGTGTACGATCGCCCCAGATTCTCTACCGGCAAACTACTACTTCCGTATCCAAAGATATTAGTTTAATGGAAAAAGATTGCCTTAGGGTAATTTATAAATCTTTTCAGGCAGCATCAATCGATCTAAAATATCTCAAGTCTTATTCTTTGGGGAATCTTTATAAGGGAATGCTCTACCGCAGTCTGTCAGGGATTTTAGATAGAAATAAAATTATTATCGTGCTAAAATATCTCTACCAATCTATTAAGAACGATCCTAGTTTTATTAGAGCCAAGGTAATTGGAAAAATAGGATTACAAATACTTTTAGTATTGCTACTGCCAAAGAAAATAAATGAAAAGGTATTAAATAAATTTAACTTTCTGAGAAACGTTGATGCTATTCATGGCTATATACAAATAAATCCCTATATTTAATTTTTATGTTTAATCTTTTACTTCTTTCTCACGGTAGTCGTGATCCCCGTCCTCAAGAGGCAGTGACTAAATTGGCTCAATTACTATTAGATAAATTACCCCATTCTTATATTGGTACAGCAACCCTAGAACTAGGGGAAAAACCCTTACATGGGCAACTTAAAGACTTTATTGAAAATCTTCCTGACAATTCTCCTCGATCGCTCCATATTTTGCCCCTATTTTTGTTGCCCGGAACCCATGTAATGCAAGATATTCCGGCAGAAATTGACCTTGTTCTGTCTGTCATGAATCTCAATTGCCAAGTTCAGGTTCTACCCCACTTGGGCAGCCACGGGGGGATGTTTGAGTTGCTATCCTATCAACAACAAGCCTATACAGGAGATAAATTAATAGATGTCTGGATTCTATTAGCTCATGGCAGTAGATACAATCATGCCCACCAATCTATTAAAGAACTAGCCCATCAACTAAATACTATTCCTGCCTATTGGGCAGTTGCTCCTAGCCTAGAAACCCAAGTAGAAATGTTAATTGAGCAAGGCTATAATTCCCTAGGAATTTTACCTTATTTCCTATTTTCTGGAGGCATAACTGATGCGATCGCCAGAAAAGTTGATGCCTTCCGGGAACAATTCCCCCATGTCCAAATTACCTTAGCTGATCCCTTGGGTACTACTCCTTTGTTAGCAGAAATGGTCTTATCCTTGATCTCAGAAGAACTTGTAGAAGCGGATGGGCAAGGGGCTTAAGCCCCTTGTTTCTACTAGAAAAGGTCTAGAGGGAAGTGACCAAAAGTACCGTTGAGTAGGTCATATTCTGAAGATTGACATGATACTAAAACCCCCCGATACGTGCCGGGGTAGGTATCTAGATAGTAGGATTGCTTTTGGGCATTAAACTTAATATAAACCGGGGCAATTTCTACTGTATCGGCTTGAGTTGGCAATTTATAACCCAAGGCTTGAGCATAACTTTTTAGGGCTGCTAACCCAGTCGGAACATCATCCGCACAGATACCTAGATTTTGATGCTCAGCTAACTGAGTCACTAGCAATAATGCCTCTTGGACTTCAGCTTTTTCTGAGTCAGAAGTAATCAATTTAGGGGTGATGCAGCTATAACTCTGGAGGATTTTTAGAGCAGAGGCCAAGGAGCGATCGATAGATTTCGACATAATTTGTTCTTGTCCCCTCTCCCTAAGGGAGAGGGCTAGGGTGAGGGCTTCCTTAATTAACCCTAGCATTATTACCACGAGCTTCTGCCACCTTTTTATTGAGAAGTTCTAGAGCTTTAACGTATTGAGGATCATCGATCGAGGCGACTTTTTCTCGATCGGTCTGAAGAGTTTTCCGCTGCTCATCGCTGAGGGGAACCACCACATCGGGGGCAATCCCAGAGTGATTAATATCCCGGCCACTGGGGGTAAGGTACTTAGCAATAGTTACAGCCAAACCAGAACCATCTCCTAAGCCCCGGACTGACTGGACTAAGCCCTTGCCAAAAGTTTGAGTTCCCACCAGCGTTGCCCGCTTGTTATCTTGCAATGCTCCAGAGAGAATTTCACTGGCACTAGCACTGCCACCATCCACCAGAATAACTAGAGGTTTGTTGGTTAAGGGAGTCTTGTTTGCTTCTTGGCGATCGGTCTCTCCCCGACGATTGACGGTAGATACGATCGTCCCAGTTTCTAACCACATGCGGGCAATATCAATACTGGCATTGAGCAAACCCCCAGGGTTTGATCGCAGATCCAGCACATAACCATCTACTTTTTGCTTTTCTAGTTCCTTCAGGGCAGCTTCCATTTCCTCAGAAGCATTGGCACTAAACTGATTCAGGCGGATATAACCCACACTATTATTCCCCTCTATTTTCTTGCTAAACCGGACTGGATGGAGGTCAATTTTGGCCCGGACTAGGCGAAATTCTATTTCCTTGCCTCCCCGTTCGATAGTCAGGGTGATTGGAGTCCCTTCTTCACCCCGAATTAAGCGGATCGCATCATTTACATCCATCCCAGCAGTAGTTTTATCATCAATTTTGACAATAATATCTCGTGCCAAAATCCCTGCCCGTGATGCGGGGGTATCTTCAATGGGGGCAATTACTGTCAGTTTTTTGGTAGCTTCATCTTGAGAAAGCTGAATCCCCACCCCGGTTAATTGGCCAGAGGTATCCATTTGCATATTCCGAAACTGGTTAGGATCCATGAAACGAGTGTAGGGATCATCCAATTTTTTGAGCATTTCTCGTACTGCGGTGTAAGCCTGTTCTTTATTTGCGTATTCTCTACTTAGATATTCTTGACGCACCGATCGCCAGTCATTTTGGTTGAAAGTCGCATCTACATAGGTGCGATCGATAATTTGCCAAACTTCGTCAATTACTTCCTTAGGACTATCTTGAAAGAATGCCTGACTCTGAGACAGATGAATCCCCGCACCGGTCACTGCCACAGTGGAAATCAGCATGGCTGTTGCCCCGACTACCAAACCACGTTTTGTAATTGCCATAGTCTTACTCAAGCTTTAAGAAATATCGATAAAAGAGTTATGCCTACTTTAACACAACCAAACTGTAATGATTATCTGTATTCTACTCCAGCAGTCCTGAGTTATTATCCGGTGAATAATTAAATTTTTTTGTGGCGCAAAGGAAATTTAAGAGGTCTCTTACAAGGATAGGCAAGGGGCTTAAGCCCCTTGTTCTTGAGTATAATGTTCGGACTGAAGTGGTGCTTGCTATACGTATGAGGGAAGTGATTTATGGGGGAGCAATACTGGTCGTTATCTTGGCAATTTTTAGGCGTAGGGCTACTAGGATTTTTCTTGGCTGCTAGTTTGGGGGCTAACGATGTGGCCAACTCCATGGGAACCTCGGTGGGAACTGGGGCTTTATCTATGAGGCAAGCGCTAATTTTAGCCGGGATCCTAGAATTTGCCGGGGCAGTTTTTTTTGGCGATCGGGTCACCCAGACTCTAACTACCCAAGTGGCAGTCCCCACAGTTTTTGCTACTCAACCCCAAATATTATTACTGGGTATGATCGCCGTTCTTCTAGCCGGGGCAGCGTGGTTACAAATTGCCACTAGCTTGGGTTTGCCTGTGTCTTCTTCCCATGCAGTGGTCGGGGCGATCGCCGGATTTACTGGGGTAAGTGCAGGATTAGAGGCCATCAATTGGCAGAGTTTAGGAACAATTTCCCTAGTTTGGTTAATCACTCCCGTGGTCAGTGGGGCGATCGCCTTTTTGCTGTCCCTAATTATCCGCTATGGGATTCTCCATACTCCTAATCCCCAATTTCAATTACAAGAATGGTTGCCTTGGTTGAGTTTGAGTTTGGCGATCGTCTTTGGTAGTATTGTAGCCCCCGTGGTGAGTGAGCGTTTCTGGGCTACGCAATTAACAAATCAAGTAATTGATCAATTAGGAAATCAAGAAAAAATTACTCGTTATACCCACAATAAAGAAATAATTGCTGCTATTTGTCTACTTGCAGTGGGGATTTTTCTCTATAGTTGCTGGTCTGGTCAAGGATTTAAGGACAGAGCTAATCTAGAAGCTACGGGGGAATTAGAACAACAATTTGGTCGGCTTCAGAGGGTCAGTGCTGGGTTTGTGGCTTTTGCCCACGGAGCTAATGATGTAGGGAATGCGATCGCCCCCCTCGCTATAATTTGGCAGATTTTACAAACTGGTCAAGCTCCTGTAAATCTTTTGCCCACTCCCCTGCCCGTACTGATCCTAGGTGGAGCGGGGATTGTCACTGGATTAGGATTATGGGGAAAGAAGGTGATGGGGACGATCGGCCAGGGAATCACGCCCCTACGGCCCAGTGGAGGCTTGATCGCCGAATTCGCCACCGCTACTACCGTATTAGTCGCTTCCCGATGGGGATTACCTGTCTCTACTTCCCATGCTCTAGTCGGGGCTGTAGTAGGTATTGGCTTGATTCAGGGACGGCAGGAATTGGATGGAAAAATCATTAAAAATATTGCCCTAGCTTGGTTAGTCACAATTCCCACTACTGCCAGTCTCACCGTCTTAATTTTTGAGGTATTTAAATATTTTTTGCCCCTCATCTAATCTCCTCTCACCCAAGGGCTGATATACCGAAAAGAAACTATTTAACGTCAGTTCGGGATAAGAAATCCCCCACCCTTACGGGAAGCAAGCTACATCCCCCTTTCTTGAATGCCCCTTGGGCTATACCCCTTCTCCCACAAGGGGC
>ENA-OBLH01000346-OBLH01000346.1-metagenomes-genome-assembly--contig:-NODE-346-length-15877-cov-5.02294_pt1 | contig 15877 bp, 15 predicted proteins | sample MGYA00153382_OBLH01 | MGnify analysis MGYA00153382
ATGGAGCGACGGGTGCGCCCCCGGGCGGTATCCGCGTGGCGCAAACCACGAGGATGGGTTGAGGTCCGTTGGGACCGAAAGGGTAAGAGGCGCGCTCATGCGCCCGCCTCCTGCATGGCTTCATCGACGCGCGTTTGCGTCACGACCGCTTCGCCGGCGCGACGTGCGGCGCGCTCGGCGGCGTCGCGGATGCGCTTGGCCATCGAAATGCGGACCAGCACCGGCGCGCGCTCGACGGCGGCGTCGAGGCTATCCTTGGCAGTGATGTCCCATGCCAGCTCGGTGAGCGTGCGCGCCGGGGTCGCTTCGACCTTGTCGAGCACCGTCCCAAGCGGCAGAATGTTGAACAGCGCATCGAACAGCGCGTTGCAGACTTCCTGGATCAGATAGGTCGCGCCCGCATAGCCCATGAACGGCGTGCCGGTGTGGCGGCGGATGACCGCACCCGGGAACGACGCGGGGACGAACATGCTGCGCCCGCCCGCCTCTGCGGAGTACATCCGCTCGTTGAAGCTGCCGAACAGGATCAGTGGGCCGTTGGTATGAATCGCGGTCCGCACCGCTGCGTTGTCCGACTTGGTCCCCGCCGTCCGCGCAATCGCGAAGTTGCAGGGCATGCCCATATCGTCCTCAAGGAACGACCGGATGCCGCGCGCATAGGTTTCGCCCGCGACGATGCCGAAGCTCGCGGTGCCGTAGAAATCCTGCGTGACGCTGCGCCACAAATCCCACAGCGGCTTGATCGTCGTGTGCTTCTCGGCCTCGATAAACGGCTCGGGATCGACGCCGGTCAGCTCGCCGAGTTTGCGGAGGAACAGCGTCGTGCTCTCCAGCCCAATCGGCGCTTGCAGATACGGGCGTTCCAGCGTCTCACACAGACCGCGCCCGAATTCGCGGTAGAGGCATACATTCACGCTGGCGTCGGCGAGTTTGCGGACATCAGCGATATGGCTGCCCAGCGGGAAGGCCATGTTGACCTCGCAGCCGATGCCCTCGATCAGGCGCCGGATTTCGGCGAGGTCGCTCGGGCAATTGAACTGGCCGTATTGCGCGCCGATGATGTTGACGCGGGGCTTTGCGCCCTCGGGCAGGATGCGTGGTCCCGGCACTTTCTTCGGTCCGAACTGCGTCCACAACCACGTCAGCGCGCGGTCGGCGGCCTGCCATTGATCCTCGTCGATGGTGCGCGGCAGGAAGCGGACGATGTTCGTCCCCTCGGGCGTGACGCCGCCGCCAATCATTTCCGAAATGCTGCCCGTGACAACAACGGCGGGCAGATCAGGATCGAGCGTCTTCCACGCCCGCTTCATCGCGCCCTCGGTGCCGTCGCGACCGAGCTCCTGTTCGCCAAGACCGGTGACGACGATGGGCAATTCATGCGGCGGCAACGCGTCGGTGTAGTGAAGCACCGAGGTGACCGGCAGGTTCTCGCAACCGACCGGGCCGTCGATGATGACCTGCAAGCCTTTGATCGCGGTGAACGCGTAAATCGCGCCCCAGTAACCGCCCGCGCGGTCATGATCGAGAATGAGCGTCATACGCCCACCGCCTCTTCCGCTTTCGCCGCAGCAATGCGTTTGGCGGCGAATTTCGCCTTAAATTCAGGCCGGTCGACCGGCGGCTTTTCCCAAACGCCCGCGCTGTACCCTTCGCCGACGCCTGCGAAGAACGCTTTCATCTTGTCGAAGCGCGCCTGATTGCCGAGCGCGGCATTTACGACTTGTGCGAGACTCCCCGCGCCCGCCACGCCCATCAGGGGCCGCGCGGATATCAGGTTGGTGAAGTAGAGCGCCGGGATTGCTTTCGACTTGGCGTGCTGCACGACCGGCGTCGTCCCGATGGCAAGATCGGGTTCGAACGCGTCGACCGCCTGCAAATCCTTTTCCAGACTCGCGCGGTATTCTACATGGACGCCGCGCGCGACGAGCCAGTCGCGGTCAGGATCGCTCCACACGGTGCGCGGGGCCGCCGTGCCGACATAGGGCACGTCCGCGCCGCTTTCGATAAGCAAACGCGCGACCAGCAGTTCGGAACCCTCATAACCCGAAACAGTAATCCGCCCCGAAATCGGTTTGACGGCAAGCGCGGCGCGGATGGCGGGCACGAAGCGGTTCTTCGCGTCATCGACCTTGGCTTGGGCAATACCGCACGCGCTGCCCACCGCGTCGAGCCACGCCGCCGTCCCGTCCGCGCCCACGGGGGCCGATCCGATGACTGTGCGTCCAGCGGCTTCGAATTCACGGACGCTGGCGGTGTAGAAGGGGTGAATCGCGGCGACCGCAGCGCAATCGAGCGCCGAATACAGCTCACGCCATTCGCGGGTCGGGACGACCGGTCCGGCCGCGAGGCCCAGAGGTTCGAGCATTTGCCCGATACCGACCGGGTCGACCGGAAACATCTCACCCAGGAGCGTTACCGTCGGCAGGGCCGATCGTTCTCTTGGCGCGGCGACGGGACCGGCCTCGGCCTCCATGCGCGCATAGTTGAGCATTGCGCCAGCGAGCACATCCTTCGCCTCGGCATGGGTCGGAATCCCGAAGCCTGGCACGTCGATGCCGATGATGCGGACCCCATTGATCGATTTGGGCAGCAGTTGCAGCGGCACGCCCGATGCGGTCGGCACGCAGAGATTGGTGACGATGATGCTGTCGTAAAGCGCCGGATCGGCAAGCCCCTCGACCGCTTCCTTGATGTCCTCGAACAGTTTCCCCGTGACGAGCGTTTCGGACGAGAACGGGACGTAGCCGACCGAGCGCTTTGCACCGTAGAAATGTGAGGTGAAAGTCAGGCCGTACACGCAGCAGGCCGAACCCGAGAGCACCGTCGCAGTACGCCGCATCCGCAAGCCGACGCGCAAGCTACCGAACGCGGGACACATCGATTGCGGCTGATCATGCGGACCCTGCGGATAGTCGGCGGCATAGCGGGCGAGCACATCCGACTTGCCCGCCTGCACCGCCGCTGCACGCAGCGTATCCGCGCTGCTGCAACCGCCTTCAGGCAAAGGAGTTGCGAGCTCAGACAGTGTCGTAAACCACTTCGAGGCTGGGCTTGGCGACGAATTCGACGCCGCGCATATCGGCCTGGCTCGCGGGCTTCAGCGAGTAATCCGCGCCCGTGATGTCGGCGCTGAACAGGCCGAGCAGACCATCCTGATCGAGCGGCGCGGGGCGCAGCGGCGGCGCTTCGGCGACATTGACTGCCAATTCCTCGAACAACGACGCCCATTGGCCACCGGGCTTGCCGATGATCTGGTAGTTCGCGCTCTTCTTGCGGATATCCTCGTTCGCCGGGATCGCGCAGAGCACCGGAATGCCGACCGCTTCGGCAAAGGCGTTCGCTTCGCCGGTGCCGTCGTCCTTGTTCAGGATCATCCCTGCAACGCCGACGTTGCCGCCCATCTTGCGGAAATATTCAACCGCCTTGCAGACGTTGTTCGCGACGTAGAGCGACTGGAGGTCGTTCGACGCGACAACAATGACTTTCTGGCACATGTCGCGCGCGATCGGCAGGCCGAAGCCGCCGCAGACCACGTCGCCGAGGAAGTCCAAGAGAACATAGTCGAAGCCCCATTCGTGGAAGCCGAGTTTCTCGAGCGTTTCGAACCCGTGGATGATGCCGCGCCCGCCGCAACCGCGACCGACTTCGGGGCCACCGAGTTCCATCGCGAACACGCCGTCGCGCTGGAAGCAGACGTCGCCGATGGTGATCTCCTCGCCCGCGAGCTTCTTGGCGGACGAGGTCTCGATGATCGTCGGCGTCGATTTGCCGCCGAACAACAGGCTGGTCGTGTCCGACTTCGGGTCGCAGCCAATGAGCAAAACCCGCTTGCCCTGCTGCGCCATCATATAGCTGAGGTTGGCGAGCGCGAACGACTTGCCGCTGCCGCCCTTGCCATAGATCGCGATGATCTGCGTTTCCTTGGTCACCGGGCCGGTGTGGACGGGGTCGGGCTCTTGGGCGGCTTCTTCACGCAAGTCGCTTGGGTCGAACATACTCATAGCGAACTCCAGTCGAGCACCATTTTGAGGCACGCGGGGTCGGTGAACGCCTGCGGGTATGCGGTTTCGAAGTCGCCGACGGGACGAACATCGGTGACGAGACCGTCGAGATCGAGCGCGCCGCTGTCGAGCATCGCCGACACTGCCGCCATGTCGGCAGGCAGGAACTCGGACGCGATACGGATGCGGGCCTCGCGCATGAACGCGGGCGGGAAAGTAAAGCTGATCGGCTGGGTGTAGAAGCCCGCGAGCACTAGCTCGCCGCCGCGTGCCAGCCGCATGATCAGCGTGTCGGTCAGCCCTTCGGCCCCACTCGCATCATAAATCGCGCGATAGTCGCGGCGTTCGTCATGCTCGGCGGCGGTGACGACATAGCCCTGCGCGCCATCGCATCGGACGGAGTTGGTTTCCCACACGGTCGGCGCAGGCGCGCCCGAAGCAATAGTGACTCGTGCCAGCAAGCGTCCGAGCACGCCATGGCCGACGATCAGATCAGGCGCGGCATAGCCCGCAATGGCGTGTTGAGCGGTCGCAGCCAGCGCGCAGAGAATGCCGCGCGCGCCAAGACTTTCCGGCACCGGAATGACCCGCGCCGAAGGCACGACGACGCGGCTCGATGATCCGCCGAACAGCCCGCGCGCGCCTTCATAGCAATTGGCACCGGGCACGAAGACCCATTCACCAATTCGCCCGCGCGCGTCGGCCCCGGCATCGACGATGCGACCGACCGATTCGTAACCGGGAACAAGCGGATAACCCATGCCGGGGAAGCTGGGCATCCGCCCTTCCCACAACAGGCGCTCGGTGCCCGAGCTGATTCCGCTCCACGCGATATCGACGACAACATCTGAATTTTGGGTGGGAGCGAGCGAGAGGGTGCGAAGCGACAAAGCGCCCGGTGCCTCTAAAATGATCGCCGAAGCGCTCAAAACCGTCTCCCCCGGATGCTTGGCGGTGCGTTATCCGCTGCAACCTGAGTGTCACTCTAGGATGACAGAAACCATTGTCAATTAATTCTGACACTCAAAAGTGTCAGGCCTCGGCGACGACAATTTGCGCGATCAGGGGGAGCGATGTGGCGACCGTACGACTGCGCGAAAATCCGCAGTTTTGCAGGGCCGCGCGGAGTTCTTTGGGCGTCCGCGCCCGGCCCGATCCCATCGCCAACAGGTACATGCCGAAATAGGCATCGCCCATTGCTTCGTCGCCGCGCAGCCCCGCCATCGGCTCGACGATCAACAATCGCCCACCCGAATCGAGCGCCGCTTTTGCTGCGCGTAAAATCCGCAGCATCGAGTCGTCGTCGTGATCGTGGAGAATGCGGACCAGCGTGATCAGGTCGTGACCGCGCGGCAGCGGGTCGGTCAGGAAACTGCCGCCGTGTTTTTCGACCACGGGATCAGCAATCCGCGCGACGACATCGGGCAAGTCGAACACGCCGCGCGTCAGATTCGGCGCGGCCTTGCCGACCGCTGCAACGAACGCCCCCTGTCCGCCGCCGACATCGAGCATCCGCCGGTGACGCTTGAAATCATACGCGCCGGTTGCCTGCGCCGCGACCATCGGTTGCGACGCAGCCATCAGCGCCGAATAATCAGCGACGCCGCCTGCCTGTCCCTCCGCATAGGGCCAGTAACCCGACAGCGCGCCGCCGCCGCCCTCCCGCCGGAGCAATGCCAGCGGATCGGCCAGATCGGTGTAGAGCAGATGATGATGCCGGATCATGGCAACGATACCGGGATCGGCACGGATCGCCGCGCCGACCCGCCCGAGCATATAGCGCCCTTCCCCGACGTCCTCTGCCAGATGCAGCGAGGCTGCGGCGCGGAGCAATCGTAGCGCGGCGGCAGGCGGTAGCGCGCACTTTGCTGCGACGTCTTCAGCAGATGCGGGCCTGTCCGCCAGCAGGTCGAGAACCCCCCCCTCGACGCACGCCGACAGCACTTGCGAATAGACGAACCCTGCCACGAGCGCGAACGTCTCGCGCGCGCGAACCTTCGCCACGGGACGCGTCAACGGAAACCGCGCGGCCCAGCGGCGGAATTTGTCGCTCGCCAGAATTGCATTGCGCCAACCGACCCAACGCACTTTCATGTCCGAACGAAGTGACGTAGCCATATGTCCAGTTGACTGGACGCTAGGGTGCGTCGGGTCAAGGAGACCAGATGGCAGAACGCGTCGTCATCGTCGGAGCCGGAGTCGGCGGGCTTGTGTCCGCCGCGCTGCTAGCGACGCGCGGGTTCGACGTGACGGTACTCGAATCCGAGGCGACCCCCGGCGGCAAGCTGCGCGCCATCGACGGCATCGACGCGGGTCCGACCGTCTTCACGATGCGCGATGTGTTCGATCAGGTGTTCGAAGACTGCGGCGCTTCGCTCGAAGACCACCTGACCCTGACTTCAGCCGCTGTCCTCGCCCGCCATGCGTGGGGCGATGGCTCGACACTGGATTTGTTTGCCGACCCACAAGCTAGCGAAGCCGCTATCGCCGATTTCGCCGGTGCCGGTGCAGCGCATGGCTATCGCCGCTTCCGCACCGAGGCCAAGCGCATCCGCACCGCGCTCGACCGCTCCTTCTTGCGCGCGTCAAAGACCGACCCCCTGACACTCGGCTGGCGGATGGGCCTTTCGGGCTTTGCCGATTACTGCACCCTGCGCCCCTACACCTCGCTATGGCGCGCGCTCGGGAGTTATTTCCCCGACCCGCGCCTGCGGCAGTTGTTCGGGCGCTACACGACCTATTGCGGCTCCTCACCTTTCAGAACGCCCGCCACGCTGATGCTGATCGCCGATGTGGAGGCGCAGGGCGTGTGGCTGGTGGAGGGCGGAATGCACCGGCTCGGTTCGGCTTTGGCCGCTCTCGCCGAACGAGCAGGCGCAAAACTGCGTTACGGCGAGCCGGTCGCCGAAGTGGTGTCCGAAGGCGGTCGCGTAGCGGGAGTTCTGACCGCAACCGGTGAGCGCATCGTCGCCGACAGGGTCATCGTCAACGCCGATCCCGCTGCGCTGGGAACCGGACGATTCGGAGCCGCTGCATCCCGCGCGGTCGGTGCAATGCCCGTCAGTGCACGCTCGCAATCTGCGCTTGTCTGGCTAGCAATGGGCACGACAACCGGCCTACCGCTGACTCGCCACAACGTGTTTTTCTCCGACAACTACCGCGCCGAATTCGACGCCATCGCGCGCGGCGCACTGCCGAACGCGCCCAGCGCCTATGTTTGCGCGCAGGAGAACGACGCGTACCAAATCATCGTCAACGCGCCGCCCAATGGCGACACTCACAGCTACACCCCGCAGGAGATCGAGACATGCCAATCGCACATGATGGCGACACTGGAACGCTGCGGGCTGACACTGTCGCCCACGTCCCTTTCGGTGCTGACGCCGAACGACTTCGAGCGGCTCAATCCCTCGACGGGTGGAGCCCTGTATGGACGGGCCTCGCACGGGTGGGCGGCCTCCTTCCGCCGCCAGGGGTCGCGCACCCGGATGCCTGGGCTTTATTGCGCGGGGGGGAGCACGCACCCGGGCGCGGGTGTGCCGATGGCCGCACTTTCGGGACGGCTGGCGTGCGAAGCCCTGCTCTCGGACCGCGCTTCGACCGCGACGTCCGGACGGGGGGCTATAGCTGGTGGTATGTCGACGCGATCAGCGACGACGGCCGGTACGGGCTGACGATCATCGCGTTCATCGGCAGCGTTTTCTCGCCCTATTACAAGGCGAGCGGACGCGGGAACCCGCTCGACCATTGCTCAATCAACGTCGCCTTGACCGGTCCGAGAGGGAACCGCTGGGCAATGACCGAACGCGGCGAGACCAGCGTGGCCCGCGATGCAGCGAGCTTTTCGGTTGGGCCGAGCGCATTCCGTTGGGACGGCGACGCGCTGGTCATCGATATCGACGAACGCTGCGCGCTGATGCCGTTCGACGTAAAGGGCCGCGTCCGCGTGATCCCGCAGGTCATGGGGACAACCGCGTTCGACTTAGGCGGCGGCCATATGTGGCACCCGATCTCGCCGCGGGCGCGGGTCGAGGCCGATTTCGGCACCCCCGGCGTGCGCTGGTCGGGCAACGGCTATTTCGATTCGAACCAAGGCCGCGAACCGCTCGAGGACGGTTTCCGCGACTGGCAATGGTCGCGCGCGCACGTCGGTCCTGACGTCGGGGTCATCTATGAAGGCGTGCGTCGCGACGGCAGCGACTTTGCGATGGCACTCCGCTGCGACAGCACCGGCCATTGGGCCGACGAGCCCCTGCCCCCCCGCCGCCGCTTGATGCCGACGCCATTTGCCATCGGACGCAGCACGCGGGCGGATGCGGGGTATCGGCCGCGCGTGGTCAAGACGTGGCTCGACGCACCGTTCTACGCGCGCTCAGCGCTGCGGACGAAAATGTTCGGGCATGAAGGCGAAGGGGTGCATGAGAGCCTATCGCTCGACCGGCTGGTCAATCCGGTGGTGCAACGCATGTTGCCCTACAGGATGCCACGCGTGGCGTGACGCTCATGAATCCGCTTGACTGAGCATGTCGAAGCCCTGCCCTTACTTTGGCAATGACGGAAGAAAGCCAGCCCTTCGACAAGCTCAGGGAAGCGGAGTTTGTGGGTCTTCTCCAACCTTCGTCGCTTTATCTTCGGTCTCCATTTTCTTGAGCGACCGCAATTGCCAAAACCCCCAGCCGAACACGACCGCCAGCGTCAGCCCCGCTTCGATGATTCCGAAATAGCCGGTCATGCCACCCCTCCCTCGGTTGCCAATATGGCATGTGCGCGCGCAAAGTGTAGGATGTGATCCACAGCAAGCTGCGGCGCTTCCTCGTGTGCAAGATGCCCGAGATCCGGCAGAATTTCCAATGCACATTCGGTGATCAACGCTACCGATTCCAGCGCGCCCGACACGGGAATGGCAGCGTCCTTCTCTCCGTGCATCACAAGCATCGGCACCGCCAGCTTAGACAGGTCACGCTTGAGCGGCACCAGATCCCAGTCGGCCATCATCCCGATCGCGCCCGCGCAATGAGCCGACGTCCCGAACAACCGCGCATAGCCCGCAATCCCCTCCGCATCGATTTTCGACCCTGTGCTCCGCGACAGGAACCGTTCGACCGACCCCGGCCCTCGCGCGACCGATGCAAAGATATGCGGCGCGAACGGGTTGACGAACAACAGCTTGGCCATCGTTGGGAACAAATGCTGGGCGATGCCGGGAAACGGCAGCAGCGCAGGCGCAATCCCGACAATCCCTGCAGGTCGAGCGAGGCCGTCGAGCGCCATCCGGATCGCGATTGCTGCACCCGCCGAGTGGCCCGCGATTAGCGCCGGTTCGGCATCGAGTTCGCCGAGAAGTCCCGCCAGCGCACGGGCGACACCGGGCATCGTCAATCCGTTCGACGGGCGTCCTTTGGTAAAGCCATGCCCGGGCAAATCGGGCGCAATCACGCGAAAATGCTGCGCCAGAGGATGCAGCATTTCACGCCAGCTATGTGTCGCCGCGCCGGTGCCGTGCAGCAGGAGCAGCACAGGTCCCTCCCCCGCGATCTGCACATGCCAGTCGATGCCACCGACACGAACTGAACGGCTGTCGGCGGCGTTCGGCCAGTCTGGCGGCGGCAAGCTCATTGCGCGGCTTTCACGGCATTGCTTAAGGTCGCGGCATCGGCGCGGGGCAATGGCAAATACCGTGCGCGCATTGCAGCGGCGAGTTCGGCCCCCTCGGGACGCGGACGACTGGAGATATCGACGAACACCGCGCCGAGGCCGCTTGCCCCGAACGACTTGGCGGCAGGCATTGTCGCCTCTGCCCCGACATTGCCGCGCCCGTCGCTGAGCAGCACGACAAACGGCGTCCGGCCTTTTGCCTTGACGGCCTCGCCCAACAGCCGCGCCGCATCGATCCCGGCCGCGAGCGGCGTCCCGCCCCCGCCTGGCAAATCGGCCAGCGACCGCCGTGCACGCGTCAACGACCGCGTCGGGGGCAACAACACTTCGGCGCTGTCCCCACGAAACGAGATCAGCGCAACCTCGGTGCGCTTCACATAGGCCTCGGCAAGCAACAGCTCGACCGCGCCCTTCGCCTCGCCCAGCCGCGCCACCGCCGCCGAACCCGAGGCATCGACCGCGAAAATCGTCGTCGCATCGGCGCGCGTCTCGAACCGCTTGATCCGCAAGTCGTCGCGGCGGATCGCGATGCGGTCGCCGGACGGCAGACCGGCCCCGCGCATCTTCTGCCAGGGTGCCGCCGCGCGCAGCGTATCGATGAGTGCCAGCCGCGCGCCACCTCTCGGCAGGCCCGCCCGCGCGCCCAGCGGCCGCCCGCGCATCGGCGACTTGCGCCGCTCGCCCCCGCCGCTTCCGTTCGAGGTGCGACGGCTCGCGCCCGCCGCAATAGCGGCGAGAACATCGGGCGGAAGCGCAGCCGTGACCGCTTCAAGGACCACATCATCGAGAGTATCGCCAACCTCGGGCTCGCCCTGATCCGACATCGGCGGGGGCGGCATAGCGTCTTCCGCCGTGCTCGGCAGCCGCGTGGCGCGATGGGCCAGAACGAGGCGGGCGGCGGTGGCGATGTCAGCTTCGCCGGGTTCGGCATCTCCCGAAATTCCCCGCGCAACCCGATAGGCCAAAATCGGTCCCCGTATGGAATCGATACCCAGCACGAGCGCCGTTGCAGCCAAAGCACCGATCACGTCGCCCCGGGCAAGGTAGGGGTAGCCCCCAACCGGAGCACTTTCCAAAGTTGGTGACTTCGTCGCCAACCTGACGTCGGCCAGATCAAAACGGAACGCCATCCGCTCCGCCAACCGGTCCGGCACGCGCTCGTCGCCCTGCCCGTCGTCGAGCAGCACCAGCCCGAACCGTGCCGGATGCCGCGCGGTCGCGCCATCGCGTTCGATCACGACTTCGCCGGTATCCATCACCGATGCGATCCGCGCCGCGACCGCATCGCTCATCCGTTCGGCCATCGAAACGAGCAGCAAGCCGCCATCGGCCTGTGCGAGCAGTCCCGCTCGCACCGTCCCGCTCTGCCCTGCCAGCGTCGCTGCAAGATCGCGCCCGCCGATCAGCGCCTCGTCATCGATCCCGACCGGCAAGCGCCGCATCGGCCCGAGTTCGGCCAACACCCCATCGCGCGCAGGTCCGGCACCGCGCAGGATCATGCCGCCCAACCCCGCCGGGTCGCGCTTCAGCAACCGCACGGCGAGCAGCGCGTCGCCGAACGGGTCCATCAGTCGAACAACTCCGTAAGCGCCCGCTCGATCCGCACCGTCGAGCCGGTTTCGTCGAGCACGCTGCGTCGCAGCCGGTGACGCAACGCCATTGGCGCGACGGCACGGAGTTGTGTGATCCCGACAACGTCTTTGCCATCGAGCGCAGCCGCTGCGCGAGCGGCACGCATCAGGGTTAGTTCACCGCGCAGGCCGTCCGCGCCGACCGCGATGCACAACTCGGACGCGCGCCGCAAAACAGCGTCAGGCACTACCAGCTTGGGCAACAGCTTCTTGGCCTTGGCAATCCGGTTAAGCGTTTTCTTCTCCGCCTTCGCCCAGTCCGCCACGAACACCTCGGGCGTCCGCTCGAACGCGTCGCAACGGCGCAATATCTCCACCCGCGTATCCAGATCCTGCGACGTCCGCACTTCCAATGACAACCCGAACCGGTCGAGCAATTGCGGGCGCAACTCGCCTTCTTCCGGATTGCCGCTACCGATCAGCACGAACCGCGCCGAGTGCCGCACGCTCAGTCCCTCGCGCTCGACGACATTTTCGCCCGATGCCGCCACGTCGAGCAGCAGGTCGACGATGTGATCCTCAAGCAGATTGATCTCGTCGATATAGAGAAAGCCTTGATCGGCCTTCGCCAGCAGCCCCGGTTCGAACGCCTTTTCACCTTTGCCCAGCGCGCGTTCGATATCGAGCGCACCGACGACCCGGTCCTCGGTTGCGCCGAGCGGCAGGTCGACGAACGGCACCGGTTGCCCCTTGGCGAGCGGGGGTAAAAGCGCGGCCAGCGCGCGGGCGGCGGTCGATTTCCCTGTCCCCCGGTCGCCGAACACCATCACGCCGCCGATCTTGGGATCGACCGCCGCAATGAGCAGCGCACGCTTCATCTCGTCCTGACCGACGATTGCCGAAAATGGAAAGGCTGCCCGCATTGCGGCGGTGTGTAACATGCACTGGACAGTCGGCAAGTCGCCTCGTCGCGACAGTCTTGCAAATCGCCAAGAGAGGCGTAGCCTTCCCGGACGTCCAGCGAGGAGTGCGACCATGTCGGCCACCGTTTCGACACCCACGGACAGCGCGGTTTTGCCCGTCCGCAAAATTACCTCCGCCGATCTCGACTGGGCTTTGCGCGAGGGCTGGAGCGATTTTCAGGCCAAACGCGGCGATCTGATTTTTGTCGCACTTCTCTATCCGGCTATCGGTCTGATCGCCGCCGCCTTCGCGCTCAACGATGCCGCATTGCCGCTTGTCTTCCCCTTCGCGGCGGGCCTGTCGATCTTCGGTCCCGCTGCCGCATCGGGCTTTTACGAGCTGGCGCGGCGGCGCGAGGCGGGACTCGAATCGAGCTGGCGGCATTTCTTCGATCCGATGCGCGGGAAGCAAGGATCGACGATCCTGATGCTCACAATCGGCCTTGGCGTGCTGTTTTTGGTATGGCTTGGCGCTGCTTACGCCATTTACGCGGTCACCATGGGACCAGACTTTCCCACCGGCGTCGCTGCCTTCCTGCGCCGCGTGTTCACGACGCCCGAGGGCTGGATGCTCATCATCATCGGCAATCTGGTGGGCGCGGTCTTCGCGGTGGTTACGCTGATGACGACGCTCGTTTCGTTCCCGATGGCGGTCGACCGCGATGTCGATCCCGGCCATGCGGTCGAAACATCGCTGCGCGCGGTCTCGGCCAATCCAGGCGCAGTCGCGGGCTGGGGTCTGCGGGTTGGGATATTGCTGGTGCTCGGCGCGCTACCGGCATTTATCGGGCTGGCGGTAGTGCTGCCCACGCTCGGCTATGCGACGTGGCATTTATATACGCGATTGGTGGAGCGGTAAGCAGGCAGTGTTGCCCCTCGCTTCGCTCGCGGATTTTTTTCGCGGAAATCGTCCCCCGGACGATTTCTCTTCCCGAAAATTGGTGGAGCCTAGCGGGATCGAACCGCTGACCTCCACACTGCCAGTGTGGCGCTCTCCCAGCTGAGCTAAGGCCCCAATTATCAGGCGTTTTCGAGCTGGTCGGACCGACCGAAGGCTCGGAAAACGCGGTAGTCAAGTAATGAAGGGAGGCCTTAAGTCAGGCCACACGTCCGCGCAAGCGCCGTTTAAACGTCTTCGCTACCCTGTCCGGTATCGACGCCCAGATCTTCATCGCCACCCAGATCGACTTCGTCGTCGGGCGACTTCTCGGCATCCTCGTCGACCACGTCCAGATCGATGTCGGCGACTCCCAGATCGGTGTCGTCCTTGACCATATCTTTCTTGGGTGCATCGAACGGAAGCGGCTGCTTCGACTTGAGGATCGAGTCAGGCATCCACTGGTTGCTGCAATTAATGCAGACGACCGGGTCTTCCTTGGTCAGATCGTAGAAACGTGTGCCGCATTTCGGGCACGTACGCTTCGTGCCCCATTCAGGCTTTACCATCGGTCTTGGGTGCTCCGGAAAAATCAGGTTGAAGGCGAGCGACAACCAGTCGCGTCGGCGTAAGGCGCGCGCCCTTGCCATAGCATGGGGCCACTGTCAAAGCCGCGCCGCATGGCGACACCGCGCTCTTTTTCGGCATCTGGCCCGTTGCGCGGCACGATTACCGTTCCCGGCGACAAGTCGATCTCACACCGCGCATTGATGTTTGCCGCCCTTGCGGTCGGCGAGTCGGTGATCGATGGGCTGCTTGAGGGCGAGGATGTTCTCGCGACTGCCGCCGCACTGCGAACGATGGGGGCGACGATCGAGAAGCGCAGCGACACATGGCACGTCTGGGGCGTCGGGGTCGGCGGCCTGCTCCAGCCGCAGCCGGCACTCGACATGGGTAATTCAGGCACGTCGACGCGGCTGTTGATGGGCCTTGTTGCCAGCCACCCGATCACCGCGACGTTCATCGGCGATGCTTCCCTGAGCGGGCGGCCGATGGGTCGCGTCATCGAGCCGCTCTCGACGATGGGCGCGGACATCACCGCGAGCCCCGGCGGTCGCCTGCCTCTGATAGTGCGCGGTATCTGTCCCGCCATCCCGATCGAATACCGCTTGCCGGTGGCCTCCGCGCAGGTGAAATCGGCGATTCTGCTTGCGGGGCTGAATACACCGGGCATTACCCGCGTCATCGAACCCGTCGCCGCCCGCGACCATAGCGAGCGAATGCTGGCAGGCTTCGGCGCGGAGCTGACCGTCGAGACCGATAGCGCAGGCGTGCGGACGATTTCGATCCGCGGCGAGACGGAATTGCGTCCTCAAAATATCACCGTGCCAGGCGACCCCTCCTCCGCCGCCTTTGCTACCGTCGCGACGCTGCTGGTGCCGGGATCGTCGGTGACGATCGCCAATGTCGGGATGAACGACACGCGCGCGGGACTTTACAAGGTGCTGCGCGAAATGGGCGGCGAGATCGTCACGACAAACTTGCGCACGGTCGGCGGGGAGCCTGTCGCCGACCTGATCGTTCACCATTCGGCGCTCATCGGTATCGAACCGTTGCCGGAGATCGCCGCAACCATGATCGACGAATATCCGGTTCTGTTTGTTGCTGCCGCGCTGGCGAATGGGCGAAGCGTCTTTCGTGGGATCGAGGAAATGCGCGTCAAGGAATCGGACCGGATCGCCGTGATGGCAAAGGCGCTGACCGACTGCGGCGCACGGGTCGAGGAACTGCCCGACGGGCTGATTGTGGAAGGAACCGGCGGCGATCTTCTCGCGGGAGGCGCGACCGTCGCCACGCATCTCGACCACCGCATCGCCATGAGCATGACGGTCGCGGGCCTCGTCAGCCGCACAGCTGTGACCATCGACGATATGTCGCCGGTCGCCACCAGCTACCCCGGCTTCGAGGAAAGCCTGCGCGCGTTGGGCGTCGCATGATACCGCTGGTAGCCAATATCATCGGTCTGTGCGGCAGCGCGCTATTCATTGGCGGCTTTGCCTATGCCAATGTCTCGCCGTCGATGGACAAGGTGTTGTTCAACATCCTCAACCTTGTCGGCGCGATCTTGCTGCTGATCTCGCTGTCGGTGCATTTCAATCTGGCAGCCGTCGTGCTCGAGGTCGCATGGGCGGGTATCGCGCTCATAGGACTGGTCGGGGCGCTGAGGGCGCGAAGGGACCGGGCATGATTATCGCCGTTGACGGACCTGCCGCTTCGGGAAAGGGCACGATTGCCCGGGCGCTCGCCGATCATTTCGGATTGCCACACCTTGACACCGGCCTGCTCTACCGCGCGACCGGGCTCTCGGTATTGCGCCGCGGCGGCGATCCCGAGCACGAGATCGACGCTCTGCGGGCTTGCGGTTTCAGCGACGCAATGCTCCACGATCCCGACATCCGGTGCGAGGCGGCGTCGCGCGCCGCCTCGGTGGTTTCCGCGCACCCGGCGGTGCGGACGGCGTTGATGCAACGCCAACTCGACTTCGCCACGCAGCCGAGCGGGGCAGTGCTCGACGGGCGCGACATCGGCACGGTCATCGCGCCGAACGCTCACGCCAAGCTGTTCGTCACCGCCACCGCGGAAATCCGCGCCAAGCGCCGTTTCGCGCAGCTAGTCGGCGAGGGCAGCCACGTCGCCTACGATCACGTCCTCACCGACATCCTCGACCGCGACGCGCGCGATTCGGGGCGGTCAACGGCCCCGCTGCGCCAAGCCGACGATGCCGACTTGCTCGACACGACCGATCTGGAT
>ENA-OBLH01000348-OBLH01000348.1-metagenomes-genome-assembly--contig:-NODE-348-length-15833-cov-2.82799_pt1 | contig 15833 bp, 24 predicted proteins | sample MGYA00153382_OBLH01 | MGnify analysis MGYA00153382
GGCAGGTTTGGCGGTTCTTCACTTTTTGCTTTATCCCGAATACCCTGAGCCTGATCTGGATCTTTTTTGCCATGATAATCCTGCTCCGGATCGGTGACCAGCTGGAGGCTGAATGGGGGAAGTTCCGGCTCAATCTCTATTATTTCAGTTCGATGATCTGCCTCTGGGCCGGAGTGATCCTGGCAGGGCCAGGCGCCGGCGGGTCGGTGGGGCTGCAAGCCAGCACCCTGTTGTATTCCAGTCTCTTCCTCGCCTTTGGCACGGTGGTTCCGAACTACACTTTGCTCATCTTCTTCATCCTGCCAGTGAAGGTCAAATGGCTCGCCATGCTCACTGGCGCGGGGCTCCTGTTTGAGTTCTTCTCCATTCCTGCCATGAGAATTCCTCTTCTCCTCGCTCTGGTGCCTTACGCCTGTTTTGCCCTGCCCATCGCATGGCAACGCTGGCGCCATGGGGCCAGGGTATGGGCGCGCCGGGCCACTTATGAATCCGGCAGCCTGCCGGCCGATGCCGCGTTTCACATATGCAAGACCTGCGGCCGCACCGAAGTGGATCATCCTGCTCTGGAGTTCCGCATCGCCGGGGATGGCGAGGAATATTGTCAGGATCACCTGCCCAAAGCCTGAAGTCAGTCCGGGGGTTCCTCCCGGTGATGTCAGGTCATCGGCAAGGTGAGCCGCTCGCGTGGCGTCAGGATCTCCGGGCCATCTGCCGTGATCAGGATGGTGTGTTCGAAATGGGAACTCGGTTTGCCGTCCCGCGTCACGGCGGTCCAGCGGTCGGCCAGCACCTCGACTTCGGAGGTGCCCATGTTCACCATCGGCTCGATGGCGATCACCATCCCTGGTTCCAACCGGGTTTTGATTTTGCCAGAGTCGTAATTGGGCACTTCCGGCTTTTCATGGAGCTTGCGGCCCAATCCATGACCGACAAATTGTTTTACGACCGTAAATCCGAACCGCTTCACCAAAGCCTCCACACTGCCGCAGACTTTGCGCAGCATTTCCCCAGGCTGGGCCAGACTGATCGCGACGTGCAGGGATTCTTCGGTCGCCCGCAGCAGCTGGTGCACCTCAGGAGGGATGGCCCCCACCGGCACGCTCGTCGCATTATCGCCAATCCAGCCATTTTTGACCACGCCCACGTCAATCTTCACGACATCGCCATTTTGAATGATCCGGCGCGGTCGGCCAATCCCGTGCACCACTTCTTCATTCAGTGAGATGCAGATTTGACCCGGATAGCCCTTGTAGTTGAGGAAGGCACTGCGGCAACCGGCATCCGCCATGAACTGTGCGGCCGCGGTATCCACTTCAGCGGTGCTGATACCGGGACGGATGAGGGCTATCGTTTTCTGCAAAACCAAGGCTGCGGTGTGACCGGCTTCGCGGAGTCCATCGATCTCCGCGCCCCGACGCAGGGCGATGCCCGTTTGTCCATTGCTGCGCTTCATGCCTATGATTCAGCCGACTGATTTGCGGTAAATCATGGCACTGACCCCCGCGATGATAAACAGCCCGAGAATGACCCAGAGCCAAACCATCTTGGAAGCCTCGGCGATCTGTCCCTCGCGGGAAGTGCCATCCCCCTCATAGCGGCTCTTCAAACGGCCCCGCTTCAGGAAGCCATCGTAGTTTTGCTGGATGAGGTGGGTTTCGACCTGACGCATGACGTCAAGCAGCACGCCTACAATAATCAGGATGCTGGTGCCACCAAAGAACTGGGCGGTGCTGGAGGCCACGTTCCAATAGTAGGTCATCACCTGCGGCACGATGGCCACCAGGGAGAGGAAGATCGCCCCGGCGAAAGTCAGCCGGCTCATGGTGTAGTCGAGGAAATCAGCGGTAGGCTTGCCAGGACGAATCCCTGGAATGTAACCACCGTTGGATTTCAAATCCTCGGAAATCTGGGTAGGCTGGAACATGGTGGCGACCCAGAAATAAGCGAAGAAGAAGATGAGCACGCAGTAGATGCCCCAATGCAGGGGGCCTTGCTGGTTCATCAGGCCGTAGAAGTGATTCACCCAATCGGAATTCGGAAATATCCACTGCAGGATCAGAGCGGGAAACGAGATAATGGCCGAAGCGAAGATGATCGGCATCACGCCGGAGTAGTTCAGCTTGATCGGGAGGTGGGTGGACTGGCCACCCATGACCTTGCGGCCCACCATGCGTTTGGCGTAGTTCACCGCGATTTTCCGGACCGCCTGCGTCAGGACGATGATGGAGGCGATGGACAGGAAAAAGAGAATCAGGAGACCGACAAAAAGGGCCGCCTTCAGCGGGTCCCCCGGTTGGATGTAGGTCGTGAATGTTCCCACGAGGGCGTTGGGCAAGGCGGAGAGGATGTTGACACAAATGATCAGCGAAGTTCCATTGCCAATCCCCCGCTCGGTGATTTGCTCACCGAGCCACATCAGGAAGAGACATCCCGCAGTCATCACGGTGACGGCCATGAAGTAGAAACCTGGTCCCGGATTGGCCACTAGCTGGAAACCGCCCTGATTGAGATACGCATCCATCCCCTGGAGGAGAGGATTGCTCGCTGGGAAAACCAATCCCTTGGCCAGCAGGTATCCCTGCACCAAACAGAGGAAGATCGTGAGGTAACGGGTATATTGGGTGATTTTTTGGCGTCCGCCAGTCTCGCGCGAGATTTTGCTCAGCCGCGGCACCACGGCCGTCAGCAGCTGCACCATGATGGAGGCACTGATGTAGGGCATGATTCCCAAACCGAAGACCGCACAGGCACCGATGGCACCACCACTGAAGGCATTGATCAGCGTCGCCACCGCATTGGTGTCCGCCGAAGAGGCCTTGTCCAGGTAGCCTTGGACTACAGTGGGATCTACCCCGGGCAGGGTAATGGCAGCGCCAATGCGGACCACCGCCAGCATGGCGAACGTGAACAGAATGCGGGAACGGAGTTCCGGGATTTTGAAAATATTACGGAAGGCGGAAATCATGAGAGGCAGGTAGCGGTGGGAAGGCCGGAGCGGCCGAAGAGTGGGAGCGTAACAAAGCGGGCGCAACTGAGGTTGCGCCCGCTCCGGAGGATTCTGATGATTTATTCCGCAGCGGGCCCGCGGGAGGTCACGGTGCCTCCTGCTTTTTCAATCTTTTCCCGGGCGGAGGCACTGATGCGGTCAACGTTGACGGTCAACTTTTTGGTGATCTCACCAAAGCCGAGGATCTTCACGCCGTCCCAGCGGCCTTTGACCAGCTTGGCATCGCGGAGAGTGACTTCGTTGACTTCATCGCCATCTTCAAAGACTTCATCAAGCGTGCTGACGTTGATGCTGGCCCAGTTGTAACAGAAGGCGGCATTGTTGAAACCCTTCTTGGGGAGACGACGATAAATCGGCATCTGGCCACCTTCGAAGCCGTGACGGACGGTGCCGCCGGCGCGGGCTTTTTGACCTTTGTGACCCTTGCCGGAGGTCTTGCCGTGGCCGGAGCTTTCGCCGCAACCAAGGCGCTTGATCCGGTGCTTGGCACCTGGATTGGGAGAGAGGGAATCGAGACGCATAATGCTGGAATTTTAAAGAGTGGCCGTCCGGGCGGATTACGCCTTTTCGGTTTTGAACTTGCCGCGGGCTTTGAGGAACTGCTCACGGGTGCGCATCTGGGTCAGAGCGCTGAGCGTGGCTTTCACCACGTTGGCTGGGTTTTTGGAGCCCAGGCTCTTGGCCAGGATGTCGCGGACGCCGGCGGCTTCCACAACAGCACGCACCGCACCACCGGCGATAATGCCGGTTCCGGGGCTGGCTGGCTTGAGGAGCACCTTGCCACCACCGAATTCACCGAGGACCACGTGGGGAACGGTGTTGTCACGGAGGGACACCGAAACCATTCCCTTGCGGGAGGCTTCACTGGCCTTCTTGATGGCGTCCGAGACTTCGTTGGCCTTGCCGAAGCCGAAGCCAACTTTGCCCTGACGGTCTCCAGCCACCACGAGGGCACTGAAGCTGAAGCGGCGTCCGCCCTTCACGACCTTGGCGCATCGGTTGATGAACACCACTTTTTCGGTGATTTCGGCTTTGCTGCCGGAATCGGAGTGGTCGTTGGTAATAACAGTATCAGTTGCCATGCGTCAGGGATTTAGAATTTGAGTCCGCTTTCACGGGCGGCGTCGGCGAGGACTTTGACCTTGCCATGATAGAAGTGACCGCCGCGGTCGAAGACCACCGTATCCACGGAGAGGGCCTTGGCGCGTTCGGCGATCAGCTGACCGACCTTGAGGGCGGTTTCAGCGTTGGCCTTGGAGCTGTTGACGGACTCGTCCTTGGTGCTGGCGGAGGCGATCGTGGTGCCACTGATATCGTCGATCAGCTGGGCATACACGTTCTTGTTGGAGAAGTGGACGGCGAGGCGCGGGCGCTGCGCGGTGCCGGACACTTTCCGGCGAACACGCGTATGAACACGGCGCCGGGCTTCTTTGCGGTTAACCTTCATGATTTTGAAATGGTTTATGAGTTGGTGAACGCGAAGGGTTACTTCACTTTCTTGCCTTCCTTGCGGCGGATGATTTCGCCGGTGTAGCGGACTCCCTTGCCTTTATAAGGCTCAGGCGGGTAATAGGAACGGACATCCGCGGCGAACTGGCCGACGCGCTGTTTGTCGATTCCTTCGACTTTGATCCTGGTGTTCTCGGTCACGGTGACGGTGAGGTCAGCCGGGATCGGGTGCAGCAGCGGGTGGCTGTAACCAAGGCTCAGGTCCAGTTTGTCACCCTTGACGGCGGCGCGGAAGCCGGTGCCGTGGATTTCCAACTGGCGGACGAAGCCGTCGTTCACGCCGATGATCATGTTGCTGATGAGGCGCTGGCTGGTGCCGTGCAGGGCACGGAGCTTGCGGTCATCGCTGGCACGTTTCACGGAAAGCTCGGTGCCTTCCTGACTGAAGCTGATTCCCAACGGAAGGACGTAGCTGAGTTTGCCTTTGGGTCCGGCCACAGAGACGGTGCCGTCTTTGTTTTCGATGGTGACCTTGGCGGGAAGCGGAATGGATTTATTACCAACTCGGGACATATGCTTGAAGTGTTAAAGAGTTGGAGGTTTACCAGACAATCGCGAGGAGTTCACCACCGATACGTTGCTTTTTGGCTTGGGATCCGGTCATCAGTCCTTTGGAGGTGCTGAGGATAGCGATGCCCAGACCGTTAAGCACCTTGGGAATTTCTTCCACGGGCACATATTGGCGCATCCCGGGGCTGGACATGCGCTTGAGGTCGGTCAGGACAGCACGGCCATCGGTACTCTTGGTCTTGACGCGGATTTGGGGATGCCCCTCTCCGGTTTCGACTTCGTAGGACCAGATGTAGCCTTCTTCCTGAAGGATGCGGGCGATCTCCGCCTTGATGCGGGAGAAGGGAGCGGTGAACTCTTCTTTCCGGGCGCGGCTGGCGTTTTTCCAGCGGGTGAGGAAGTCAGAGATGGGGTCGGTGAGGACGGCCATGATATTTTAGAGATAGAAAGTTGGAAGGAATTAGGCAGCAGCCACTTCGCTCTGGGAGACAGCGGCAGGCTTGTGGTCGCGGAACGGCATCCCGAGGGCGCGCAGGAGTTCGCGTCCGGCGTCATCGGTGGTGGCGGTGGTCACGATGCAGATATCAAAGCCGAGCTGGCGTTTGATCTTATCAATTTCAATCTCGGGGAAGATCGATTGGTCGGTGATGCCGAGGGTGTAGTTCCCCTTGCCATCGAAGGCCTTGGGGCTGACCCCACGGAAATCGCGGACCACGGGAAGGGCCATCTTCATCAGGCGCTCAAGGAATTCCCACATGATGCGGCCACGCAGGGTGACTTTCACGCCGAGGGGTTCCCCTTCACGGAGTTTGAAGTTGGAGATCGCCTTTTTGGATTTGGTGATCACGGCTTTCTGACCGGTGATGGTCTGGACGTCGTTGAGAGCATCTTCAACGGCCTGCTTGCGGTCGGCCTGTTTGCCTACGGAGCAATTCACCACGACTTTTTCAATCTGGGGAATTTGATGCAGGTTGGTGACCCCAAGCTTGGCTTTGAGGTGCGGAGCGACTTTCTCCTTATAAAACTGTTTGAGGGCGGGTACTGGTTCCATGTCCGTGTGGGGTCAGGGGCTTATTCGGTGGCTGCCTTGGCGCGCTTTTTGGCGGGGGCCTTGGCAGTTTTTGCAGCCTTGACGGCTTGGGTCTTTTCCTTCACCGGAGCTTCGGCAAGGCGTACGTTGGAAAGATGGATCGGGCCTTCACGCTCGATGATGCCACCCTCGGAGGATTGGGTCTTCTTGACGTGCTTTTTGATCATGTGCACGCCCTTGATGGTCACCTGCAACTTCGTCGGATTGACGGAGAGGATGACACCGGTTTTGCCTTTGTGCCCGCCGGAGATGATGACGACCTGATCGTCTTTCTTTACGTGTGTTTTCATGGGTCTAGAGAACTTCGGGGGCAAGGGAAACGATTTTCATGAAATTCCGGTCGCGGAGTTCACGGGCGACAGGGCCAAAGATGCGGGTCCCGCGTGGGTTTTGGTCTTTGTCGATGATGACAATCGCGTTGGAGTCGAACCGGAGGATCGACCCGTCATCGCGACGGATGGGAGCGCTGGTGCGGACGACGACGCCTTTGACGACTTCGCCTTTTTTGATGGCACCGGTAGGGGTTGCTTCGCGGATGTGGGCGGTGATGATGTCGCCGATGCCGGCAGTGCGCGAACGCTTGCCGAGAACGCCGATCATCTTCGCAACACGGGCTCCCGTGTTGTCCGCCACCTGCACCTTGGATTCCATTTGAATCATGGTATTATGTTTGGGATGTGGTTTGGCTTGGTGAATAAGCAGTTTAGTGCTTGAGAACTTCGACGAGGCGCCAGCGCTTGAGCTTGCTCAGCGGCCGGGACTCCATGACGCGGACGCGATCACCCACTTTGGCTTCGCCGGCGTCATCGGAGGCGTAGAGCTTGGTGGTTTTTTTGACGATCTTCCGGAACTTCGGGTGAGGAACGCGACGGACAACGCCGACGACGATGGTCTTGTCCATCTTGTCTGACAGGACGACGCCGACTCGGGTTTTGCGGGTAGCACGGTCAGTTTCCTGCGGCTGGTTGGTTTCTTCGGACATGGGAAAAGTCTAAGGTGTAGGAAGGGAAACCAACTCAGGCCACGCTTGCGGCGCGTTTGGCGGTCAGTTCGGTTTCAATGCGGGCGAGGTCCTTGCGGATGAACGTAAGGCGGGAGGGATTCTCCAATTGACCACTGCGCTGCTGCAGGCGGAGGTTGAAGCCCTCCTGTTTGAGTTCACCGCGCTTGGCGATCAATTCATCGACCGAGAGGTCTCGGATTTCACTGTTTTTCATGGGACGGGAGACGGATGGAGGTTAAGCGGCGCCATTGCGGCGGACGAAGCGGCAGCGGATGCCCAACTTCTGGGCCGCAAGACGGAAGGACTCACGGGCGAGGGATTCCGGCACGCCGGCGGTTTCGAAGAGCATATTGCCGGGACGGACCACGGCGACCCAGAATTCTGGCTGCCCCTTGCCCTTACCCATACGTGTTTCAGGCGGACGGGCCGTCACAGGCTTGTGGGGAAAGATGCGGATGAAGACTTTGCCTTTTCGTTTCAAGTTGCGGGTAATGGCCACGCGACAAGCTTCGATCTGGGTATTCTTGATCCAGCCCCGGTCAAGGGTTTGGAGGCCAAATTCACCGAAATCCACGTTGGTGCCGCGCTGGGCATTGCCCGCCCGGCTGCCACGCATGGTTTTGCGGTGCTTTACTCTTTTAGGCTGCATTGCCATAATGATGAAAGATAGTTAGGAATTAAATGGAAAGACAGTTCAGGCTCAGGCTTGAGCAGCAGGGGCTGGTGCAGCCGCAGGGCCGCGATTGCCGCCACGGTCACCACCACCACCACGGGGACCACCGGGGCCACCGCCAGGACCCCCACGGCCGCGGCCGCCAGGACCACCGCCACCGGGACGATCACCACGGGGACGCTCACGGCGGGCGTTGGGTGGTGGGGGCGGCGGGGCTTCACCTTCGGCGAGCACGCGACGATTGATCCAGCACTTGACGCCGATGATGCCATAAACGGTGCGGGCTTCAGCGAAGCCGTAATCGATCGGGACACGGAGAGTTTGCAGAGGCACTTTGCCTTCTTTATACCATTCAGCGCGGGCGATGTCAGCTCCACCGAGGCGGCCAGCGGCACGGATACGGATGCCAAGAGCACCGAAGTCCATCGCGGTCTGCACGGCGCGCTTCATGGCGCGGCGGAAGGAAATACGGCGCTCCAACTGGGTGGCGACGTTTTCAGCGATAAGTTGAGCTTCGATCTCGGGCTGTTTGATTTCGAAAATATCGATTTTGACCTGCTTGCCACCGCACATCTCACTGATGGCGGCATTCATGAGTTCAATTTCAGAACCCTTGCGGCCGATCACCAGACCGGGGCGGGCAGTGAAGAGAGTGACGCGGACGCTGTTCCAGGCACGCTCGATTACGATGCGGGAAAGGGCGGCAAACATCAGCTTCCCTTTTAGGTAACTGCGGATTTTGATGTCGCTGTGGAGAAAGCCGGGAAAGTCGGCTTTGGGGGCATACCACTTGGAGCGCCAGTCCTTGTTGACGGCGAGGCGGAAGCCGATCGGATTGATTTTCTGTCCCATAGAATCGTGTCAGTGAAAATTGAAGTCAGCTTATTCAGCAGCGGCAGCGGTTTTGGAAACGTGCTTGCGGCCTTTGGTTTTGACGACGGGTTTGTCGTCGGAAACGATGATTTGAAGATGCGCCATGGGTTTGCGGATGGCGGCGGAGGATCCCTTGGCCAACGGCATCATGCGCTTATGCACCGGGCCGTGATTGGCGACGGCGGATTTCACAATCAGGGCGTCGGGGTTGAGATCGAAATTGTGCTCCGCATTGGCCACCGCAGACTTGAGGGTCTTGGTGAACAGAACTGCCGCCTTTTTCGGGGTGAAGGTGAGCAGGCTGAGGGCTTGGCCGACAGGCAACCCTTGGATTTCGCGGGCCACATCACGCGCCTTGAGCGGGGAGATGCGGACATATTTGGAGATGGCTTTGACGTCCATGACTGGTAGTTTTACTTTAAAGTTGAAATGGTTTCGGGTTTGGCCAGATCACCGACCTTGAGGGCACCGGCAGAACTGGTAGAAGTCATCAGCAATCCGGCAATCCGGCTCCTCACATCGACCACCAATCCGGTGGCGACAATTTTCTCCCCACGGACCAGCCGCATCGGGGTTCCAAGGCGGAGGCCACTTTCAGCGCCAGTATTGATCACTGCAAGTCCAAGATCGTTTTTCAGGGAAATGACTTTGGAGGATTCCAGAGGAACCGGAGCGGCGACGGTTTCCGCTCTGGCAACGATCAATGCTTGGTTTGCGGCAGCCAGTTCCTGCTGCAGGCGTTCGCGGCTGGCGGGATCGTTGGGTTCGCTCAGGAAGGCGAGGGAAGCTTCGGACAAGCTAACCACCTGATCGGTCAATTCCTTGACCCGGCGGTCAGCCAAGCGGTAATCGGAGACGGCGTTGATGAGGCGTTCCTGGAGCGGCCGCAATTCGGGCTTCAGGCCAGCAAGGCCGAGCGTTTCCGTCTGCAGACGCAAACGTTCATACTCGGCACGAAGCGTGGCCGACTCCTCGTTGGCTTTGGCCAGGCTTTCGGCCAGAGCCGCCGGTGCGGGTGCGGGGGTCTCCACTGCCGGGGGGGCCAGCTCCTGTCCACGGACCGCACCTGCACAGAGCACCGCCAGAAGGACGGTGCCGCGGCGCGGACCAGGAGTGGAAGACAGGAAAGACATGGAGATGCTGGAGGATTATTTGGAGACCTTGGCGGTTGTCGCGCCGTGACCTTTGAAGGTGCGGGTCGGGGAGAATTCCCCGAGGCGGTGGCCCACCATGTTTTCGGTGACGAAAACGCTGATGAAGTCCTTCCCGTTATGGACAAGGAAGGTGTGACCAACGAAGTCCGGTGAGATGGTTGAAGCGCGGGCCCATGTTTTGATGGGGCGCTTTTGGCCGCTGTCATTCATCTTGTCGATCTTCACCAGTAACTTCTGGTTGATAAAAGGACCTTTTTTGAGGGATCTGCCCATGGTATTGAACTATTTAAAAGAGAGTTGGGTTGGGCGGGCTTACTTGCCTTTCTTGGCATTGCGGCGCTGCACGATGAAGCGGTCGGTCTTGTGATACTTCTTGCGGGTCTTCTCACCCTTGGCGTGACCCCAGGGGCTGAGGAGGTGCTGGCGGCCACCACCGGATTTGGAACGGCCTTCACCACCACCGTTGGGGTGATCGACCGGGTTCATGGTCATACCGCGGACGGTAGGACGGACACCCATCCAGCGGGTGCGGCCCGCTTTACCGGAGACCACGTTCATGTGCTCGCTGTTACCAACGGTGCCGATCGTGGCGTAGCATTCCTGATGGATCTTGCGGATTTCTCCAGAAGGCATCTTCATGAGGGCGTAGTCGCCTTCGCGGTTGTTCAACATGACCGATTGACCAGCGGAACGGGCGACGCGGCCGCCTTGTCCTGGCTTGAGTTCGACGTTGTGAACGGCGGTGCCGAGAGGGATGGAGCGGAGCGGGAGGGCGTTGCCGACTTCCGGAGCCACTTTCTCACCGGCGATGACGGTCATGCCGGCGACGAGGTGATTGGGAGCAAGAATATAAGCCTTGGTGCCGTCTTCGTACTTTAGAAGAGCGATCCGGGCGGTGCGGCCTGGATCGTATTCAATGGCCTCGACGTTCGCAGGAGCGTCACGCTTGAGGCGTTTGAAGTCGATGATCCGGTATTTGCGCTTATGGCCACCACCAATGTGGCGGCAGGTGATGACGCCTTGGTTATTGCGGCCACCGCTGCGCTTTTTGACATCAAGCAGCGACTTTTCAGGCTTCTTTTTGGAAAGCGCGGAGAGATCGGGATGCTCTTTGTAGCGGTTGGTAGGGGTATAGGGACGGAAGGTCTTGAGTGCCATGATGTTGGATCAGGTTGGCAGTGGAAATGAGTGAGGGGAAACTGGATGGATTAGACCAGATCGATCTTTTCGCCTTCGGCCAGACGGACGATGGCTTTTTTCCAGTGATTGGTGCGGCCCTTTTGGGCTCCGCGGCGACGGGCCTTGCCTGCGTAATTGCAGGTGCGGACCTGGGTAACTTTCTTGCCGAAGATGGTGGTGACGGCGAGTTTGATATCCAGTTTGTTGGCCTTCGGATCGACTTCGAACACGTATTCGTTGTTCAGTTCGCCAAGGACGGTGGCCTTTTCACTGAGGCGGATGTTTCTGATGACTTGATAGACGTCTTTCATAGGGCGGTCCTCCGGGAGAGAGTTTCGAGGGCGTCGGCGGTGACGATGATCTTGCGGTAGTTGAGGAGATGCTCGGTATTGACCTCGTTGGCGGTCATGAGCAGGGCACCGGCGTAGTTGCGGCCGGCGAGGTAGGTTTGCTCATCGAAGGCGGCAGCGATCACGATGACTTTCGGGGAAACCACGATACTGTTGAGCAGCGCTACGAAGGATTTGGTCTTTCCATCGGCCACGGAGAAACCGGGAACGGTGAGGACATCCTGCATTTTGATGCGCTCGGAGAGAGCTTTTTTGAAGGCAATCTTCTTGTCCTTCTTGGAGACTTTCTTGGAGTAATCGCGGGGCTTTGGGCCGTGGGCGACACCACCACCGACGCGGGTCGGCGAGCGGCGTTCACCGGCACGGGCATTACCGGTGCCTTTTTGGCGGTAGAGCTTTTTATTGGAACCACGGACTTCGCCGCGGGTCTTGGTGCAGGCGGTGCCGCTGCGGCGGTTGGCCCGCATGGCGACGATGACGTCGTGAACGGTTTGGGTGTAGCGTCCGTTTTCGACCACGCTGATGTTAGCGGCCTTGGCGGATTCGAGAGTGAGCACGGTGGATGCCATAAAGTTAGTCCTTTCCTTGGATCAAATGGGGTTACTTGGCCTCGGGAGCGGGGCGCTTTTTGGCGGGGCGGATGATGACAAGGCTTTCCTTGGCACCGGGAATGCTGCCGGAGATGAAAATGATATTGTCCTCGGGGCGGCTGCCGACGATTTGCAGATTCTGCGTGGTGCGGCGGTCGACTCCCATGTGGCCGGGCATTTTCTGGTTTTTCCAGACGCGGCCGGGTGTGAGGCGGCAACCGATAGCACCCGTTCTGCGGTGCATCATGGAACCGTGGGTCATGCGGAGACCACCGAAGTGGTAGCGCTTGACGACGCCGGCGAAGCCTTTGCCCTTGGTGGTGCCGATGACGTCAACCCATTGGCCGGTGGCAAAGTGGGTGGTGTCCAGCTTGGTGCCGACTTCTGGAGCAGAACCGGCTTCGACACGGAATTCACGGGCGTGATATTTCGGGGCGGAACCAGCCTTTTTGAAGTGACCGATTTCTGGTTTGGTGGAACGGCTCTCCCGCTTGTCAATAAATCCGATCTGGACAGCGGAATAGCCGTCTGTTTCGGTGTTCTTGACTTGGGTGACTTCGTTCTGACTCACGTCAACGACGGTCACGGCGACGGCTTTGCCTTTGTCGTCGTAGATGTGGGTCATGCCCAATTTTTTGCCTAAAAGTCCGAGGCTCATATGAATTGCTCAGTTGGTGACAACGCGTGGAACGTGTCGGGATTAAATCTTGATGGAAATATCGACACCGGCGGGGAGATTGAGCTTCTTCAGCTCATCCACGGTGCGGGCGGTGGGATCGACGATGTCGAGGAGACGCTTGTGAGTGCGGATCTCGAACTGTTCGGCGGACTTCTTGTCAACGTGGACGGAACGGTTCACGGAGAACTTTTCGATCCGGGTCGGGAGAGGCACGGGGCCGGCGACGCGGGCTCCGGTGCGTTTGGCGGTGTCCACGATCTCGGTCACGCTGCGATCGAGAGTGCGGAAATCATAGGCCCGGAGGCGGATGCGGATGCGCTGGTTTTGCATGGGAATGGAGATAAAAGAACTGAAGGATTACACGCCGCCGCGACGGCTGCCGCCGCGGATCTCGACGATCTGCTCGACGATGTTGTTGGGCACCGGCTCAAAGTGGCTGGGCTGCATGCTGTAGGAAGCACGACCGGAGGAGAGGGTGCGGATGGCGGTCGAATAACCGAACATTTCGGAAAGCGGAACTTCGGCATTCACGATGGAGGCGTTCTGACGGCTTTCCATGCTGTTGATGCGTCCGCGGCGGCGGCTCAGATCACCCATGATGTCGCCTTGGTATTCGTCAGGGGTGGTGCATTCGACCCCCATGATGGGCTCGAGGAGCTGACACTTGGCTTTCTTGAAGGCGTCCTTCATGGCGAAGATCGCGGCCATCTTGAAGGCGTTTTCGTTGGAGTCCACGTCGTGGAAGGAACCGTCGATCAATTCGATGTGCAGATCGACCACCGGGTAGCCGGCGATGATGCCGTTGGTGGTGGCTTCCAGGATGCCGTCCATGGAGGGCTTGATGTATTCCTTGGGAATGGAACCGCCCACGATTTTGTTTTCGGTGGTGATGCCCTTGCCGCGTTCGGAAGGATACATTTTGAGAACCACATGGCCGTATTGGCCGCGTCCACCGGATTGCTTGACCAATTTGCCCTCACCATCGGCGGGGACGGTGGTGCATTCGCGGTAGGTAATCTGGGGTTTGCCGGAATCCACCAGCACATTGAACTCGCGCTTCATGCGATCACAGATGATCTCCAAGTGCAACTCGCCCATGCCGGCGATGATGGTCTGGCCGGTTTCCTCGTCCGTGTGAACGACAAAAGTGGGATCCTCATCGGAAAGGCGCTGGAGAGCGATGGCCATTTTTTCCTGGTCGGCCTTGGTACGGGGCTCGATGGACATCGAGATCACGGGATCCGGGAAGGTTGGTGGCTCGAGGAGGATTTCAGCGCTTTCGTCGCAGAGGGTATCGCCAGTGCGGAGTTCCTTCAGGCCCACGATGGCGGCGATGTCACCGGAGTAACAGGTCTCGATGTCCGTGTGCTGATTGGCCTGAATCTGGATGAGGCGGCCAACGCGCTCCCTTTTGCGGGTGCGGGGGTTGTAAATCTGGTCGCCTTTGGAAATTTTGCCGCGATAGACGCGGAAAAAGACCAACTTGCCGACAAACTTGTCGGACCAGAGCTTGAAGCCGAGGCTGACGAACTTGCCGTTATCGTCGGGGGAAACTTCAATCTTCTTGTCGAGGTCGTCCGCGTCGTGACCGATTTGAGGTTGAATATCGAGGGGGTTGGGAAGGTAATCAACCACGGCATCGAGGAGAGCCTGCACGCCTTTGTTTTTGAAAGCGGAACCACCAGCCACCGGAACGATTTGGTTGGCGATGACGGCGCGGCGGAGAGCGCTTTTCACGTCCTTGACCGTGATCGGCATTTCCTCAAGGAACATCATGCCGAGTTGTTCATCCACGTCACAAAGGGCGGCGGTGAGATCGTCGTAGGCGGCATCGGCGATCGTTTTCTGCTCCTCGGTCAGAGGGCCGTATTCATAGGTGGAGCCGAGTTTCTCAGCATCCGAATACATGATGGATTGTTTGCCAATGACGTCGATCACGCCCTTGAGCTGATCTTCGGCACCGATCGGGATCAGAATCGGGTGGGCATTGGCTCCGAGTTTGGAACGGAGTTCGCTTACGGCTTTGTTGAAGTCGGCACCGGTGCGGTCCATCTTATTGACGAAGGCCATCCGGGGGACGTTGTACTTGGTGGCCTGACGCCAGACCGTTTCGGACTGGGGCTGGACCCCGGCGACTCCGCAATAAACAAGGATCACGCCATCAAGCACGCGGAGGGAGCGTTCTACTTCGGCCGTGAAATCCACGTGGCCGGGAGTGTCGATGATATTCACCCGCATCTCCTCGCCTTCAAACATTTTGAAGACCCCGGGATGGGGGAGCTGTTTCCACTTGGTGGTCACCGCAGCGGAAGTGATCGTAATGCCTCGCTCTTTTTCCTGCTCCATCCAGTCGGTCGTGGCTGCTCCATCGTGCACTTCACCGATGCGGTGAATCATGCCGGTGTAGAACAGGATGCGTTCCGTCAACGTGGTCTTCCCCGCGTCGATATGCGCTGAGATCCCGATATTACGGGTACGCTCCAGCGGATATTGGCGGTTGGGACTGTTACGGGGATCAGCCATGACGGGGACGGAGGGAGAGAGAAAGAAAGGTCTTCTAATCTAAAAGCGGAAACTGAACGAAAGGAGAGTGCTGAAAGGCAGCCTACCAGCGGAAGTGGGCAAAGGCGCGGTTGGCTTGGGCCATCTTGTGCACGTCATCGCGTTTGCGGACGGCGTTGCCTTGGTTGGTGCTGGCATCGCGGATCTCGTTGGCGAGGGCGAGGTGCATCGGCACCCCTTTGCGTTTGCGGGCAAAGTTGATCAGCCAGCGCATCGCGAGGGACTCGGAACGGTCGGGAGCGACTTCCAGTGGCACTTGATAGGTGGCACCACCGACGCGGCGGCTTTTCACTTCAAGGCGGGGCTTGGCGTTTTCCACGGCGCGGTTCAGGATTTCGAGGGGGTCCACGGTCTGGGCACCATCGTTCACCTTGTCAATCGCCGCATACACGATGCGTTCGGCGACGGAACGGGAGCCGTCATACATGAGACGGTTGACGAGCTTGGCGACAACGGAGCTGTCGTAACGGGCGTCCCTGAGGTCGGCTTTTTTGTAAACGCGCTTTCTGCGGGCCATAGGAGTAAGTCGGTAGGAATTAAGTAAAGTGGAGAATCGGAAGAAGCTTACTTCTTACCGCCCTTCTTGACGGGAGCGGCGGGTTGGCCGGGCTTCGGACGCTTGGCACCGTATTTGGAACGGCCCTTGCGGCGCTT
>ENA-OBLH01000349-OBLH01000349.1-metagenomes-genome-assembly--contig:-NODE-349-length-15797-cov-5.77913_pt1 | contig 15797 bp, 13 predicted proteins | sample MGYA00153382_OBLH01 | MGnify analysis MGYA00153382
CGAACCCTCGTCGTAAGCTTGGAAGGCTTCTGCTCTACCATTGAGCTACACCCGCGCGCCGTATCCGCTCTGCCATTATCGGCGGGCTGACGCAACGCTCTTGCTACTCAGGATGCGACGCGCGAAAGCGTGGCCAAACGAAACGCAGTTGAGGAGAATCGCCGTGGACAGCTATCTGAAGCATTATATCGACGGGCTATGGCTCGATAGCATCGGCGGCGCGCGGCACGAAGTTATCTCGCCCTCGACCGAAGAGCCCTGCACCGAAATCACGATCGGGACGCAAGCCGATGTCGATGCCGCCGTTGTCGCTGCGCGGCGGGCGTTTGCGACGTTTTCACAGACCAGTGTCGAGGAGCGACTGGCACTGCTCACCCGCATTGTTGAAGAACTGAAAAAGCGCGTGCCCGACTTCGGCCGCTCGATGGCGATGGAAATGGGCGCGCCGGTCAGCTTTGCCTCTACGGCTCAGGCGTTTGCGGGGATCGGCCATTTCGGCGTGACGGCGCGCGTGCTGAAGGATTTCGTGTTTTCCGAAATGGTCGGCACGGTGCATGTCGTCCACGAGCCCATCGGCGTTGTCGGCATGATCACGCCGTGGAACTGGCCGCTCAACCAGATCGCGCTGAAGGTTGCACCGTCGATTGCGGCAGGGAATACGATGGTGCTGAAACCGTCCGAAGAATGCCCCGGCAACGCGGCGATTCTGGCCGAAGCGATGCATGCGGCAGGCGTCCCGGCGGGCGTGTTCAACCTGGTGCAGGGCAATGGACCGCTGACCGGCAACGCTATTTCGTCGCATCCAGATATCGATATGGTCAGCTTCACCGGCTCCACCCGCGCAGGCATTTTGATTGCCAAGGCCGCCGCTGACACGGTCAAGCGCGTCCACACCGAATTGGGTGGGAAAGCCGCCAATGTTGTCCTGCCCGACGCCGATTTCGCGGTGCATCTGCCGCCGACGGTGCAGGGCATCGTCGCCAATTCGGGGCAAAGCTGCATCGCGCCGACGCGCATCCTCGTGCACAAGGACCGCGAGTCCGAAGCGGTCGGCTTCGTGAAGGCCTATCTCGAAGCAGTCCCCGTCGGCGACCCGATGACCGAAGGACCGCACATCGGCCCGGTCGTCAACAAGGCGCAGTTCGACAAGATTCAGGGGCTGATCCAGTCGGCCATCGACGAGGGCGCGACATTGGAGACCGGCGGCACAGGTCGCCCCGCCGATCTCAACCGCGGCTATTATGTGCGCCCGACCCTGTTCAGCGGTGTCACCCCCGACATGCGGATCGCGCAGGAGGAAGTGTTTGGCCCCGTCGCCACGTTGATGACCTATGCCGACGAGGACGAAGCGGTCCGCGTCGCCAACGACACGCCGTTCGGCCTGTCGATGACGATCTCGGGCGACCCTGCCAAGGCCGCTCTGCTCGCGCCGAAAATGCGCGCAGGAATCGTCACGATCAACAGCTGGGGTCCGGACGCGGGCGCGCCGTTTGGCGGCTATAAGCAATCGGGCAACGGGCGCGAAAACGGCGTCTATGGTTTGCGCGAATTCATGGAAGTGAAGTCGGTGATCGGCGCGCCGGTGTGACAATCGCGGCGTAGCTCCTACTGGCGGGCTGCACCTGTTGCCCGCACTGGCGCTGGTCCGACCGTCACTGTTGACCTCGCTCTACGGTGTCGAGGCGGGATCGACCGCGTTCGTCCTGCTCCATCACCGCGCCGCACTGTTTGCGGTCGTCGTGCTGCTGTGCCTTTGGGCGCTCGCCGATCCGGGCGTGCGCCGCGTGGCGAGCGTCGCGGTCGGCATCAGCATGATCTCGTTCATCGTGCTGTGGCTGGCGAACGGGTCGCCCGCCGCGCTCAAGTCGATCGCCATCGCTGATCTGGTGGGCTGGTGCCGCTTGTATGGGTTGGTTGGGCCGCATTTCGGGCGAGCTGATCGCGGCGCTCGGCAAGGCCTTTACCAGCAATGAAGTGACGCTGACCAAAACGATTCGGGTCGCGAAGGCTCTGAAACGGCACGGCTACCCCGGCGTCAAATCGTCCGGTTAACCCCGCCCCCATCCAGCACATCGCGAACCTTCCGTGCCAGATCGCCCATCCCGTACGGCTTCGACAAGAGCGCTACGCCTACATCGATCATCCCGTTATGAACAACGGCGTTGCGCGAGTAGCCGGTCGTGAACAGGACTTTCAGATCGGGGCGTTTGACCGCAGCTGCGTCCGCCAATTGTCGACCGGTCATGTCGGGCATCACGATATCGGTAAAGAGCAAAGTGATTTCGGGCTGTTCTTCGATGATCCGCAGCGCGTCGGCGGGCGTGTCCGCATCGATCGCGGTATAGCCCAGTTCGCGCAGGGCATCGACGGCATAGTGGCGCACGCGCTCTTCGTCTTCGACGACGAGGATGACTTCGCCCGAATGTCCGGTGGGAAGGGCGTCGGGCGCGGAGGCTATTGTTGCGACCGCATCGGCCCCGATGAAGCGCGGGAGGTAGAGCTTGACCGTCGTCCCCTCGCCGACTTCGGAATAGATCGCGACATGCCCGCCCGATTGTCGCACGAACCCGAACACCTGGCTGAGCCCGAGGCCAGTTCCCTTTCCAGCGGGTTTCGTCGTGAAGAACGGGTCGAAAGCGCGGTCGATGATGTCGGGTTCCATGCCGGTGCCGGTGTCCGTCACGCAGATCAAGACATATTGCCCGACGCCGACTTCGGGCCGCGACCGCGCATAGGCGTCGTCGATGTGAGCATTGGCGCTCTCGACGGTCAGCTTGCCGCCATTCGGCATGGCATCGCGTCCATTGATCGCGAGGTTCAGTATCGCGTTTTCGACTTCGCCTGCGTCGGCGTAGCAGCGCCATAGTCCTGCGCCATAAACGCACTCGACTTCGACTGTTTCGCCTAGCGTGCGGTGAAGCATCTCGCACATGCCGCTGACCAGTTTGTTGGCGTCGAGCGAGGTCGGCGCGAGCGGCTGGTTGCGCGCGAACGCGAGCAGCCGTGCAGTCAGGGTCGCCGCGCGCGTCGCCCCTTCGCGGGCGTTGTCGAGCAACTGGTCGGCCTTGTCGGGGTCGCTCCGCAGTCGCCGTTTGGCCAGTTCGATCCCGCCAAGGACGACTGCCAGCATATTGTTGAAGTCGTGCGCGATACCGCCGGTCAGTGCGCCGAGCGTCTCCATTTTCTGGAGCTGGCGCAATTGCCCCTCGGCCTTTTCGCGCGAGGTAACTTCGGTTCTCAGTGCGGCCAGCGCGAGTTCGGCATCGCCGCGCGCGCGATCGACTTCGGTATATTGGCGCTGCGCCTGCGTCAGCCACAGCAGCGACAAAAGGACCACTGCGAGCGCGCCGAAGACGAGGCCGATGACCAGCATTCTCAACAGGCCGCCCGCCGCTGTTGTCAGCGTGTTCGTGCGAGCAATGCCCCATGCCCGTTCGCCCTCGGCGATGACGCGAACGCGGTCCATGATGATCTTGCCGCGATCGCTGCGGATGATATCGAGCGCGGCCTCGGCGCGGCCGGCGCGGCCCAGTTCGACCGTCTGGCGCAACTCGGCCAGCTTGCCCGACAGCAAGGCTTCGAGCTTGGCCGCAACGCGGACACCGCGATCGCCTTCGTGTGACCGGACGCGCTGGAGCGCAGGCGCAATCTGTCCGATACTCGCGCGGTACGGATCGAGGTATTTGTCGTCGCTGGTCAGCAAATAGCCGCGCTGACCGATTTCGGCGTCGCGCGCGGCATTGATGACGTCGGTAACGGCACGGCGGTATTCGGAGACCGCGACCAGTTCGTCGTTGTTGGCCGTCAGCCGCGCTGCGAGCGACAAGCTGCCGATGACCATCAGCGCCAGCAGCACGAACGACGCCAGAACCGGTAAGGGGAGACGGCGCGAAGAGGTCAACGGGGTCGTTAGCGGCATCCCCTAATAATCCTTCGACACGCGCACCGCCGCACTTTGGCGTCCGACGGTCGATATCGTCGACAGCAGCGAAAGCCAGCGCGTGATCGCGAATTCGACGCGGGTCGCCGAATAGCCCTGCCCGTCGGTGATCAACTCCACATAGGTGCGCCGCGTGATGTATTTGCCGACGGCGAGCGCGGTTTTGTTGCCGACGCTGGCATCGGCGGCGACAAAGCGCAGCCGGTCGAGGCCGATGGCTTTGCGGACGGCGTTGATCGGATCGAGACCGGTGCCCCCGCGCAAGGACGCCACTGCCGACGCAAGCTGCAATGCCTCGGGCGCGGACAGGTTCGTGATCGACGTCCCGAACAGCAGCCGCGACAGCAATTCGTCTTGCGGTAACGCGGGCACGCTGGTGAAGGCGATGACCGGTTTCTGGCCGGTGCCGGTGACCGAAACGGTCGAGTTGAGCGACTGGATGTTGGACGTCGCAACGATGTCGAGCACCGGATCGGGCGGAAATGCGCCTTGGAACCGGATGACGCCGCGGGTCAATTCGAAACGCTTGCCCGCGAACTCATAACCGCCGCGCACGACTTCGGCACGCCCCAGAATGCGCGGCGCGTCGAGCGAACCGGTCACACTCAGGTCGGCGCTCCATTCGCTGTCGAGGCCGAGGCCGGTGACCGCGAGCTGGCTGTCGGCGCGCGCCTTGACGTCGAGCGCCCAGAATGTCGGCGCGGCGCGGACGCGCGGAGTGCCGAACGGGCGGTTGATCTCGCGGACGCGCAACGTCGGCACCTGCGCGGCGGCAGTTGCCTGTCCCAGCCGGAACGCGCCCCGGTCGAGCACGACATTGCCGCTGATCCGCCCGTCGGGTCCGTTCGATACGATGCGGAGCGGCCCGGTGACGGTCGCGGCGAAATCGTCGCGCGCGATGAGCGACGCTTGCTTGGCGTCGAGCGTCAGGTCGATCCCGAAGCCGTTCGCCCCCGCCAGATCGAAACTCGCCTTGCCCGATACCGTTCCGCGTCCGGCATTGCCGGTGAATTGGTCGATGACGAGGCGCGACTGGTCGAAGCGCCCGAATGCCTTGAGGCCGGTCAGCACGGTGCCGCTGACCGGGCTTTCGAGCCGCAAATTCTCGGTGCGGAGCGAGCCGCGAATGACCGGGCGGTCGATGCTGCCGCTCACATCCGCGCCGATGGCGAGCGGCCCCGACACATCGAAACTCTCGACCCCGGTCAACCGCCACAAGGTGTCGGCCGGACCATTGTAGCGGAGCTGCGCGAACAGCGGCGCGCGCGTCAGCCGGTCGGCCAGCGATCCGCCACCGAGCGGCGCGATCCGCACTTGCGCCTGGCCGATCGTCTTGCCCGCCGACACCGCTATCGCGCGGACCGCCAGACCCTTGCCGTCGAGGATCGCGTTGACCCCGGCATCGACCGGGGTCGAGACGAGGAGCAATCCGGCGCGGGTGAGGTTGCGGACGCGTAAGTTTGCGCTGCCGGTCGGCGCCCCGCCGCCGGTCGGCTGGCGGAAGGTGATGCGCCCGCTCGCCGAGCCGCCAAGGCCGAGATCGGGCTGGACGATGTCGAGCACGGTCAACGGTAGGCGCTCTACAGTCGCGTCGAGTTCGGTCGCGGCGCCGCCGAAGCGACCGCCGATGGTCGCGCTGCCCCCCGCGAACGCCACTGCGGTCGGCGCGAGCCGCCATGAATCGCCCTCGCGCGTAATGATGGCAGGCGAATTCAGCTTGATCGCCCGCTTGTCGACCGTCCCTTCGGCGTTGACGACAAAGCGGTTGGGTGTGACGTCGATCACCGAACGAATGTCGAAGCCGCGCCCGCGTGATCCTGCGAGATTGACCTTCACTTGGCCCACGCCATCGATTAGTTTTGCGTTCCCCGCCGCGCGCGCAAAGGCGAACTCGCCGTAGCGTAGGCCTTGCCCCACGAATGTCGCGTCGATGTCGGTTTTGCGCGGGTCGAGCAGGGCGACGACGTCGAGCCGCCCGCGCTGGATCACGATCAGCGGCGGCCCGACCAATTTGACGTCGCGCGCGTTCAAATGCGCTTCGACCCGCTGGATGCCGCGTTCGATGCCGAGGACGACATCGCCGGTCAGCCCGCCGCCGGTGACGGCAACTTGACCGACGAGGCCACCGGTCACGGCGCGCAAGTCGCCGCGCGCGGTCACGCCCGACGCGGTGAGCGCGGCGATGCGGATGACGGCTTGCCCGTTTGTGGGCAGCAGGATTTGACCATTGCCCCGGAACGTCCCCAGCCGCGAGCCGCCGGTCGCGGTCCAGTCGAAGCCTTGCGCGGTCGGCACCAGCGACGCGCGAACATCGCGCAGGCCCGCCGAGGGCAGGGGGCTGGCAAGGATCAGGTCGACCTTGGGCCGCGCAATATTGCCGTCGATCCGCAACCGCACCGGGCCGTATTGCCGCTGTCGCCCCGACCCTTCGAAGAAGAACGTCCCGTCGAGCCTTCGATAGCCGCTGCCGGTAACGGTGATATCACGCGCGGTCAGTTTCAGGCCGGTGAAGCGGATCACGCCGTCCGCGCCGCGTTCGAGCGCGGTGTCGATATAGGGGAGGCCGCCCGCCAGCCCCGCAAGGAAGCTGTTGTCGAGGCGGCGCACCCAGACCTGTCCGCGCCCGACCACGCGCACGCCCCCGCGCGCATCGGGGACGACCTTCAGCACCGACTTCACATCGACGATACCGAGGCCAGGAATGAGATAGCGGTTGAGCTGGCCCGACAGCCCGACGTCGTAGCGCCCGGTGGCAAGGTCGAAGAGCACCGATACGGTGCCGTTGAGCTTGTCCGAACGCACCTTCAGGCCGTCGCCGGTGACGAGCTTCGAGGTGACGCGCAACAGCCCGTCGACGCGCAGATTGTTGAGGATGCCGCCGGCGATATCGCCGACGCCGGTCACGCGCCGCGCCGAGAGCGCTATGGGCACAATCACGGGTTCGGGCGACAGCTTGCCGCGCCCCGTCACCCGCACATCGTCGAACCCCGTCGCGTCGAAGGCCATGCGCGGGACAGTGATGCGATAGTCGAAATTCGCCGTGCCGAACGGCCCGTCGAACACGACCAGCGCGGCGATGTCGCGGCCGGTCAGGTTCGGAAGCAGAGCCTGTGGCTGGCGCAACCGCACCTCCACCCGCATCGCATCGAAGCTGCTGCGTGCCAGATCGATAAAGCCGTTGGCCGAGAGCGCCAGCGCGGGCGAGACCAGCCCGATATGCGTGTCGAGCTGGCGGTTCTCCAGCATCGCATTGCCGGTGACGCGCATTTCGGGACCGGTCAGCCGCGCAATCCGTCCGGTCGTCACCAGCGCGGGCCGCGCCACGCCGTTGAGGTCATAGCGCCCCGACTTCGCCGTCAGCGCCAGCCGCGCGAGTTCGCCCGAACCCGCGCGCGCGATCAGCCCGCCTTTCCAGTCCTTCCAGCTGCCGTCGCCTTCGATCCGCAGCGCCATTGGCTGGGTCGCGCCGAGCATTCCGGCGATAACGCCGCCCTTCGGCGCATCGACCGCGGCGGCGACATCGAACACATTGCGATCAGGCGCGCTGTCGAGTTTGAGTACCAGCCGGTCGCCACCGCGCGAGGTGCCATTCAGATCGACCAGCGCGCGTCCGTTGCGGATATCGGCCTTCCCGTCGATGCGGGCGACGCGCGCGGGCCTCACGATACCCGCGCCGAAGGTCATCCGCTCGATCTTCAATTCGCCGATGCGGATATCGAACGACGGCAAGATCGGCTGCACGGTCTTGCTCGGCACCAGCGCGGGCATCCGGTCGAGCGTGGCGGCGGGGGCAACCAGCCGGTCGATATCGATGCGGTTCGACAGCCACGCCAGCGGCGACCAGTCGAGCGACGCCTCGGGAACCGACAGGAATTGCCCCTTGGTATCGTAGAGCCGCAACTCGCGGACGCGGGTTGCGCCATAGATCGATCCCTCGATCCGCCCGACCTTGATGCGGAGGCCATTCTCGGGCTTGAGCGCCGCAATCCGGTCGGCGATGTAGCGATGGCCGACGCTGGTGTCGGCGATATAGGCGAGCACGGCGACGCCGATCAGCGCCAGCACGAGCAGCGCTCCGGCCCAGCGCAGAAGCGTCCTCAAAACGCCTGCCCCAGCGAAACCTGGATCGACACGCGCGATTCTTTCGGACGACGCGCGAGCGGCATGCCGACATCGATGCGGATCGGCCCGAAGTTCGAATAATAGCGCAGACCGACTCCGACGCCGACGCGCATCCCCTTGAAATCGGGCAGCGATTTCTCGTAAACGTTGCCCGCGTCGATGAACGGCACCACCCCGAAATTGCCACCGAACACCGGCAGGCGCACCCTCGCCTCCAGCGAAAACTCGGCGAGCGATCGGCCTCCGGTCGGCTGGTTGAGTGCGTTGAGCGGCCCGATGAGTTGATAGCCGAAGCCCCGGATCGACCCGCCGCCACCGGCATAGAACAGCCGCGACGGCGCAATCGTGCTTTGCGATGCGCCCGCAATGCCGCCGAGCCGCGCGCGGCCCGCGATCACCACGCGGTCGCCGAGCGGCTGATAATAGCTGCCGTCGAGCTGGACCTTCACATAACCGAACGTCTTGGCCTCCAGCGATATTTCAGGCGAGAGCCGCGCGGCAAGGCGGAACCCCGTCGTCGGATCGAGCAGGTCGTTCGACCCGTCATACGACAGGGTCACCGGCAGCGCACCGATGTAGAAATTCCGCCGGACGAGCGCGCCGCGCAACGGATCGAGGTTGCGCTCGCTCGAATACAGGATTTCGCCCCCCAGACTGTATGACCACGGCTTTTGCCAGATGATCGTTGTCTGGCGCTCGATGCTGCCCGCCAGCTCGAAGGTATAGGCGTCGTACGCGGCCTTGTTGTTGTGGCTCGCCAGCAGGCGCGCGTTGAGCACCTGGTCGCGCCGCCGGAAATTGCCCATGCGAAGAGTTGCGCCGAGCAATTGTTCGCGGGTACCAACAATCCCGCGCAGGGTGACGGCACCCTCCGGCTGGATCAAATTGCGGTGCTGCCAGCTTGCCTCGACGCGGAATCCTTCGCCGGTGCCATAGCCCGCTTCGCCCGCAATCGTGCGGAATGGCGCGGGGTCGAGCACCGTCTGCATATCGACGGTGCCCGGCGTCGCGCCCTCGACCGGCGTCACCCGCACTTGCGAGACAAGGCCGGTGGCGACGACCGCGCGGCGAAAATCGTCGACCAGATAACTGTCGTAGAGGTCGCCCGGGTTCCACCGCGCGATGACTTCGGCGTGCTTGGCGTTGAATGGCGGCTTGCCCCCGTCATAGCGAATCGCGCCGAAATTGCGCTTGCCGCCGGGGTTAATGTTGAGGTCGAGCGTCGCGCCGCGGGTTTCGTGATCGACGACGACCGACGGCTCGCCGACCTTGGCAAAGGGGTAACCAGTGCGCCCGAGCTTATCGAGCAACGCCGCCTGTCCCGCGATCACGGTTTCGGCAACGACCGGCGTGGTCGGTGCCACACCGAACGCGGTTTCAAGCGCGGGCTTCTCCCCCGTTGCGCCGACCCCGTTCAGGTCGACCTGGGTGAATTTGAACTGCTCACCCGGTATCACTGTCAGCGTGACCGTGACCCGCGTGCCTTCGGTCGCCGGTGCGATATCGGTCGTCACGGTGGCGTCGTAATAGCCCTCCGACCGCATGATCGCGTCGAGCAATTCGGCGTCGTCGCGCGCCCGCCGGTCGATCTGGGCGACATTGGCCGGTTTGCCGTCATTGGCGCGCAGCACCGACAGCGCGTCGAACCGCTCGCGGACTTTGGGCAGCTCGTCGGCTCCTGCCAGCCGCACGGCATAGCGCGGCGTCTCGTCGGGCCGCGCAACGGCGGTGTCGGGCGCGGCCTCCAAAGGGTCGGTGGTGTTGAGATCGGGCCAGTCGACGCCGAGGCCGGGCAGCGGCGCAAGTGGCGTTTCGGGATCGAGGTCGCCCGGATTTGAAACTGGTGGCGGGGCAGCTGGCGCAGGTTGCTGGGCCAGCGCGGCACCTGACACCAGCACCGCAACGGCGAAAACGGCACTGTAAATCAAACCCGAACCCATGATCGTTCCGCTACCCCCTGACACGCGGACGTGTCACGGCGAAATCGTTCAGTGGCGCGTTTGTTCCGAATCCGTGTCGGCCATCACCCCGATCAGCCGCTCGATCTGGCGCCAGCGACAGAAATGGATGACATTCCCGCGCTCGCGACTGACCTCGGCGCGCGCCTTCGCCGCCGCCGCAGCGTCGTCGCCGAGTTCGGCAAGCAGGCGGGCGGCATCGAGCGCAGAGGCACGGTCGGCAACGAACGGGTGCTGGATCAAGTTTGTGCTTTCGCTGGTGAAACCACGCTTTGCCACAATCGGGTTTCAGGTTGGCGCATCGAAATGGTGAAGCATATCTTGACCACAAGATTTGCGCTGCCATGAGGCAGGCATGAAGAAGACACGCAACCCCGTTTCGGGCGGCTTCGCCATCGGCCTTGGCGCATTGATTGGCGGGTTCTGGGGTGTCGCGAACGGGCAGGCGATACTTGGGTTGGCGGGTGGTTTCGGCATCGGGGCTGCAATTGCGCTGCTTGTGTGGGTCGTGGACCGGCGGCGCGGGTAGCTCTTCTCTGAGCGCGAGCGAAGAGCCCGGCCTAGCGTTAGCGAGGTCACGCCGCTCCGGTTCTCGCTGACGCTCGAAGGAGCACCTCGCTAGCGCTCGGCGAACAGCGATGCAGATTTATCGCCACCCCGTCCGTGCCACCAACGTCAGCACCGGCCACTCGCCCTCGCCGGTCGCCACGAGCCGCATATTCTGCTCGACATAGGCCCGCGCCACTGCCGTCGCTTGTGTGTCGAGCAAACCCGCCAGAATCAGCGTTCCCCCCGGCGCGACGCTTGCCGCGACCCAGGGGGCCATGTCGATCAGCGGCTGGGCGAGGATATTGGCGATGACCAGATCATAGGGCGCGCGCGACACCAGATCGCGGTGCGACAGCGCGTCGGCGACGACGAGCTTCACGCCCTTCACGCCGTTGACCGCTGCATTTTCACGGACCACATTGATCGACACCGGGTCGATATCCGACGCGGTCAGCCGCGCGGCGGGCCACAGCCGTGCCGCGGCGAACGCGAGCAGCCCGGTCCCCGTGCCCAGATCGAGCACATTGCGGAAAACTTTACCGCGCCGCTTCAGCCCGTCGAGCACGCCCAGACAACCCGATGTCGTCGCATGTTGCCCGGTCCCGAACGCCAGCCCCGCCGGAATGACCAGATCGACCAGTCCGTCCTGCGGCGGATAATCGGGGGTGCGGACATAGAACCGCCCGACGCTCAACGGTTCGATCCCGGCCTGGCTCATCGTCACCCAGTCTTCGTTGGGAAGTGGCTTGGCACGCGGCTCTTTCTCGCGCGCGCTCGGCACCAGCGCAGCGATCCGGCGGAGCACATCGCGCGACGGTTTGCCCTCGAAATAGGCATCGACTTGCCAGCGGTCGGGGGTCGCGGCATCGGGCTCCGAAGCGACGATGACAGGCATCGGGTCGAGGTCGGCGAGGTCGGGCAAATCGCCGCTCATCCGTGTCGCATCGGCGCGGTTGCAGGGCAGGGTGAGTTTCCAGATCTCGGTCATTACGCCCGCATAGCGTTACGCCCCTGATTTGAAAGCAATTACCCGCAGGTCGTATTCGAGGCGAAACGGCAGGTTCCCGGCAGGGGCTGGGGATGGGGGCGGGTAAGCCAGCGGCACAATCCCCGTCACACCGCCCCAGTCGACCTCCAGATACACCGGCGTATGCGGCGGCCAGTCGCCGACCGATACCGCTTCACCCAGCGCGGTCATCCCGAACAGGGCGCGCGCGAAACTCAGCGGCACCCGGATACAGCCGTGCGATGCGGGATAGCCGGGCAAATGCCCCGCATGGATCGCGATGCCGGTCCACGTCAGCCGCTGCATGAACGGCATCGGGGCGTTGCTGTAGATGTTCGAGCGGTGGAAGCGGCGCTTTTGCAGGATCGTAAAGTCGCCCAGCGGCGTGCGCTTGCCGGGCTTGCCGGTCGACACTGTCGTGACCGCGACCAGTTCGTTGCCGCGATAAACATACAGCCGCTGCATTGCGATGCTGACCGCGAGCGTGACCGGCGCATCGGTCGGGAACCCCATCGTGGCGAACCCCGGTGTCGCGCGGTCGTCGTCGAGGATGAACTGCCCCGGACGCATCGTCGCCGCCGCTTCGTCGAGCGCCGGATTTCCGGTCAGCGATTGCGCCGCAGCAGCTGTGGCGAACGCCATCCCGGTAAACAGGCACATCAGAACGGCGGGGAAGCGACGCATCGGACGCAACATTCCATTGTTGTGCGCCAACCGCAATCGGTTGTTAACCACGCGCCGTCCACCAATGAGACGATCTTACCGGACGTAGCTCGCCCCGTTCACGTCGAGCACCGCGCCGGTCATCGACGGCGGCGCGCTCGTCGCACAGAACGCCGCGATCTCGGCGACTTCTTGCGGGTCGGCGACCCGCCCGAGCGGGATGTCGGCGAGCAATTTATCGCCGCCCCGGCTGCTGAGATAGTCTTCCGCCATGCCGGTCATCGTAAAACCGGGGCAGACCGCAAAGGCATAGATGCCGTTCGCGGCATAGGCGCGGGCGATGGTCTTGGTCATCGCGACCATGCCCGCCTTCGATGCGGCATAATGCCAGTGCGCGGGGCTATCGCCGCGATGTGCCGCGCGGCTGGCGATGTTGACGATGCGCCCGCCGCCGGTGTCGAGGAAATGCTTCACCGCGAACCGGCAGAGTTCGGCACTCGCGGTCAGATTGACCTGCATCGTGCGGTTCCATCCGGCGGACCAGTCGGCGTCGGGCAAGTCGATGGGCGTGGCCTCAAAGATACCGGCATTGTTGACGAGCACATTGATGCGCCCGCCGAACCGGTCGAGCGCGGTGGCCCAGAGGCGGGCAGGGGTCGCGGGGTCGGCGAAATCGCCGTCGGCGCTGCCGGTGGCGAAGACATTATGGCCGGACAAGCGGGTGGCAATGGCCGCGCCAATGCCGCGCGTGCCGCCAGTGAGGAGGATGTTCATCCAGGCTTGTTAGCGCCGCAGGTAAAAAGAAGAAGAGGTTTCACCCAAAGCACCAAAGACACCAAAGGGCGCGGTTCCTTTGGTGTCTTTGGTGCTTTGGGTGAAAACAATTCTCTTGGCTGCGCCGCGTCTCAGGCCACCAACCTCACATAATCCCCCGCCGCATCCTGCAGCATCGCCAGTTTCCGGTTCACGCTCTCGAACCCGGTTTCCAGCTCGTCGATCTCGGTCGCCACGGTTTCGGTGTCCTGCCGGATCGCCGCAATCGTCGAGGACATCGTGTCCGCCGCCAGCGCGGTTTCATCGACGGCAGCGGTGATCATCGTCACTGTCTGCGCCTGCGTCTCCATCGCCTTGCGAATGCGCGTTGCGGACAATTGTACCTCGGCGACGGTCGCGCGGATCGAGTCGTTCGTCGTTACCGTCGATTGTGTTGCCGACTGGATCGCCGCGATCTTCGACGCGATGTCGTCGGTCGCGCGTGCGGTCTGGTTGGCGAGCGACTTCACTTCCTGCGCGACGACCGCAAACCCGCGTCCGGCATCGCCTGCGCGCGCGGCTTCGATGGTCGCGTTAAGCGCCAGCAAATTCGTTTGTCCCGCAACATCACGGATCAGGCCCAAGATTGACTCGATGCTCTTGGCGGTCTCCGACAGCGCCTGCGACACCTTCACCGCATCCGCTGCCTGTTCGGATGCGCGCGTGGCGATATCGGCGGCAACCTCGACTTCGCCACGCGCTTCCTCGATGGCGCGGATCAGCCCGGCCGCGGTGTGCGCCGCATCGCGCATTGCGACGGCGGATTGCTCGGCAGCTGCGGCAACTTCGGACGCCTTGCCCAGCATCCCGCGTGTGGCACCCGATGCATCGGCGGCCTGCCCGCGTAACTGCGTGCCCAAATCCGACGCACTGGTCAGCTCGGCGGCAATTTTTTCGCGGAATACATCGGCGCGTTCCAGCCGTACGCCTTCGACTTCCCTGGCTTTGAGGGCGTTGATCGTTGCCGACATGATTTCGGCCTCGAGCATCGCCATGCGAAAAATCGCGCTGCCGCCGCGCTTGTTGAGGTCGCGGTCGTCGCCGACGACTTCGCGCAGGATGCGAACGGTCATGCGGTGACCGACTTCGAATGACGACAGGATCAGCGCGATGTCGTCGCCCGCGCGGTACGACAGCCGCGCATGGTCGCGCGCCAGATCCGCCCAGCGCTGGTCGGTCGGGCGTTCGTATTTTTCGATCGTGTAAGCGACACCGCCTTTGACAACCGCTTCCCGGTCCCGCTCGTTCAGCTTGGCCGCGACCCCGCCACAGGCATTATATTGTTCCCAGAACGCGGCCGTAATCTCGGCTTCGCGCCCTTTGATCGCGTCGCGCACGACCGCACAATCGTCGGCGAGCGAACCGTCGCGGTCGAAATATTTCAGGCGGTCGGCGACAAGAATACGGACATCGCCCGGTTTATGCGACATGTCGTCGTGGCGATCGGTGTGGATCGGGGTGCTCATGTGGCGGCATGTTCCTGCTGGTCGGCGTGGACGTCGGGTATCGGCACAACGCTAGGCGCGTCTGGTTAACGAAGCGTTAGAATGGCGCACTCAAGCGACCAACCGGTTGCATCGCAAATCCATCGGCGTAAGGACGCCAGCGAGCACCGAACGACGCATTTCAAGGGCAAAGCATGAGCCAATCCACCGCCCCAACGCAAAACCGGCCGCAAAGCCGTCCGCTATCGCCGCATCTGACCATCTGGAAATGGGGGCCGCATATGCTGGTCTCGATCCTGAACCGCGTTCTGGGGGTCGGGATGGCGACGGTCGGCACGGTCATGTTCGTGTGGTGGCTGGCGGCGCTGGCGGGCGGGCCGGACAGCTATGCCGTTTTCCATAACTGGGTCGTGCAGCGGACGGACAGCAATGCGATCCTCCCCGGCCTCGCCAACGGGCTGGCGCTCGTCACCGCCATCGGCCTGACCTGGGCGTTCTTTCAGCATCTGGCCAACGGCATCCGCCATTTTATCCTCGATATCGGCGCGGGCTATGAATTGAAGATCAACCGCCTCGGCGCGCTGGCCACCATCGCGTTCAGCGTGACCGCAACCGCGCTGACCTGGGCCTATATCATGACCAAAGGGATCGCAGCATGAAGGGCGGCAGCGATATCAAGCGCGTCCGCGGCCTCGGCTCGGCCAAACACGGCGCGGGCCATTGGTGGCAGCAACGCATGACCGCGTTCGTCAACATCATCCTGATGCTCTGGCTGGTCGTCTCGCTCGTTCGGCTCCCTAACCTCGACTATGGCCTTGTGCGCGGCTGGATGCAGTCTCCGTTCGTCGCGGTGCCGCTCGCGCTCATCGTCCTCAACACCTTCTGGCATTTCAAAATGGGCCTGCAGGTGGTGATCGAGGATTACCAGCACGGCGCATCGCGGGTTGTATTTCTCGGCCTGCTCAACATCTTTACCTTCGGCGCCGGGGCACTTGCCCTGTTTTCTATCCTGAAAATCGCCGTCACAGGGACGCCCGCCTAAATGTCCGACTCCGCCTATAAGATCATCGACCACAGCTATGACGCCGTCATCGTCGGCGCAGGCGGCAGCGGCCTTCGCGCCGTCATGGAGGCCGCGCAGAACGGCCTGAAAACCGCGTGCATTACCAAGGTGTTTCCGACGCGCAGCCACACTGTTGCGGCACAGGGCGGGATTGCCGCATCGCTTGGCAACATGGGGCCGGACCACTGGACCTGGCACATGTACGACACGGTCAAGGGCAGCGACTGGCTCGGCGATC
>ENA-OBLH01000350-OBLH01000350.1-metagenomes-genome-assembly--contig:-NODE-350-length-15794-cov-2.43808_pt1 | contig 15794 bp, 8 predicted proteins | sample MGYA00153382_OBLH01 | MGnify analysis MGYA00153382
CCGGGCGGCCCTGGAGCCCCTCAGGGAAAGCGGACGCTGGCAGGCCAGGATAAGCACCATCCTCGCCCCGCTGGGCCGCCCGATCGATGTGCTGGCCAATGGTCAGGGCAAGGTGCTGATTCTGGAATACACCCGTCCCACGGACTTCAAGAGCCGTGTGGGTTGGCTGCCCGGACGGATCCTGGAACTGGCCCCGGCCGCGAAGTGAAGGCAAAAAGAATGGCTTGCCGCACTGCATGCCCCAAGCCATTCCTGATGACTGATAACGCAATCTGCTCTGTTCCGTCTACGACTGCGCTTCGTAGGGAGTGGGATCCACCTTGGCGAGCTTGGTGATTTTCACGTGGCGGGTGATCGCGGAGTCCTCGCTGGGAAGATCCACCGCGTCTCCTATAGATTTACTGAGCAGGGCCTGGGCACTGACCGAAAGGTAGGAGATGATGTTGTCCTCAATCTTCGTATCCCAGGCTCCCAGAATACTGAAGGTCTCTTCCTTGCCGGTTTCGTCGTCAAGGTAGGTGACCACGGTACCCACGCTGACCAGCGCGTCGGAGGCGTCGGAGAAGTCCGTGCCCTTGGCCCGGTTGAGGTCGCGCTCGATGTCGAAGCGGCGGCGTGAAAGGACGAGGGAGTATTCCTTGGCGGACTTGAATTCGAAGTTTTCGCGCAGGTCGCCGTATTCGCGGGCGATCGAGATGTCTTCGATGTTCTTGGGAATCTCGACTTGGATGAGGTGTTCGTAGACCTTGCGCTTTTCCGTCAGGCTGGTCCAGGAAACCAGCAGGGTTTCTTCCTCTTCCTCCTGTTTGTCATTACCACGCTCGGTAATGATGTCCTCCAGATCCGGATGGAGGCGGATGAAACGGGCCAGCAGCGAGCGTTTGCCCATCTCCTCAATCCCCGGGGAAAGCATCACCTGGCGGGCGAAGTTGCGCGCCTGGGCAATCTCACCCAGAGCAAGGAAGTCCTTGATGATTTCCTTGTCGGAGAGGAGGAAGTCATTGATGCGGTTCGCCTTGCGGTTGGCCTCATCGAAGTGGTCGCGCTCAATGGCGCTAAGCATGGCTTTGGAAAGCTCCAGGCTGAAAACGGCGGCTCCAGCTCCTTTGCGCTCCTTGCCGAGCCAGACCAACACTTCCGAAGAGAGACTGCGCTGGGTGATGCCTGTCAGGAGGAACTTGTTGAATGGGCCATCATAACCTTTTTCCTTCAGCACGGAGGCGAGTTCGCCCAAGCTACGCTGGCTGAGGCGGTTCATCAGCGGCAGCAGGCTGGCCACTCCGGCATCGCCCGTGGCGTCCACCAAGGCATCGAAGACGCGGCGTTGGCGGGAAACAGCCAGACTGCCGACACATTCCGCAAGGCGGGGGCCTTCCGCTGCAATCGCTTTGGCGAGGGCCGGGGAAACGTCATCATGCAGCGCCTTCACCTTGTCGCGCAGTTCATCGCGGGAAAGGATCAGGTCGAGCGCCTCGACGGGACGAAGGCGGAGATTTTGGGTCGCGGCGTCATCGGCTTCCTTGATCACCGCTTCGAGGACAGCTTGGTCCTGGAAAAGTTCCAGTTCGCGGGTGATGGCATCCAAGGCCTTGCCTTTGCCTTTGAGGTCACGGGCTTTGCGGAAGTCGGAGAGGAGCGCATCAGCGGGGCTGAGGTCGCCGCCGCGTAATTCCAGCGGGAGGTTGCGTTTGGCAGGGACAATGAATTCCGGGCGGCTGCGGAGTTCCTTTTTGCAGGACTCCCACCATCCTTTGAAGGCGCCTTCGGCCACGATCTTCGGTTTCACCACGGCCTCGAAAGCATCGAGGGACATGCTGCCTTTGTGGCTTTCCAGCACGGCACGCACCAAGGCGGGTTTGTCGTCCTTGGCCAGCTTCTGCAGCGAAACCGGATCCGCATGGCGGCGCGCGAAAATGTGAGTATCCGGCACCGCATCAAGGGATTTGGCGGCGAACTCTACTTTGAGGGTGTGCCCCTTCTTGTCTTCGAAATCGACGATGACCTGATCTGCATCCAGTTTCCACTCAGCGATACGGCCAACCCCCCAGCTCTTGTGGAAGCAATAGGTGCCGGGTTCCAAGGCAGACATGCGGGGAGCCAGGATGCCTTGGAGTTTGCCGTTGGCGACGAGTTTTGAAATCTCAGGATGGACGGTGGACATAGGGAATGAGGGACGCGGAAAAACTGCTGCCCCCGCCGCAGACAACGGGGGAATCACAGTCATCGGTGCTCCCCCCCTCCGTTGCAAGGCGAGATTGCCCCACCGAAATACAGGCTGCTGTCTGCCAGACTACTTGGCCTCGTAGTCCACCACCACCGCCTTGGCGAGGTGGGGTTTGATGAGGTTGACAAATTTTTCATGCTCAGGGTGGTGGAGATAACCGGACTCCAGCGCCGCTTTGCTCTCAAAGCCGACCGAGAAGACGTGGGTCAGTTCGGGATTCAACTTTTCCGGGCTGACGTTGAGACCCCATTCAAAGCTTTTCACATTCGGGATGCTTTTGGAGAGCGCTTTGAAGGCAGTGGCGATCTCCTCGATTTTCGCGGGAGGAGTCCCTTCCTTGAAGCCGAAGATAACAATATGACGGTAGGGAGCAGGTTCAGCGGCCATGGTGGTAAAAGGAGAGAGGAGCAGCGTAGCGGTGAGCAGGGAAAAGGTGAGGCGTTTCATGGGATGGGATGGGATGGGATGGGATGGTTGGCGGGGTTGAATGAATCAAGCGCGGGTGGCTTCCACGGCCACCGCGGCGCTGCCGATGATCCCGGCGTCGTTGCCGAAGTGCGCAGGGACCACTTTGAGGTTTTTGGTGAAGCTGGGGGCGAGTTGCTCTTTCATCTTCTTCCAGAGCGGGTCGAAGATGAGTTTACCGGCTTTGGCGATGCCGCCCCCAATCACAATGCGGTCGGGGTTGAGCAGCCAGACGGTGTTGACCAGACCGGTGGCGAGCTGGCTGGTGAATTCGTCCCAAATCTGCATGGCCACCGGATCCTTTTTCTTCACGGAGGCAGAAAGTCCGCGCGGGGTGAGCTCTTCCGGGGATTTTTCGATTTTGGCTTTCCGGTAAAGGAAGGCGGCCCGTTTGGTCAGGGGCCCGATGCCGGTATAACTCTCGAGCGCACCCACATTGCCGTGCACAAACACCGGGCCACGGTAATCGATACTCATCTGACCCACTTCCCCCGCACCGAAGCTGCTGCCACGATAGAGGTGGCCATCAAGGACCAGCCCACCTCCAACCCCTGTGCCGAGCGTAATGGCGATCATGTTCCGTGCCCCCTGCCCTGCCCCGTGGGCGAATTCGGCAAAACACATGGCATTGGCATCATTTTCTGCAAAGCAGGGCAAGCCGGTGGCTTCGGTCAGGAGATTGCGCACCGGCACCTCCTTCCATCCGGGGACGTTGGTCAACTCATGCACCACCCCACGCTGGACATCCACGAATCCCGGCACCCCGATCCCGAGGGCCTCGATGGCAGGAAACTGGCTCCGCAATTGATGCACCCGGCGGGTGATCTCCTTGATTAGTGCCTTGGGCCCTTTGAAGTCGCCGGTGATGATCGGGTCCCCGGTGTGCAGGATTTCTGCGCCGCGCACCACGCCGTATTTCACGGAGGTGCCGCCCATATCGATGCCGATCGCCAAAGGTTGGTCGCTGGTGCTCATGGAGGATAAAGGGTCAGTAAGATGGTTTGGAGGAAATCCGTGGAAACAGCGCCCATCATGAAACAGGAAACGCCCGCGTCACGTGAATTTTGCAATTCATCATCACTCCCCAACACGGCCCGTCAGTGCCGTCGAAGGCGTATCCTCCCTGCCGTTATGGATTCAGCTGGACGATGGTGGCACCCCAGCCTCCAGCAGCGCCGGCCGCGGGGTGGGTCCACGAGGCGACGTGCCCGGCCAAGCGCGGCAGCAGGGCGTGGACTCCCGCACGGAGGCTGCCACTGCCCTTGCCGTGGATGACGCGGACGGTCAGGATGCCTTGAGCCCGGCATTCCTCAAACCAGGCCGGCAGGAGATCCGGGAGATCGCGGGGGCGGTAAGTGTGAAGATCCAGATCGCCGGAGACTTGGACCCGGATCGGCCCGTCCGGCGGCCCGGCAGATTCCGGCACGGGATTCATCAGGCCATCAGCGCCGCGATGGCTTTGGAGGGTTCCACTCCGGTGAGGCGTTGATCCAAGCCTTGATATCTGACGGTGAATTTTTCGTGGTCGAAGCCCAGCAACTTGAGCACTGTGGCGTGGAAGTCGTGGATGTGGACGGGGTCCTTGACGATATTGTAGGAGAAATCGTCGGTCTCGCCGTGGACGGTGCCGGGCTTGGAGCCGCCGCCGGCCATCCACATGGTGAAACAGCGCGGGTGGTGGTCGCGGCCATACTTGTCAGGGCTGAGGCCGCCCTGGCTGTAGATGGTGCGGCCGAATTCCCCGCCCCAGATGACGAGCGTGTCGTCGTAGAGACCACGCTGTTTCAGGTCCTGGATGAGCCCCCAGCAGGGCTGATCCACGTCCATGCATTGATACGTCATGCGGCCCGGGAGGTTGGAGTGGTGGTCCCAGTTGTTGTGATAGATCTGGACGAAGCGGACTCCGCGCTCGGCCATCCGGCGGGCCAGCAGGGCCGACCGCGCAAAGCTGCCGGGCTTGTCCACATCCGGTCCATAAAGTTCCTTGGTGGCGGCGGGTTCGCTGGCCAGATCGGTCAGTTCCGGCACGCTGCTCTGCATGCGGAAGGCCATTTCATACTGCTGGATCCGGGTGTGGGTTTCAGGGTCACCGACCTGTTGGTAATTGATCTCGTTGAGGGCTTTCAGGCCATCCAGCGTATTGCGCCGGGCCGCGGCGGAAACGCCGGGGGGGTTGTTGATATAGAGAATGGGATCAGCCCCGCTGCGGAATCCGACGCCAGCATGTTCGCCCGGCAGATAACCACTGCCCCAGAGACGGGCGGAGATGGCCTGGATCTGCTCGGTGTTGGTGGGTTTGGCCACCAGCACCACAAAGGTGGGGAGGTCACTGTTGGCGGAGCCCAACCCGTAGGAAACCCAGGAGCCAAGACAGGGGCGGCCACTGATCTGGGTGCCCGTCTGCATCAGGGTGATGCCGGGTTCGTGATTGATGGCCTCGGTGTGCATCGAGCGGATGAAACACATGTCATCCACCATGCGGGACGTGTAAGGGAGCATCTCGCTGACCCACATCCCGGACTGGCCGTATTGTTTGAAGGAATACTTGCTGGGAGCGATGGGGAAGCGGGCTTGGCCGCTGGTCATGCCGGTGAGACGCTGGCCCATGCGGATGCTGTCAGGAAGGTCTTTGTCGTAGAACTCCTTCATCTTCGGCTTGTAGTCGTAGAGGTCCATCTGGGACGGACCTCCCACCATGTGCAGGTAGATGACGCGTTTGGCTTTCGGCGCAAAATGGTTCACCGCACGCATGGCCGCCGCCGGGTCCGAGGCATCCGCATCCGTAATCCCCGCCCGTTGCATAAGGGTGGTGAGGGCGGCAAAGCCGAGCGCATTCTTGCCTTGGGAGAAGAACTGACGGCGGGTTTCGTAGCGGGCGTATTCGGAAAGCAGAGTCATGGGAAACAATGGGCAGTAATAATCCTATACGCCCGGGAGGCGCTTTTTCTACCACTCAATCAGGGAAGCGGGGTTCCCGGACGGAGGCGGGAGTCACTGGGTAGCGGCATAGACGCGGTAGAACCGGCGGGGCTCACCCGGGGTGGGGGTGAAGCTCCAGGAACCGGTTCCGGTCAAGGTCTGCACCGTCACCCAACCCGTCAGCGGAGTGCAGGATTGCACCCGGTAGATGACCCCGGGCACACTGGGCCAAGTCAGGGTCATGTTCCCACCCGGATTCGCGGTGAGGTTCGCCGCCGGCAGGCTGCCCGCGTTCTGGGGATCCGTGCCAAAGAGGACTTCCACCGCATTGATCGCGCGATCCCCATCCGTATCGAGACCGCCGTCAATGCCGGGAGTGCCGCCTTTGGCCACGCTGGCGCGCCAGTTGGAAGGCAAATTGTAGTCCCCATTCACATCAATCACTTCCATGGAGGGACCCGTGCCGCGGGAGGCCTGCGGCCATGGGATATCCACCCCATAGTCGAAGTCGTGAATGGCATTGGCCGTGGGATCCAGCAGAGCGATGCCCTCACCTGTGTTGCTGAGACTGCCCCGGGTCCATGGCAGGGCGAGGCGTGGAGTCAGGCCGTATAGACTGCGGAACAGGGTGACGTTATCGGTGAGGCAGATGAATTCCCCGGCCGCGAGGCTTACGGTGCCGAAAGTGTAGGCCAACTCCGGCGTGCCTGCCATGGAGAAGGGATTGCCGATCCCGAAGCTGACCCCGCTGAGGTCGATGGCCGAGGTGCCGGTGTTCCGCAGTTCGATGAACTCCACCCCTCCTGCCGCCGGGAAGTAATGGAGCTCGGTGATCCGCAGGTTGTTCAGCAGACTGTTGGTGGCCGCAGGATCGGCCAGCAGCAGATAGTCGAAGCCAATGCGCACCGTGGTGGCCTGCGAGGTGGAAACAAACAAGCCTCCATCCAAAGCCACCGATCCCGCAGGCAGGGCCTGGGTAAACAGCGTCGTCCAGACCGTGCCATTCCGCCGCTGGAATAACAAGGAAGCCCCGTTTCTCACAATCCGGAGGGCGGCCCCGCTGCCGGTGACGGCCGTGGTGGACAGGGTCGTGTAGTTGGAGGGAAGCGCCGCCCGCTGGACCAGCAGATTGACCCCCGCGTCAAGACCAAAAGCATAGCGCACGATGGTACCGCCTTCATTCACCTGCACCAGCAGGCCGGCCCGCCAGTTGCCGAATTCACGCGTGTCAGGACGGAAGTCGCTTTGCAGCATGAAATCCATGGAATCAGGCAGATCCCGCATCACCTGCGGGTGGGTGAACGCCGGGGCCTCCAGCGGTTTGGCCGAGTCGTCCAGCACCTGGATGAGCAGCCGGCCGGTCATATCTTCCACCGAATACCAGGTGGAAGGCGAGAAGTTGTCCCGCTCCTCCAGATTAGTCAGGTTAAACTCCGGACCGAGGGGATTCCCTCCTGTGAAGGAGGCGAAGCCCGAGGTGTTGAAGACACTGAACTCACGCGTCACGGTGGTGATCTGCGATACCGCATCGACGACCTGCAGGGTCAGGATATAACTGCCGGGAACCGTAAAGCGGGCGGTGGCCTTGCCAAACTCCGGCTGCGTCAGGAAGGCGCCCGTGGCAGGAGTGACACTCCAGAGATGACTCAACGCAAGGCCTTCGGGATCAAAGCTGCCGGTGGCATCCAGCTGCAGGGTCTCTCCCAGCGCCACATTGCCGGAGCCCGGATTGGTCACCAGCGAAGCGACCGGCGGGGCATTGCCCGTCAGGGTGACCGCGAAGGAAAGGGTTCCACCCACCGTACCGTCGCCGTTGATGCTGCGCACGCCCAGCGTGTTCAGCCCGGAGGTCAGCGCCACATTCGTCAGGATCCACAGCCCGTTATTGGCCGAGGTCGGCACCCAGGCGAAGACCGCTTCCGGATGATCCGGGATATCCACATAGGCCACTTTGGTGGAAGCCGCCCCGGCGATGGTGAACAGCGGAGTGGTCACCGTTTGTCCCTGCGCGGTCGAGATGCTGAAGGGACGGTTGTAGTTGGTGGTGGTGATGAAGCTGAGGGCCGGGCTCCGGCGGCTGGTGAACCAGGTGGGGTAGCTGAAGACATTGGTCTTGAAGGGGGCCAAACTGTTGGTGTTGGCCGACTGGTAATTCATGGCCGCCAGCCACGCGTTCATCCGGGCGGAACTGGAAATGGTGTAACGGTCGATCAGTTGGGAGAGATAGAAGTTCATCTTCTGTCTGAACCATGGCCGGGCAGTCAGGTTGGTCCAGCCAATCCCTCCGGCGCTTCCGAGAAACGCTTCAGAGGAATTTTGAAAAGCCAGATCACTATCCCAGTGGTGAAATTCGAAACGGCCATCGTTGGGACGACGGTAGAAATAGCTATTTTTTCCGCGGTTTATGGTGAAATTATCCCAATCTCCGACATACCCCCGCACCGCCGCATAGAGGGCGGCCCGGTCGGCATCCAGCACCCGGTCCATGCGCTCCCGGTAGGAAACCTCCTGGGCGGCGGTCACGGCGGCATTGCCATTGACGGCGGTTTTGATCATCGAGGACAACGCCGCATAATCATACCGCTCTTCCGGGAAACGGACGGGCCAGTTGCCATGGAAAAAGATGGGACTTTCGTCGCTTGGCGTGGCGGGGGTGGAGTTATTCCAGTCCCGCAGTTCCCATCGCCCGGTCACACTGCCGGCATCCAACCGGTCGTTCATGCCATTGGCGTCGTACATGAACCAGGCATCATCGATTTCAAAGAGTTCCCCCTCTGATCCGTCAGCATAGGCCCGGTCAAAAAAGTCGCTGTCGGTCTGCTCCTGCTCATCCCCGATGCGGGGGGCGTCGGCATTGACAATCTGTTGGATAAACTCCGCATCCGGAACGGGATAACCGAAGAGATACAGCATGTGCCGCACCATCCGGTTGTGGAAGCGGGAGGCCCCGGCGGAGTCATTGTCCACCCCTGATTTGGTCCGTTCGCGGAACAGTTGATCGCCTGGTGGTTTCCAGCGGGTGCGGTCCAGGGTATTGTCCGAGGTGCGGGTCCAAGGACTGCCGCCGCGGCGCAATTCACAGTTATACAGCACCTCCGTCTCGTTGAAGACCATGGTGGAATTGAACCCGTAGTTGGACATGCGCGGGTGGTTCCAGTCATAGGCCGCACTGAAACCCGTGGAAGCATTGAGGGCATTCCGGTAATACACCGAAATAATGTTCCGCTGGATCAGGGTGCCCGGCAGCACTGAGGGCACCGTATTCGCCACAATCCACATTCCCGGGCGGGCGGCACCCTGCCGCGGGCACTCGTTTTCCTGACCATTGGCGGCCGCAGCCTTGATGTAGAATTGAGTAATCGCTGCGTTGGCCCGGGCGGGGACCGTAGCGGACCAGATCCCGTCGCCAGCCCGGACATCGCCATCCGTCCCGCCATCGTTCATGGCCTGGGTGGTCCAGGCCGCATTGATATTCGTCGAATCCAACCGTTGGACCAGCGAGACGGCACCGAGGGGCGTGGCCGAGGAAACCCGGGCAGACACCACCACCGGCTGGGTGGAGGTCGGCACCGGCGGCGAGTGTTTCATGAAATCCACTTCCGGGGCCGGGGCTGCGATGGCCCGTGAATTGGCCGCCCCGGAAAGCGGAACAGCTTGCCAAAGCTGCGGTCCCACGTCTGCGCCACCATCAGCGGCATCCCATACAGCCAGCGGCCTTCAAAGGTCAGGGTCAGCGAATCATTGGGCAGCAGGCCTGTCAGGTCGACCTGGGCCAGGTTCGCCTTGGTGTCGCCGGTGCCCTGACTGATCAGGTGGAAACCGGGATCGCCCGTGATGGTCGCCCCGGCCCGTGGCAGGGTATCGCTGTCGCTGTGAGTCCCCGTGCAGAGGAATCCAAAGGAACCATTGGTGACTCCATTTCCGGTATGGGAAGTGGCATCGCCATTGGCGATCATATTCACGGCAGGAGCCGTGGCCTTGCTCAGCTTGATATTACGCAGCAGGACATGTCCGTCGCCAACAAGGTTGACCAGCAACTCCCGGGAAGTGCTGGCTCCCGGGCCGAGCCCGCGCAGTTCCCTGTAGGTGCCGGTATGGGTGAAGGTTTGGAAAGTGGTTTTGGAGGTTTCATCGCTGGCCCGCCAGGAGGACGGCTGGCTATTATCCATCGACGGATTCAGCAATTCCAAGCTGCTGCCTTCTCCGCCGGCCCCCACCGGCCACTGGCCCCCTTGTTTATAGTCCACCAGATCGGCGAGATTGCCGCGGGCATCCTCCAGCCGGAGTTTCTCCCCATTGTTGCGCAGGCTGCCATTGAAGGGCCCCTTGATCCCGGTAAGTCCGGGATAGTTGGCGGTCATCCACGCCGGGTCTTTGGCCAATACCAGCCAAGCTCCCGCCGCCAAAGCCGTGCCAGCCGGAAAGTCATATGAAATCCCATCGGTGAAGGCCCAGCCTTCCAGGCTCACCGCCGCACCACTCTGGTTATACAACTCAATGAATTCCCCTTCTTCATGGGCGGAAGGTGGCTTGACCATGATCTCGGTGATCACGACCGCAGTCTCCCGGCCCGGGTTGTTGGCCGCATCCCGCGTGTCGGCAGCCGTGGCATACCACTCATTCTCCCCGGCCGGCCACGCCTGGACCGAGGGAAGCCCCACCCGGCGTTTTACTTCCGTCGCGGCAATGATATTATTGGCGGCATCGCTCAGGAAAAGCGGCAGGTCGCCGCCCGCGTCCGTGGGGAAATCCACCACCACACTGGTATACCCGCCCGCGGCCAGACTCCCGGCCAACGGCACCCGGCCGACCAGATCCGGGGAAGGCGACACGTAGAGTCCGGTCAACGTCTGGGTTCCGGTTCCCTTGTTATAGATTTCCACCCAGTCCGCCCGGCCGGTACCGGCGAAATGGACTTCACTCAGCGCCACCGTGGGTGCGGGCGCCGTCACATTCGGCAGCCCGCGCGAGGGTTCCGTGAACAGGTGCTGCCTCCATCCGGTTTGCGTCCTATCGAGCGCCCATCCACTACCAGGCTGGATTGAAACGCCGCCTGCCGCGTCAGACCATCCGGCCGGGTCAGGATCACCGGCACCGGATAAGTGATGCTCAGACCGCTCTCCGCAAACCCCACCGCCGCCATGCCCCCGGCCGGCACCACCGTAGGGACGGTGATCTTGTATTTGGTCAGATTGGCCTCGGTATCGCTGAGATAATAACCGTTCAGATCCACCACCGCTCCGGTAGGATTGTAGAATTCCACAAATCCGACTCCCACCGCCGTCGAGGGGCGCACTTCATTGATCATCACCCCGCCGGCGACGAAGGTTCCCCCCACCGCCGGAGCCGAAATGCGCAGTCGTGCACCGAAACAGATATCATCATTCGAGACCGTGTTCTGGTGCACCTCCGCCGTAAGCACATTGGTTCCGCTCACTAATTGGCCATCCACCGTTCCGTTCGGCAGATTGATTTCCTGGATAGCGTCCCCGCCAGTCGGCGTGCCGGTAGCGAGGGTGGTATGGGTGGGGATTCCAGCGGCCATGCGCACCCGGCCCAGATTGGCGCCTTTCAGTTCCTGGCCATTGAGATAATAAACGACACCGTCATCCACCCACTGATCGATCCCAAAAGTATTCCCGGTCGCGGCGCCCGCCCAATTGAAGGTGGTCCGGAAATAATAGGTGATGGTCGTGTTGGCATATCCGGTGGTGAAACTGGTGCCCTGCTGCGCCTGCAAAGCCGCATTGTTCGGATCGTGGCCAAAAAAGCCCGCGGAAGGCCCCTGCCACGTGCTGTCATTGAAGGCCGTCCCATACCAACTGCCTTCCGGCCCAGCCCCATCCGGATCCGCTGGATCCAGCCAGTATTTCCAGGCACTGGAAAAATCCACGACAGCCAAGTCCAGTTTTTTCTCATTGGCGGTCAGGGTTTCCGCCAAAGCCGACTCGGCCACCCCCGGGGTGCCCCCGGCATACCGGCTCGCCCGCCAGTTCCGCCAGTCGTCCACGTTGCCATTCTGATTGATGATCTGGAGCGAGTGCCCTGCCCCATCGGCCGCCAGCGGCCAGTCGCCCCCGTCCCCGTAGGTCAGGGTACTCTGCACCGCCCCGGCCCCATCCTTCAACACAATCGTATCCCCGGCATTGTTCAGGGCACCGGTCCATGGCCCCATGATGCGCACCGTCGGCGGGATCGCAGGCCACGCCGCCCGGGTGGCCGCCTCATCGGCACTGCTCAGGATGAATCGTCCATATTCATTCAGAAAATGGGCATTGGGACTGGCCGCCGCAAAAGCAGGGAACGCCCATTCCACCCCGTCACTCAACGTCCAACTGGCCGTGTCGGCCCGATTGCTCGTCAGATTGGTGATTTCGATGTACTCCGGCTTCCCGGCCGGTGGATTGTACATCACCTCCGTGAAGATCACCTGCCCGGCTTGGAGGGAGGCTGTGAGAAAAAAGAGCGGGACGAGAAAAGAACTAGGAGCACGCACGGGTCGGGGAGGGGAGGAAGTGAATTAAATTCAATTTCTCAAAATCCCCGGAAAAAGGCAATCCTCCTTGGACTGCTATTTTTCCTTCCCCCTCTTCAAAAAACAGACCCATCACTTCCCGGCCGGCGCTTTAAATCCCCAGCAGATGTTTCTTCATCCGGACCAGATTATCCGCAAGGCGGTCCCGCTTCCCACCGCCTACTTCACTGGAGATCCACCCGTAGTAGTTGATATCGGCCAGCGCCTTCCGGGTGCCCGGCCAGTCCACCGAGCCCTCTCCGATGTCGCAAAATCCTTCTTTCCGGCCATCCTTCGCGTCCTTGGCCAGCAGGTAGTCCTTGGTATCGCACTTGATGATCCGTGTCCCCATGGCGCGGATCCAGTCCGGCCAATAGCTGTATTTCCGGTGATTGCTCAGGTCGAAATAGATCCCCACCCACGTGGAATTGATTTCATCCACATAACGGATGAATTCGTCCGGCTTCTGGTCCGCCGGGGCATCCTCCCCATGTTGATAAAGAAAACGGTTCCATACATTCTCGATCCCGACCCTCACTCCCAGTTCCGCCGCCAGCGGAATCGCCTGCCGGATGCCCGCGATGCTGCGTTCCCACACCTGCTCCTTGTTTTCGTTCTTCTCATCCCGCACCGCGCCCGGGACCAGCAGCAGGGTCGAGGCTCCGATGGCGTGGGTGTAACGGATCCCCGCCAGCAATTCCTCCAGCGCCTTGGCGCGGATCTCTGCCGTTGGATCACTTAACCGGATGGACCAATGGTTCGCATTCACCACTCCCTGCGCCGGGAGGCCCGTCGCATCCTGCGCCGCGAGGATTTCCTTCACCGGCACCGTGAACTGGCTATCCATCTCCACCCCGTCATAGCCCAGGTCCTTGAGCAATTTGAATTTATCCGTCACCGACAGCCCCGGTTCCGCGATCATGCCCCACTTCACCGAAAACTGAAAACGGGGACGGGTCGCAGCGCCGGTCTGGGCGGAGGCCAGCACCGGAGTCAGGGCGGAGGCGGCCAAAGCGGCGGAACTGGTGTGGAGGAAATGGCGTCGGTTCATAAAAAAATGAGGTATGGGGTAAAGACTCACTCTAAAGGCGGCCCATCCCCATGGAAACGAAAATCCGGCACGGAACCTTGCAAACCCTCACGAATACTGATCTTGTTCCGGCGTCCCTGCCGGAAATGAGGGGTCCAGGAAACGCCCCTTCCGCTCCCGGGCGCACCGGAAAGCCCCGTGTTTTGCGTGACACTTTGAAGCCAGACCGCATATGCAACAAATCAAAAACCGGCACCCGTTGGGATGCCGGTTTTCACGCCTAACCATGATCAGCACACCGGAGTGTGGCGGCCTGTTGGGTTGATTACTTCACCAACCGGTAGAACCGGCTCCGCTCCGCGCCCACCGGCAGTTCCACCACATTGAGGAAGTCTGTCACCACCGGGGCGTCGGGCACGGCTTGCCAGGTGTTGTCTCCATGCGGATTGATGGACTGGAGATTCCAGTTTTGACCGGCTACCCAGGCAAGACGCAGCACGCCCCCGTTGTGCAATGCGGAGATGGGAGGCTTCGCGCCGTCCAGTAGATTTTGCCCGGATTTCTCACCGCAGGGACGGATCACGGCATAACGCACACGGCTGAAGAAAATCTTTCCGGTCGCCGCAAACCGCGCCGCAGCCTGCGGCCCCTGGTTCACCCCCTCGAACTTCACATTTTCCAGTTCCACATACGACTCCACCCAGCGGTTGCTGCCTTGGAGCACGGTGCCCAGGGAAGCTGGAGGAAACACAAAGGTGGTGGTGCCGTCCGGTTTTTCCGTACGGTAGACTTCCGGCCGGAACGACTGGCCCGTGAGGGCAGGATCATCAAAATAGGTGACCGCGATGGCGAGCCGCGCATTCGGCTGGGAAGTCGGTCCGAGCCGCTGCTCCGTCAGGGAGAAATTCAGATATTGATGGGCGGCCCCCGGAGTGCCGTCATTCCCGGCCGGACGGATCGCAATGCGGCGGTCCTCCACGGGTCCGGCTTCCTCCTGAATCATTTCCTGATCGCCGCCGGAATTGCCGGGAGAGAGGCCTTCCAGGGTGCCGTTGGCGAGGTCCATTTCCACATAGTCACCATAAACGCCCTCACAGACCGCGGGATCGGTCTGGCAGTTTGCCAGGGGATCCTGCCCGGCCAGCGGGTGAGTGCCCTCGCGCAACACCGCCATATCAACCCGCGAGACATGCACCGGCTGCGAGAAAAAGAGCCGCGGTCCACCGGTATAGATACCTGTGTTGATCCCGCGCAGATTCACCCCGCCGACCACCCACGACCGCCGTTTCCACTGTCCGGTGCCCTGCAGCGCCTGGTATTTGGCCGCGGGGGCAAAGCCGACGCTATTGGTGGCATCGCTGGCGTAGGCCTCCGGTCCGAAAACCGCGCCGGCCCGGGCGGGATCATCATAATATTCCACACAGATTTTCATGGGGTGCGGCTCATTGCACTTCAGCCCCAGATAGTTGTCCATGATGCCAAAGTTCATCAGATTCCCCTCGGCGCGCAGGGCGGTGCGTCTGTCTCCGGCCGGCCCGATGTTCTGTTCCATTTCCACCAGCTGATCACCGTCATCCAGCATGATGAGTTTTTGCATGGTGGCCCCGTTGATATCCAGCCACACCCGGTTCGTTTCCGGTTCATCTGCACAAACCTCCGCCGCCGCGAAAACATTGATGTCCGCGGGCTCGCCAAAGGCACCCTGCTGGCCAAACGCCACCGCGCGCACCCCCAGTCCCGGCACATTCTCCAAGCGGATCGTGCCTCCGTTGACCCCGCCTCTGACGGAATCGCCCTGCACCCCCGGTGGCAGCGTCCCCACAAACCGGCCACCGTCACCGCGCTGGGCGTTATTGATGCGGAAGAGAATCCAATTCCACCGGAAGTTTTTCGCCTCCACCGGGGCCTGACCGCCGTTCGGTGCGGCCAAGGCAGGAAGCGCCCCGATCAGAAAGTTGAAATTCCGCGGCTGGCCCGTGGCGCCCAGCACTCCGGCGTCCCCGTAAACCTGCATCAGGATATCGATCACCGGCTCCTCCGCCCAAGCGGCGTAATCAGTATCCCCGAAATTCATATAATTACTCGAGGCACGCAAGCCATCCTGGCCCGCCACGCTGAAGGCCGTGGTTTGCTGATCCCCCCCGGATAGAATGGTCATCGACGTGGTGCTCCAATTCGGCGCTGCGGCTGGAGCCGCGAGGGTATCGTTCACTACCTTGAAGTGGACAGTCTTTGTTTTATCGATGGTCGCCGGCCATGCGGCGGGATCAAAAGGAGCGACCTGGGCGACCAGCGACCGGACACTGAGCAGTAGAAGGAGTAATATCTTCGGGGTTCTCATCGTTTTGCGGCAGGGGTTAATTGAGGCAAGCCGACGCGAGCACAGCTTAAGTGGTGGCCTGCCGTCAATAACAAACGATCCGGAATCAAAGAAATATCAGATTCCGGAGGGAGGCCCCTGTTTCATGGCAGGCTGGCCGCGCGGTAATAACCCGTCGGCTGCCCCGGTGCCGGAGGCGGCAACTCGCCCACCCAGCGCCCGGACGCGTCTGCGTTGAAGGTCGCACCATTCTCCCAATGTGTGAGATCCGTGGAAAACTGCAGCCGGTAGGCCGCGCCCGGCTGGCCGGTCATCACCACCC
>ENA-OBLH01000351-OBLH01000351.1-metagenomes-genome-assembly--contig:-NODE-351-length-15785-cov-6.15048_pt1 | contig 15785 bp, 16 predicted proteins | sample MGYA00153382_OBLH01 | MGnify analysis MGYA00153382
CAACCTGCTCCGCCATCCCGCCTGGGGCCGCGCGCAGGAAACCTATGGCGAGGATATGTTCCACCTTGGCGCGATGGGGGCGGCGCTGGGGACCGGCATTCAGACGCACAATGTCGCGGCAACAGTGAAGCATTACGCGCTTAACAGCCTCGAGAACACGCGCTTCACAATCGACGTGCGGATCGACGAGCGCACCTTGCATGAGGTGTATCTGCCGCACTTCAAGGCGATCCTCGACGCAGGCGTGATGACCGTGATGAGCGCGTACAACCGCGTCAACGGCGACTATTGCGGCGAGAACACGCATCTGCTGACCGACATTTTGCGCGGTGAATGGGGGTTCGACGGCTTCGTCCATTCGGACTGGGTCAAGGGCGTCTACACCGTCGATGGCGCGACTGCGGGGCTTGATGTCGAGAACCCCGAGCCACTGATCTGGGGCGACAAGCTGATCGCCGCCGTCGAGGACGGCCGCGTCACCACCTCGACCATCGACACCGCCTGCCGCCGCATCCTGCGCGTGTGGTACCGGATCAAATCGACGCGTGACCCGCAAAGCTATGACGAGACGATGGTTGCCAGCACCGCACACCGCGCGCTGGCGCTGGAGGCGGCGGAGAAATCGGCGGTGTTGCTCAAGAACGACGCGGTGCTGCCGTTCGGCCCGGAGGTGCGCCGTCTCGCGGTCATCGGCCCGCTCGCCAAGCTCGAGAACACCGGCGACAACGGGTCGAGCCGCGTTCAGCCGCCCTATGTCGTGACGCCTTGGGCTGGGCTGTCGGACTATCTAATCGCGCGCGGCGGCACAGTAACCGACGAAATCGCCGATGCCGATGCCGATGCCATCGTCGTAGTTATCGGCTATACCGCGAAAGAAGAGGGCGAGTTTATCCCCGGCGACATTGCGCTGGGACAGGAAAGCTCGGGCGCGGCGGTCTCTGGCTCGATCGGTGGCGACCGCGCTAGTCTCGACTTGCCTGTCGATCAGATCGCGCTGATCGAGGCGGCGGCAACGGGTAAACCGTTAGTTGTCGTCATCGTGGCGGGCTCGGCGGTGATGGTCGAGGGTTGGCACCCGCGCGCCGGTGCAATTCTGCAAACCTTCTACGCTGGCATGGAAGGGGGCACCGCACTCGCCCGGCTGCTGTTCGGTGAAGTCTCACCCTCGGGCCGCTTGCCCTTCACTGTTGCGCGCGACGCGGCGCATTACCCGTTCTTCGACCGCGCCGCGCAGAGCATCGAGTATGGATATTGGCACGGCTACGCCAAGTTCGCGCATGAGGGGCTGGAGCCGCGCTACGCCTTCGGTCACGGGCTGGCGTATGCGGACTTTGCCGCTTCGGATCTGACTGTGGTGCGCGAAGGCACGGAGATCACGGTCGGGATTACGGTTGCCAACACCGGCACCGTTGCAGCCGACGAGGTCGTGCAGTGCTACGTCGGGTATCCCGGCACGGTCAGACCACGCACGCCATACGCGCTCGCAGCGTTCACCCGCGTCACGCTCGCCCCTGGCGAAGCGAAACATGTTTCTCTGTCGATATCCCTCGACAGCCTGCGCTATCGCGACACGGCAACGCATCGCTGGGCGTTGGAGCCGGGACTCTATCGGATCATGATCGCGCGGTCGGCAGGGGAGCAGGCATTGCTCGAAACAACGCTGGCGCTTTAGGCGACCGCGCCCTTTGCTAACAGCGCGTTGATGGCGGCATCCTCGAACCCCAGTCCCGTCAGCACCGCGCGCGTATCGCGCCCTGGCTCCGGTAGTTCGTCCGCCCCGCCGACGCGCGCGCCGTCCATTTCTATCGGCAGTCCCGGCAGCATCGTCGTGCGCCCGTCGTCGAGCGTCACGGCTTCCAGCCCGCCCGACGCCAGCAGATGCGGGTCGTCGAACATATCTTCGGGCCGACCGATGGGGGCGAAGGGCAGGCCGGTACCGTCGAGTCTGGCAATGATGTCGTCGCGCGCAAACGTCTTCACCAGCGCGCGGACCTGCGGCATCAACCGGTCGCGGGCGAGGACGCGGTCGTTGTTCTTGCGGAGGCTCTCGTCGGCCCAGAGGTCATCGAGGCCGAACAACTCGCAGAATTTCTGCCACAGCGCATCGGTGACGACACCGATAAAGACATGGCTGTCGTCCGCCGTCTCGAACACGTCATAGATCGCCCAGGCCGAAATGCGCGCGGGCATCGGGTCGGCGGCGCGACCCGTCACCGCCTTTTGCGCCAGATGCTGCCCGACGAGATAAACGGTGGTTTCGAACAGCGACGACTGGACCTTCTGGCCCAAACCCGTCCGGTGTCGCTCCTCGACCGCTGCCAGCACTGCAATCACGCCGAACATGCCGCCAGTGACGTCGATGACACTCGCGCCTGCGCGCAACGGCCTGCCCGGAGGTCCAGTCATGTAAGCCAGTCCCCCCATCATCTGTGCGACCTCGTCGAGCGCGGTGCGGTTCTCGTACGGACCGGGCAGGAAACCCTTTTCGCTGCAATAGATCAGGCGTGGGTTGGTGTCCTTGAGTGCGTCATAGCCGAGGCCCAGTCGGTCGAGCGCGCCGGGTCTGAAATTCTCGATCAAGATATCGGCGCGTTCGGCAAGCTGCTTGGCAATCCGAAGACCGTCTTCGGACTTCAGATCGAGGCAGATGCTGTCCTTGTGCCGGTTATACATCGGGAAATACCCCGCGCCCGACCCCAGCAACCGCCGCGTCTGGTCGCCGCCGATAGGTTCGACGCGCACAACCTTAGCGCCCAGCGAGGCGAGGATATGTCCGACCGCTGGCCCCATGACCATATGGGTGAATTCGACGACACGAAGGCCAGCAAGCGGCGTCGCGCTCATGCCGCAAACCCCAGCGGCAAGCCCGCATCCGGCGTGAAGCCGTACAGAGGTTCGCCCGGCAGCGCTGCTGCTACAATCTCCCGCACCTTGAGCAGCGCGGGCAGGTCGATCCCTGTCTCGACCCCCATTGCTTGCAGCATGAAAACCAGATCCTCGGTCACGATGTTACCCGATGCCCCCGGCGCGAACGGACAGCCGCCGAGGCCGCCGAGCGACGCGTCGAAGGTCGTGATCCCCTCGTCGAGGCCCGCGAGCACATTCGCCAGCCCCAGCCCGCGCGTGTTGTGGAGGTGCAGTGTCGTCAGTCGCACGCCGACCGCGCCGCGCACCGCATTCACCAGCCGCCGCACTTGCGCGGGGTTGGCGTAGCCGGTGGTGTCCGACAGGCTGAACTCGGTGACGCCAGCTTCCGCGCAGGCAGCCGCCAGTCGCACGACCTGCGCCTCGTCAACCGGCCCCTCCATCGTGCAGCCAAACGCCGTCGATAGCCCGACCGCGAAATGCACCCCAGCCACCTCGGCAATGGCGACTACTGCACGCACTTCGTCGAGCATCGCGGCGTGGCCCTTACGGACGTTCTTGATCGAATGCGTTTCCGACATCGAGAACGGGATCGACATGCCGTGGACACCGGCCTCGACAGCACGCGCCGCACCTTTCGCATTGGGCACCAGCGCGACGACGTTCAGCCCGGTGATCGTCCGCGCGAACGCCACCACTTCGGCGGTATCGGCCATCTGCGGCAACAGCGACGGCGGCACGAAACTCCCCACCTCGATCTCGCGCACCCCGGCGGCTGCTTCGGCGGCGATCCACGCCTTTTTGGCTTCGGTCGGCATGACCCGGTCGATGCTTTGCAACCCGTCGCGCGGGCCGACTTCGGAAATCAGGATCATAGATACACCCATGGCCGCGCCGCGCGGTCGCACGCGTGGAATGCCGATATGGCACTGGCGTGCTTCCATGTCAGGTCGATGGCGTCGAGTCCCTCGACCAGCATTGCCTTGGCCTCGGCGTCCATGTCGAAGCCATGGCCAGCCACGGTTTGCGCGGGCAGATCGACCGTCACTTCACGTCCGCCAAGCCCCGCAATGACATCCTTCGCCAGCACCACCGGCAACACACCGTTGCAGATGCAGTTGTTGCGGAATATCGGCGCGAAACTCTCGGCGATCACTGCGCGGATGCCCCATTCGGCGAGCGCCCAGACCGCATGTTCGCGGCTCGACCCGCAGCCGAAATTAGCGCCGCTGGCGAGGATCCGGGCTTCGGGGATCGCGTTAAGCGCGAACGCCGGGTCAGGCGTGCGTCCTTCGAGATAGCGCCACGGCGCGAACAGGCCGTCGGCAAGGCCGGTGCGCCCCGTGCTCGTCATCTCGCGCGACGGGATGATCGCATCGGTGTCGACATTGTCGCGCGGAAGGTGCGCGACGCGCGCGGTGAGGGTGGTGAAGGGGGTCATGGTGCGGCAATCATCCCGGCCACGGCGCTCGCTGCAACGACTTCAGGCGATGCGATATGCGTCCGTATGCCCGGCCCCTGCCGCCCCTCGAAATTGCGGTTGGTCGAGGAAATGACGCGCGACCCCGGCGCAAAGCCCTCGCCACCCGCGTAAAAGCACAACGAACACCCGCTGTCGCGCCACTCGAATCCGGCGCGGGTAAAGATAACGTCCAGCCCCTCGGCCTCCGCCGCGCGTTTTACCGCGCGTGAACCCGGCACCACGAGTGCCTTCACGCCCGGTGCAACATGCCGACCGTCGAGCACCGCCGCAGCCCGACGCAAGTCGGACAGGCGCGCATTGGTGCAACTGCCGATAAACGCCGCATTGATCGGCACGCCTGCAATCGATGTCCCCGCCGCTAGCCCGATATAGTCATGCGCGCGCGCCGGACCCTGCGGCAGGACATCGTCGATCCCGATACTGTGTTCGGGCGACGTCCCCCAGCTGACTATCGGACGAATCGCGCCCGCTTCGATGTCGATCTCGGCGTCGAACACTGCGCCGTCATCGGTACGAAGATCCGACCAGTCAGGCAGCGGATCGGGCGCATAGCGACGCCCCTTGAGATAGGCGAGCGTCACCTCATCGGGCGCGATAATCCCGCTGACCGCCGCGAATTCGGTCGACATATTGCAGAGCGTCTGCCGCGCCTCGATGTCGAGTGCAGTCACTGCATCCCCGGCAAACTCGACGACATAACCGCTGCCCCCACCCGCGCCGTGGCACGCGAGCAATGTCAGGATCATGTCCTTGGCGGTCACACCCGCCTGTAGCGCACCCGTAAACGTCACGAGCATCGTTTTCGGGCGCGCCATCCGAAGTGTTCCTGTCGCCATCGCATGTTCGGCCTCGCTCGACCCGATGCCCCAGGCGAACGCGCCGAATGCCCCTTGCGTACAGGTGTGGCTATCGGGCGCAACCAGCGTCACCCCCGGCAAGACAATCCCCAGCTCGGGCGAAATGACATGTGTGATCCCCTGATCGGGGTCGTTCACGTCGAACAGCGTAATTCCAGCGTTGCGGCAGCTGCTGCGCGTTTCGGTTATGAACGCATCGCCCCCGGGTGTTGTGGTCGCGTCGCCGCGACCGCATGTCGTGGCCGAGTATCGACGATATGGTCCATCACTGCGAAAACCCGCGCGGGATCGACGACCGGACGGCGCGCAGCGGCCATGCTTTTTAGCGCGGCGGCTCCTGTACGTTCGTGCAAGAACACGCGGTCAATGGCGATCAGCGCGTTTCCCCCGCCCAGATCGGCCACGACATGCGCGTCCCAGATCTTGTCGAAGAGCGTCCGCTCAGCCAGCCGTCATCTCCGCTTCGACCGCGCGCCAGTCGCGCGTTACCAGCTTTTCCTGAATCGCCGTCCGCGTTTCGAGCAGCCCGTTGCGGATCCAGTGCCATGTCCGGCAGCGGTTGACGCCATCGTCGGCCAACTGGATCATTTCGTACAGGTAAAGCGACGGGTCGCCCTGCCGTTGCCAGTACAGCATGACGGTGCGGTTATATTCGTCGAGGCCGACCTCTGCCGCCCAGCCCACAATCAACTCGTTATCCCACCACATGCGCTTGTCGCGGTACTCTGCGGGAAAGTCGCGGATGTCGGTACGTCCGTCGTCCCATGTGTACCAGTTGGTCTGGTGGTAGGGCGAGGGTCCGCTGTCGGGAAAACGGCACAACAGGCGCGATTTGTGTTCGTCGATCTTCACATTGTCGGCGTTAAAATAGGTATAGACCCCGTCCCACACGCCCTCGTGTTTGGCCAGCAGCGGCATGTCTTCGCGGATTCCCATCAAGCGTCTCCCTTTAGTCGAGCAATATGCAGTGCTTTTGCAGCCGTTGCGCGCAGGCGGTTGCGCGTGTCGAGTGCCAACGCCTCGGGCGTCATCCGTGCCGGATCGATCGGCAGCGCGGTTGCTGCGCTGACCTCATACCACGGCTCGAACAGCGCGACCGCGCGCGCGATGCTCCACGCCTTGGTCAGATACGCGCCGAACCGGTCCGGCGTCAGATCGGGATAGAGCAATTCGGGATCGCCCTTGGGCAACGGCGGCAGCACGACGCGGCGACCGGTTGCCGCTTCGAAAGCGTCGAACACCGACAGCCAGCGCGCCCAATCCGTTGGCGCATCGTCCTTCCAGCCATCCGACAGTCCGTGCCCCGGTGGATCGACTACATCGCCGTGCCAGTGGATCAGTCCGTCGAAGCCACCCGCGGCCACATGCACGAACCCCGCATCCATTACTTCGGGCAGCGAAGCCGCCGCTTCTCCCGGCGTCCGCAACAGAAACGCCAAGCTCAGCGACTGATGCGCTTCCGCCGTCTCGACCTTGGCCGCTTCCCAACCCTTGGGCATGTCGCCCAGACGGTCGATATGCGTCTGCAACGGATCGCCGTGATACGCCGAAATAAGCACCGGCGGCGTCACTGCATCGACGGGTGGGATATCGCGCGGCGCCTTCAACACAGCCCCATAGCCCGCCCTATACGCATCGCCCGAATCGAGCATTTCCATCACGACCGGATGCACCTTCGCCGGATCATCGGTCGGGAACGGCAACCGCGCCGCGTCGCGGACGTCGAACCACGGGAATACCCATGTCTGTTCGAGGATGCGCGCCCATAACCAGACGAGGTGTTCGCCATAAGGTTGCGGCAGGAACGGCGGCAGATAGCTCGCGCCGAAGATCCGCATTTCGTCGGCCGTCCAGATTGCATAGCCGCCCACGGCGAGGCAGGCAAACCGTTCGGGGTTCCGCTTCAACGCCGTGACAAGGATGATCCCACCCGAGTGAAAGCCATAAGCATGGACCCGATCGAGTCCCAGCGCGTCGAGCAGCGCGATATTGGCGTCTGCGAAATCGTCGATGCTCGGTGTATCGGGCAGCGGGTCCGATTGTCCGAACCCCGGAGAGTCAGGCGCAATACAGGTGAAATGCGGCGACCACGCCTGCATCACCGCCTCATATTCTTTCGACGAACGGGGGCTCTGGTGCACCATCAACAGCGCGGGGCCACTGCCGCATTTGCGATAATGCAACCGCCGTGTGCCGGCGCCTTGGGGAACATCGATGAAGTGCCGCGTAATCATTTGCATAATTTGTCCGGACAAATTCGTCTCGACAAGCCCTAATCGTGTCTGCATGGTAATGCCATGACGATTACTGGCTCTCGCATGGTTTCCGACGGCCGCACCGCGCGCCAGATATTCGACGATGTCATGGCCAATCCGGCGCGCGCCAAGTTCGGCTTTGGGTCGAAACTAGCCATCGTCAACGTCGATTTCCAGCGCGCGTACACCGATATCGACACCTTCAAGACCGCCTATGAAACCGATCTGCGCCAGATCGAACATGTCAATACAATCAGCCGGTTGGCGCGTGCGAAAGAAATGCCGGTCATCTGGTCGCGTGTCGGTTACGCCGATAACGGCGGGGATGCCGGCGTCTGGGGGACGCGCACCGATACGCCCGACTCGCTCCAGAACATCAAATACGGCTCCGAACGGCACGAATACGACCCGCGTTGCGAGATCGACGCCGCCGACCTGCAATTCACGAAACGGATGCCGAGCGCGTTCTTTGAGACACCGCTGGCGAGCTATCTCGTTTGGCACAAGGTCGATACTGTGGTCGTCACTGGCGGCAGTACCAGCGGCTGCGTACGCGCCACCGCGGTCGAGGCGATCAGCCACGGCTATCGCACGATCGTCCCGATCGAGACCTGCGCCGACAAGCACGAGAGCTATCACTTCGCCAATCTCACCGACCTGCAACTGAAATATGCCGATGTCGAACCGGTGCAGGCGGTCGTGGATTGGCTTCAGTCGCGGTGAAATCCGACCCCGGCCTTTACGACTTCGCTCCCTATCGCAACCGCGCGCCCATCGTCTGGCCCGGCGGCAAGCAAGTCGCGGTCTGGGTCGCCCCCAACCTCGAATATTACGAAATCGACCCGCCCCCGCACCCGCGCCGCAAGGCGTGGACGAAACCTCATCCCGATGTTGTCGGCTATAGTCACCGCGACCATGGCAACCGCGTGTCGCACTGGCGCATGGCCGATGCGATGACGCGGCACGGCTTTCCCGGATCCGTCAGCCTGTCCGTCGCGCTGTGCCAGCACCATCCCGAAGTCGTGGCAGACGGTGTGGCGCGCGGCTGGGAATTCTTCAGCCACGGTATCTACAACACCCGCTACGCGTACGACATGGACGAGGGGCAGGAACGCGCGATCATCGAGGACTCGATCCGTACCGTGCGTAACGCCACTGGCCAGACGATTCGTGGCTGGCTCGCGCCCGCGCTGACGCACACCGAAAACACCCTCGACCTGATTGCCGAATATGGCCTCGACTACACTTGCGACCTGTATCACGATGACCAGCCGCAGCGTGTGCATACGAAGTCAGGCGACCTGATTTCGATGCCCTACAGCCTTGAGGTCAACGACCATTATGGCTTTTTCGTCTATAACATGTCAGGCCGCGAATACGCCGACACGCTGGTGCGCCAGTTCCGCCGACTTGCGGACGAGGGTGGCACGGTGATGTGCATCCCGCTCCACGCTTATCTGATCGGCCAGCCGCACCGCATCGGCCCTTTCGAAGAAGCCTTGCGCGAAATTGCGGCGGATGGACGCGGTTGGCTGACGACAGCGGGCGAGATAGCCGACGCGTGGCGGGGGCAGCAATGACCCTCGACCCCGCCTACCTCGACTACCCCAAGCGCCGCCATGGCTACGACCACGACCTGTTCGACTGGTCGGCACTCAAAGACCGCAAACCCGTCGCGTGGCCGAGCGGCGCAAGGGTCGCGGTCTGGGTCTCCGTCAGCCTTGAATATTTCCCGCTGACCCCAACCGACACGCCGTTTCGTGCGCCGGGGCATATGCAGACCGCCTATCCCGATTACCGCCACTATACCGCGCGCGAATACGGCACGCGGATCGGGTTTTACCGACTGCTCGATGCGTTTGCCCGGGCAGGCGTGAAGGTGTCGGTCGCCACCAACAGCGCCATCGCCGAACGCTATCCCGCGATCATCGCCGACATCGTGAGCGCAGGCCATGAAATCATCGCCCATTCGACCGACATGAATGGCACCATTGCGACTGGCCTGCCAGAGGCCGACGAACGCGCGCTGATCGCGACCTCGCTCGATACGCTCGAAAGGATCAGCGGCACCCGCCCGACCGGCTGGCTGTCCATTGCCCGCTCGCAGAGCTGGAATACCCCGCGCCTGCTGCACGAGGCGGGGGTGCACTACTGCTGCGACTGGGTGAACGACGAACTGCCCTATGTGTTCGAGAACGGCCTCATAAACCTGCCGCTCAACCATGAGCTCAGCGACCGCCAGATCGTGACGGTGCAGCAGAAATCCGCTGACAGCTATGCCGAATCGATGCGCGATGCGTTCGACTGGCTGGCGCGCGAGGCGGACGTTCACGGCGGGCGGATGCTGCCGCTGCATGTTACGCCCTACATCATGGGGCTGCCGTACCGCATTGGCGCGTTCGAGGCGTTGCTGGCGGCGCTAAAGGCGAAGGGCGCGTGGTTCGCGACCGGGGACGAGATCGTCGATAACTGGGAGGAGCAACAGTGAAAATCCGCAATCCGCGCACCGGCACGTTCGATTACGAGATTGCGTGCGCCGCGCCCGGAGCCATCGCTGCCGAGGCGAAGCGCTTGCGCGATGCTCAACCCGCTTGGCACGCGCTCGGCCCCGAAGGGCGCGCTGCGGTCCTCAACCGTTGGGCCGATGCCATCGATACACATGCCGCTGCGCTCGTCGAAAAACTCAGCATCGACACCGGTCGCATCGGCATTGCCAAGGTCGAGGTGATGAGCGTTTCGGGCACCTTGCGCCGCTGGGCCGCGACCGCGCCGGGCATCCTCGCGGCGATGGACACAACTGGCGTGCCCAGCGCTACACCGGGAGTGATGCTCGACAGCCGCCATGTGCCGTACCAACTTCTTGGCGTCATCGCGCCGTGGAACTTTCCGCTGTTGCTTGGCCTGATCGATGCGATTCCCGCGCTGGCCGCCGGATGCGCTGCGCTTATCAAGCCGTCCGAAGTCACGCCGCGCTTCATTCCGGTGTTGCGCGAAACAATTGCCGACATCCCCGAACTCGCGGCTGTCGTGGCGATTGTCGAAGGCGATGCCGCAACCGGCCAGGCCATTGTCGAGAATGTCGATTACGTTTGCTTCACCGGATCGGTCGCGACGGGGCGCAAGGTCGCGGAGGCCTGCGCGCGCGCGTTCATCCCGGCCAATCTCGAACTGGGCGGCAAGGATCCGATGATCGTGCTGGCCTCTGCCGATCCTGTCGCTGCCGCCGCCATTGCACTGCGGTCGAGCGTCGCCGCCAACGGTCAGGCCTGCCAGTCGATCGAACGCGTCTACGTCGCGCGCGCGATTGCCGAACCGTTTCTCGCGGCGCTTGTCGAAGGTGCAAAGGGGGTTCGGCTCAACTATCCCGACATTGCCAGCGGCGACATCGGCCCGTTCATCTTTCCGCCACAGGCCGAGAAAGTGCAGGCGCAACTTGACGAAGCAAAAGCGAGGGGCGCGAAGGTGCTTGCAGGCGGCACGGTCGAAACGCTGGGTGGCGGCAGATATCTGCGCCCGACGGTGCTGACCGATGTGACTGCCGATATGGGGATTGTCCGCGACGAGACTTTCGGGCCAGTGATCCCGGTCATCGTCTATGACGATATCGATGACGCCATCGCGCAAGCCAACGACAGCATCTATGGCTTGAGTGCCGCCGTGATCGGCGAAGAGCGTGAGGCGATTGCCGTTGGTGAACGCCTCGAAGCAGGCGCGATCTCGATCAACGACGGCTCTATGACCGCAGGCGTATGGGACGCCGAGAACGCCAGCTTCAAGCAATCGGGCATGGGGCCGAGCCGCATGGGCAACGCCGGGCTGACCCGCTTTTTCCGCACCCGCGCGATCATCCGCCAGACAGGGCAGGCCGCGCCCATTCAAGCCTATGCCGAGGAGAATTTCGCATGATACTGACACTCGTACTCGCTGCCGCCGCTGCCGCGCAGCCGGTGATGCAGCCCAAGACAACACCCCCGCCGGGTGTGCGGTCGAACGTCGCAGCGGGCGTCGAAAAGCCCAAAGAGACGGTCCCGACCGATATCCGCCGCACGACGATCATCGTGCGCGATATCGAAGCGTCATTGAAACTGTACCGCGATGTCATGGGGCTGAAAGTCAATTACGACACCATCGTCACGACGTCGGGCGTTGCGCTGCCGGCCGGCGAACCGGGCGCAAAAGCGCGGCTGATCCTGCTCAACAGCAACGACCCCTATATCGGCTGGATCGGCCTGATGCAGTGGACCGCGCCAAAGCTGCCCGACACTGGCCCTTATCCGAAACGCATGGGGTCGGGGGGCATTGTCATTGTTACCAACACCGACGATGTCCCTGGGAAATGCGCTGCCGCCGCCAAAGTGCCCGGCGTGACAATGACTGCCCCGCCGCGCGAACAGGTCTATCCCGGTCGCAACGGCGCACCCCCGATCCGCGTCATCGGCTGCAACTTCTTCGACCCCGATGGCATATTGATCGAAATGAACCAGTTGCAGAAATGAGCGCCACGTTCGCCGAAGTCATGCCGAACATGCTGCGCCACGCGGGTGAATGGGAGGGTGTTTACCGCCACGTCAGCCGCGACTTCGAACTGGTTGATGAGCACCGCATGTGGACGAAGTGCGAATTCCCGATGGATGGTGCGTACGCTTATATCCAGTCGAACCGGCTGACATGGGCCGACGGGCGCACCGAGGAGCGCAGCTTTGGCGGGTCTTTTCGCGACGGGCTGCTCCGCTGGGACACCGACCGGTTCAGCGGCACCGGCTGGGAAACGCATCACGGCATCGTCATGCTCCGCCTCGACCGCAAGGACTTGGCTGACGCACATTTCACTGAGATGATCGAGCTGTCCGCCGACGGCAATTCCCGCGCGCGGACATGGCAATGGTTCGAGGGCGGACAGCCGGTGCGACGCACGCTTTGCGACGAATGGCGGATCGGCTAGGTCGGTTGCATCAAATGGGAGAGACTCGATGACCGACCTCACCACCGCAACCCCTGTCGCGTTTGTGCAGGTCACCGACCGCGAACGCGGCGTCGCCTTTTACCGCGACACGATCGGCATGGCGCACCAGAGCGCCGACGACTTCGGCGACTTCTTCGTTTTCGGCGGCGGGCTCATGCGGCTGACTGCATTATCCGACTGGAAACCGAGCGGACATCCGATGATCGGCTGGGACGTGCCCGACATTGGCGCGGCGGTTGCGGCGCTGAAGGCAAAGGGCATATCGATGACGATCTACGACGGGATGGGCATGGACGCCGACGGCATCTGGACCGCGCCCGACAGCCGCGCGAAGGTTGCGTTTTTCAACGATCCCGACGGCAATTGCCTGAGCCTGGCACAGCATTGACCCTTGCGCCGTCATTGCGAGCGAAGCGAAGCAATCCATCTTGCGGCGAAGTGGATTGCTTCGCTTGCAATGACGAGGAGAGTGACATGCTGACCCTGCAACACGCAATGGCCGCAGAGCCGACGCCCGACGAAGCGGCCCGGGCGCGGTTCGTATCGGGATTGCGGAGCTTCGTCCTGAACGACCTCGCTGCCGACCTGAAGACCGCCTATGACCGGCGCGCCGCCCCGGCTTATGCAGCACAACATGGTGCAGCACCGGCAACAAGCGACGAAGCCCATGACGCGTTGAAGGGCGACATTGCCTTCGCCACTTACTCAACGCTCAGGGTTGCCGCGCAAAAGATGGTGTGGGGGAGCGTGGCCGAGGGCGTTGCACGCGACGCGACGCGGCTCGCGTCGCTTGCGGACGATGTTGCCCATGAGCCGGGCGCGCTCTTGCTCGATCCCGATCTCGACGTGCCCGGCAACGTCTGCGCGATTGACGTCCATTTGATGCCGGGGTCGTACACCGGTTCAGAAAACCGAACCTCCGGCTTGGCTCCCGGCGCGACCTACGACCGGGGGCTGGCGGTCTTTTCGATGGGGCTGATGGGTGCGAACCTCGACGACATCGGGCTGTCGATGGCGCGCTACGTCCGTCACCGCTATCCCGATTTTGCCCCTGCCGATATTCTCGATCTGGGTTGCACCGTCGGGCATAATTCGCTGCCGTGGAAGCTGGCTTACCCGCAAGCGCGGTTGACCGGCATCGATGCGGCGGGGCCGTGCCTCGAATATGCGTCGGCCCGCGCCAAGCTTCAGGGTGTCGACGCCGATTTCGTCCAGATGCGCGCCGATGCGCTAAACTTTCCCGACGCCAGTTTCGACCTCGTCTTCTCGTCGATGTTCCTCCACGAACTGCCGCCCGCGATGCGCCGCAATACGCTGGCCGAGGCACACCGCGTGCTCCGCCCCGGCGGGCTGATGCTCCACATGGAACTGCCGCCGAACGACCAGATGCCCGCGTTCGAAGGGTTCTACCTCGACTGGGACAGCGCCTATAACGCCGAGCCGTTCTACAAAAACTACCGCGACCAGGATCCGCGCGCGCTGTGCCGCGATGCCGGGTTCACCGACGATGGCTATTTGCAATTCGTCGTGCCGTCGCTGGGCATTTACGGTGCCGACGCCATCGAGGCGGGAGCAAGCGCCGATGTCGGCGCGGCGACGACCGGACGGTTGACCGACGGCGTCATGTGGTTCGGCTTCGGCGCGTGGAAACGATGAGCGGGTCAAAGCCTTTTTTCGCCGACCCCGGCACCGACCGGCTCTACGAAGTCATGCTCAACGTCGCGCAGGAAATGTGGGTGCAGGAGGAACGGCTGCTGGCACTCGAAGGCAATGCGCTCGACGATGCAGCGCGCGACGCACGGGCAAAGGCGATGATCGACCGCGTATTCGCGCCGCTGCGCGAGGGGTGAGCAACGGCCGCCGGGATTTGCAGCTAAGACATCTTACGCACATAGTTAGTCCGTGGATCGCCTAATTTCCTGCCGAAAGCACTCATGGAACTGAACGAACTGCCTCCCAAAGACAGCCCGCAACGTGCCTACTGTGAGATCTGCAATGGTCCGCTCGACTTAGGATTTGGGCGCTTTCACGAGACGGTTTCTGGTATTGAGATCGACATTGACGGCCTGCCGATACTGGAATGTCCCGCCTGTGACGTCCGCACTTTGCCGGATCGGTCCCGCTTGTCTGTCATGCGCGCGCACGACGTTGCCACGAAGGACGGCCAATCCATTTTCAAAAGCAAACGAAACAAGATTGTGGAGGATTTTGGGTTCACCGATGTCCCGTTTCAATATGACCCAGATGACTACCATTATTATCCGGGCCTGACCCGACCGTGGGACATTGGCTATCTCACACCCGTTTTCTTCAACCGCACCGTTCTCACGAAGTATGACGCAGACCCACGTTATCTTATCAACTTTGCGTCGCCTACCTATGGGGACATTCGTTACGAGAACGAATTCTCGTTCCCGTTTGGTGTCAACCGGCACGGGCACCTCGTTATGTGGCTGGGGGACATTTCGAAGCTTCCAAAGCCTGAGCAGTACTACCTGTTGAGCGAGAATCGCCCGTCAGACCATAGTCTCGGCAGCGAGTTCTACGACGGACAGATCGAGTGCAAGTTTACCGATCTCACGCAGGAAAGTCTGCTGTTCGCTGCCCGCTCGACCTTCCTCGCGGCGGCATTCGAACGCTGGGGCGAAAAAATTGCTCATCTTGAAACTCAGGTCCGCGACCTAGCGGAGCGACTCCATCGACCGGTTCACGATACGGAAACGCAACGGCATTCCGTTGCTGACGTCTTGAACAAGGTGCATCTGGAGTCGCTCGACAATGCCAAGTTGGCCAAGATTTTAGCTGCTGCCAGCATAGCGTGCAGCGGGACCGGGTCGCTGAAACGTCTGCAAGCCCTGCTAGGCTCGATGGGCGATCCCCATGAAGTTGGCGGGCTATTGTCGCCCTTTTACGCACTCTACGATTTTCGCGTGGTGTATTCTCACCTCAGCTCTGCATCAGGATCGGCTGGAACGCTGAAGGCGGTGACGGATCGGCTCGCACTTGACGAAAACGCAAATCTCCAGACCATCTACGATGCGCTGCTCGCAAAAATGACGGCCTCGTATGGCAAACTGACCGAGATTATCGACGGTTGAGTTTCGCCAAAGCGGGCATCTGCACTCTACCCCTGCTCCTACTCCACCAGTTCATACCACGTCGCCATATACCCCCCCGACGTCGCCCTAGACGAAGAGGTGGTCGTCGTCCGCCGTCACCGACATTTCATAGCGCGGGTGCGTCTTGCCACCGAGCCGCGGATCAGCTGTCGCGCAGTTCGATACTGAGATCGGCGGTCGATTTTTCAGTCACGGTCATCGCTTCCATATCCTGTTGCACCCCGCGCAGGATGCGGGCGAGAT
>ENA-OBLH01000353-OBLH01000353.1-metagenomes-genome-assembly--contig:-NODE-353-length-15714-cov-5.63804_pt1 | contig 15714 bp, 12 predicted proteins | sample MGYA00153382_OBLH01 | MGnify analysis MGYA00153382
TGCGTTTGCGCTCGTGACGAGCCAGTATCGCGTGCGTCATCTCACGGTCGAGATCAATCGCGCGCGCGACCTCGCATACCAGCTAGAAACAGATCGCAATCGCGCAACGCTCGTGCAGTCGCGCTTGTCGACGCCGACCATCGTCGAGCGCACCGCGCGTGAGAGGCTCGGCATGGATTTGCCCGAAGGAACGCGCACGCAAATCGTTGAACTCAACGGCATGATTAACGCTTCGGTGGCGGGCGCGCAATGAAAACGACAAACAAGAAAATGGCCACGCCGGAGTTTGCTGTTTGGCGCGTGCGTGTGGTGGCGTACGGTTTGCTCGTGGGGTTCGTAGTACTCGCGGCGCGCGGCGCGTATTTGCAAGTGGTACAGCACGACGATTTGACCAAGCGGGGCGACGCGCGCACCACACGCGACCTCGTGTTGCCTGCTCATCGCGGGCGACTGCTTGATCGTGAAGGCGCGGTGCTGGCATCAAGCGTTCCTGCTCGCGGCGTGTTCGCTTTCCCTGATCAGGTAGAGCTGACCACGCCACAACGCGAAGGTCTCGCCAAGGCGCTCAATCTGCGCCCGAAAGACGTAGATCGCAAGCTCGACACTGAGCGTGATTTGGTGTTTCTCGCACGCGGAATTTCGCCGGAACAGGGACAAGCGATCACTGCGCTAAAGATCGCGGGCGTTGCGGTACAAACCGAATTCAAGCGCGAGTATCCATCGCAAGAAGTGATGGGCCAAGTGCTCGGCATCACCAACGTGGATGACCTCGGTCAAGAGGGCTTGGAGCTGGCGCAAAACGACTGGCTGTCCGGTAAACCGGGCCTGCGTCGCGTCACCATTGATCGTCGCGGCAGCGTCGTGGAAGAACACGGCAGTTTGCGCACGCCGCAGCAAGGGCGTGACCTGCAACTCGCGCTTGATAGTCGCGTGCAACACCTCGCGTTTCGTGAGCTCAAGCGCGGCGTGGACACGCATCGCGCTAAAGGCGGCGCAGCAGTCGTGCTTGATGCGAAATCAGGAGAGATTGTTGCGCTAGTGAACTATCCAACATCAGTTCCGGGTGATCGTTCTGCGGCAGCGACCGGTGGCTTGAGAAATCGCGCGGTCGCTGATTTGTTCGAGCCTGGCTCTACGATGAAACCGTTCACAATCGCAACCGCGATTGAAACGGGCGTGTTGAAGCCCGATGCCTTCATTCCGATGCAGGGCAGCACGTACACGTTGAACGGTGCCACCATTCGAGATAGCCACACCATTGGCAGCAATGGCGTTGCTTCGGTGACCGAAATCATCCAGAAATCGAGCAACGTAGGTACTGCAAAAATTGCCGAACGTTTGCCCAATGAAGTCATGTGGCGTCAGTTGCAACGCGCCGGTTTTGGCCGTGCACCACAGACCGGCGTGCCCGGTGAAGCGCATGGCCGTTTGCGTGCGCCGCAGTCATGGCGGCCCATTGAAAAAGCCACGATGAGCTATGGCTACGGTCTTTCGGTGAACCTGGTACAACTGGCGCGCGCGTACACCGTGTTTGCCAATCAAGGCGCGCTGGTAGACGTGACGCTGCTCAAAAACGGCGGAGCCGCGCGACAAACGATGGTGTATTCCCCAGCCACCATTCGCGCGGTGTTGCCGATGCTCGAAAAGGCCACGTCAAAGGAAGGCACCGCGCCACTCGCGCAAGTGGCAGGCTATCGCGTTGCAGGCAAAACAGGAACTGCGAAAAAACTAGCGGGCGCAGTGTATTCCGAAGGCCGGTACTTCGCCTCCTACGTCGGACTCGCACCGGTCAGCAATCCGCGCTACGTTGTTGCCGTAATGATTGACGAGCCCGCGGGTGGAGTTTTTTATGGCGGACAAGTGGCAGCGCCTGTGTTTTCAACCGTAATGAGTCAAACGCTGCGCTTGATGGAAGTGCCGTATGACGCACCTTTGCCGTCTCAGCCAGCGCCCGGTGAGACGGTCGTTGCCATTGTTCGGGAGGGCAATTGATGGCAGTGTCTGCGAATGCCGTTGCTGTCGTAACCCAGCTCGACCGCTTGGGTGTGAAGCGGCAACGCATGAGCGTCGACTCGCGCGGCGTTTCAGCGGGTGATGTGTTCATCGCCATCCCCGGATCAAAAGTAGACGGACGTGATTTCGTCTCGACCGCGCTTGCACAAGGTGCGGCCGCAGTGCTGCGCGAAGCCCCTGGCACCGCTGCAAAATTTGATGACACTCGCGTGATCGACGTGGACAATTTGTCCGTGCAGTTAGGCGATATTGCCGACGTGTTCTACGATCACCCATCGTCGTCTCTGCGCGTCATCGGTATCACCGGCACTAACGGCAAAACGTCCATCGCGAACTGGCTAGCGCGAGCGTTCTCGGAGCTCAGCGTTCCCTGCGGTGCAATTGGAACGCTCGGTGTGAGCCTCGGCGCAACCACGTGGCCAACAAATAACACGACACCCGACGCAGCTCATTTGCAAACGATTCTGCGTGACCTGAAGGACGCAGGCGCATTAGCGGTCGCGATAGAAGTGAGCTCACACGCGCTTGAATTGCATCGCGTTACTGGCACCCGGTTTGACGCGGTCGTCTTCACCAATCTGACGCAAGATCACCTCGATTTTCATGGCACGATGGCAGCTTATGGTGCGGCCAAGGCCAAACTGTTCACCGACTACCCAGTTAAAGACCGAATCATCAACGCTGACGATAAATTCGGCGCAGAACTAATCGCGAAGAAATTGCCCAACACGCTGAGCTATGGTCTTGATCAAGGTGACGTCCGTGGCGACGTTATCTCGATGAACGCCAGCGGAATGCGGCTCGCGATTTCGTTCGCGGGGCAGGTGATTAGCGTTGAAACCCGCTTGATCGGGCGCTTCAACGCGTACAACTTATTGGCCGTTGCGGCGACGCTCATTGCGTCAGATGTTGCGCTCGAAAGCGTCGCCTCAACCCTGTCCACGCTAACAGCAGCACCCGGTCGGATGCAACGCGTGAACACTGTCACTGACGCGGCCGAACCGAGCGTGTACGTTGACTACGCGCACACGCCAGATGCGTTAGCGAAGGCGCTCGACACTGTGCGCGAAACACAACCGCATGCGCTGACGGTCGTGTTCGGTTGCGGCGGTGATCGTGATCGCAGCAAGCGCCCGTTGATGGGCAAGATTGCCGCTGATCGTGCGGCCCACGTGTACGTGACGAGCGACAACCCCCGCAGCGAGCAACCCTTGGCAATCATTGAAGAGATCGCTTCCGGCGTGGGCATGGATCAGCGAAATGCTTTGAAACTAATCGAGCGACGCAGAGACGCTATTCAACAGGCCATCAAGACAGCAAACGCCAAAGACGCGATCCTGATTGCTGGAAAAGGGCATGAGGCATATCAGGAAATCAATGGTGTCCGCCATCCGTTTTCTGATGTCGACGAAGCGCTGGCAGCTCTAGCTGCTCGTAATTCGCTAAAGCAAAAACTCAGCGAGGCTCGTCATGTGGGCCAGTGATCTTTTGGCGAAAGCTTGCGATGCAAAGGTGAGCGGGCCAAGCCAAAGCTTCACATCGGTTTCAACCGACACTCGCACCTTGCAGCCGGGGGCGTTGTACGTCGCCCTGCACGGTGAAAACTTCGACGGCCATCGCTTTGTTGAACAAGCCATCAGGGCCGGAGCTTCCGGCATTCTGGTTTCGCAGCCGGTAGATGCCAGCGCCGCCATCACGGTGATGCACGTCACCGATACGCTGATGGCATTACAGCAAATGGCCCATGCATCACGTCTTCGGTTCGACGGCCCGGTGATTGCGGTAACAGGCAGCAACGGCAAAACCACGACTAAAGAAATGATCGCTGCGGTGCTGCGCGCGCACTACGGTGCGGACGCAGTGCTTGCCACGACGGGTAATTTGAACAACCACATTGGCGTGCCGCTGACGTTGTTGGCGCGCAAACCCGTGCACAAAGTGGCGGTCATTGAAATGGGCATGAATCACTTCGGCGAAATCGCGCTGTTGACACAGCTGGCCGAACCAACGATAGCTGCAATTACCAATGCCGGGCCTGCGCACCTTGAAGGCGTCGGTTCGCTCGCTGGCGTCGCAGAGGCTAAGGGTGAAATTTTCGCGGGTGTTAGAGCGTGTGGTGTTGCCGTGCTCAATGCGGATGACTATTATTTACCGTACTGGCAGGTGCTCAACCGCGAACGTGCCGTCACCACTTTTGGACTCGTAACCAATGCGGATGCGACCGGAAAGTCCAGCGCTACACCCGGCCGAATGTTGCTCAATTCAAACGGCAACTCGAACACCGTTGAAATTCAACTGCCGGTTGAAGGCGAACACAACGTCACCAACGCGCTCGCTGCGGTGGCTGTCGCTCGAACACTCGGCATTCCCGATTCGACGATAAAGTGTGGTCTCGAAGCTACAGTCAATGTCAGTGGTCGCTTGACGTCGCGCCTGTTTATTAACGGCACCACATTACTTGACGACAGCTACAACGCTAATCCCGCGTCGATGCGAGCCGCAGCACAGGTGCTTGTCGCCCATGCTACGCCGCGCTACATAGTGTTGGGTGACATGGGTGAGCTGGGTTCAACCACCGAGCAATTGCACGAGTCGTTAGCTACTGATATCGGCAAACTACCGCTCGATGGCGTGTTCACGTTGGGACCAAAAATGAAACGCGTAGCTCACCTTTTTGGCTCGCACGGACAAGCGTTCGACGACGTTGATCTACTGGCCGAATCGCTCTATCCGCGCCTCACGCCTGGTGCAACGCTGCTCGTCAAAGGCTCCCGCTCAATGGCCACCGAACGCGTGATAAAAAAACTAGAACAAATGTCACGAGGAACACACTAATGCTGCTCTGGCTTGCCAATCTGTTTGCCAGCGAATTCCGTGGCCTTACCGCCATCAATTACATCACTTTGCGCAGTGTCCTCGCCTGCGCAACCGCAATGGCCTTTGCGCTCGCGATGGGGCCGCGAATGATTCGCTGGTTGCTCACCATGAAGATCGGTCAGTCAGTGCGTAGCGACGGCCCTCAATCGCACCTTGCCAAACAGGGTACGCCTACTATGGGCGGCGCGATGGTGTTGACTTCCATCGCGATCTCGACATTACTCTGGGCTGATCTGAGCAATCGTTTTGTGTGGGTAGTGCTGTTCGTGATGGTCGGATTTGGCGCGATTGGCTGGGTTGATGACTACCGCAAAGTCGTGCATAAGAATCCGAAAGGCATGTCCGCAAAAGAGAAGTTTTTTTGGCAGGCATTCATCGGTTTTGTTGCATCGACCTACCTCGCGTTCGCTGTGTCCGCACCCAGCACCAGCAAGATTTTCGACTTGATTTTTTTGTGGGTACAGAGCGGCTTTACCAACGAGTTGCCGTCGCAGGCTAGCTTGATCGTTCCCTTCTTCAAAAATTTCGCTTATCCGCTAGGCGTGTTCGGCTTCATCACCTTAACCTGGTTCGTCATCGTCGGAACCAGCAACGCAGTCAATTTGACCGATGGACTCGACGGCCTCGCCATCATGCCAGTAGTGATGGTGGGCAGCGCACTGGCTGTTTTTGCGTACGTCGTAGGCCGCGTCGACTACTCGCGCTACTTACTGTTCCCGTACATCCCCGGAGCCGCAGAGCTAATGGTTTTCTGCGGTGCGATGGCGGGTGCTGGTCTGGGCTTTCTGTGGTTCAACGCTTATCCGGCGCGCGTGTTCATGGGGGATGTCGGCGCGCTGTCATTGGGCGCATCGCTCGGCACTATCGCTGTGATCGTGCGTCAGGAAATTGTTCTGGTCGTGATGGGCGGCGTGTTCGTAGCCGAGACAGTTTCTGTGATGTTGCAAGTCGGCTACTTCAAGTACAGCAAGGGCAAGCGCGTGTTTCGGATGGCCCCACTGCATCATCACTACGAACTCAGCGGCTGGCATGAGAACCACGTCGTCATTCGCTTCTGGATCATCACCATGTTTCTGGTGCTGGCCGGCCTTTCAACGTTAAAACTTCGCTAAGGAATCAACCGTTCGTGTTTCAGTGCGCGCAATCAAAAGCAACTGTGGTGGGGCTCGGTGCAACCGGGCTTTCGCTCGTTCGCTTTTTGCACGCGCGCGGAGCTGACGTGACCGTGGTGGATGGCAGCACCGCACCTGCAGGTCTCGCGCAATTGCATAGCGAGTTCCCGCAGGTGAAATTCAAGTCTGTGGATGTAGCGAACAACACCCTGCCTGAGTCTGACTTCGTTGTGCTCTCACCTGGTGTGCCACGTGCTTCGATGGCGATCAGCGACGCTTTGAAACATGGCGTTCCCGTCCTCGGCGACATCGAGTTGTTTGCGCGTGTCGTGCCTGCGAGCGCGTCCGTATTTGCGATCACAGGCTCCAACGGTAAGACCACCACCACTGCGCTAGCGGGAGAATTGGCGAAATGCGTGAAGCCGGATGCTCGAGCGGCGGGCAATATTGGCGTGCCGATTCTGGATGCATTGGCTGAGACGCCAAACTGCTCGACGTGGGTGCTCGAACTTTCGAGCTTTCAGCTTGAATCTACTGATTCACTTCAGCTCACTTCTGCCGCAGTGATCAACGTCACCGACAATCATCTTGACAGGTATCCGAGCTTTTTCGGCTATGCCGCCGCTAAAGAACGCGTGTTTCAGAACGCAGCCGGGCAGGTGCTCAATCGCGCGGATGCATGGTCAATGAGCATGCGGCGGCCAGCACTGAACGTGACCACGTTCGGACGAGATCAAGCTGAAGACAAAACCCATTTTGGTGTTGATCGTGTTGATGGAAAAGCCGCATTGATGCGAGGCGATACGGCGATACTTTCTGCTGACGAGCTTGGCGTCAGCGGCGCTCACAACGCGCAGAACGCGCTGGCGGCGCTTGCCCTGATTCAGTCGCTGGAAGTTCCCTTGAGCTTGCAGCAAAGCGTCCTGCGCTCGTTCGCGGGCATGCCACATCGTTGCCAGCTAATCGGCACGATCAATGGCGTAAAGATCATTGATGACTCCAAAGCAACCACCGTCGTTGCGACCAATGCTGCACTTGAAGGACTCGCTTCTCCGACGTGGCTGATTGCGGGCGGCGACGGCAAAGGCCAACATTTCTCTGCACTCGGTGCAGCCGCAGCGAAGCATTGCAAGTCAGTGCTTCTCATCGGTCGCGACGCCGCGGAGATCGCCGCGGCGCTCGCGGCAAACGGGGTTCCGAACAAAATGTTCGCGAGTCTCGAAGACGCAACGCACTCGGCGCTCGATGCCGCGCTGCCCGGCGATCAAATATTGTTGTCGCCTGCCTGCGCAAGCTGGGACATGTTCCGCAATTACGGACATCGCGCCGAAGTATTTGTCGCAGCAGCGAACGACTGGGCGAATAAGCGCGGCCTCGACTTCGTGCCACGCGGGGTGCGCGCATGATGACGTTGAAGGGCGCCGGCGCGCTGCCGCGTGAATGGGCTGCGCGCCTCAGCGCCATGCTGGCACCCGGCACGACACGGCCGAAGCCGCGGGGTGCAGTCAGCGGTGAGTTCGACATCGCGATGCTCTGGGTCGTCGCGTTGCTGGTCGCGGTTGGTTTATTGATGGTGTATTCATCGTCGATTGCTAGCGCAAGCGAGAGCCGTTTCACTCGCTCGTCCGCAACCTACTTTTTGTTCCGTCAATGCCTGTTTGTGTTGATCGGTGCGGTGCTGGCGCTGTTTGTTTTTGACACGTCGCTGCGTACTTGGGAACGTATCGCGCCGTACGTTTTCGGCATCGCTTTTTTGCTGATTTTGATCGTACTGATTCCGGGCATCGGTCGCAAAGTCAACGGCGCATCGCGCTGGATTCCACTAGGTCCCTTCAGCCTACAACCGTCGGAGCTGATGAAGCTGGCGATGGTGCTGTTTGCTGCCCGATACGCGGTGGCCAAGCGCGATTTGTTGCACGCGGCACAACCGTTGAAGCAGAGCCTTCTCAAGGGTTTGGGGCCGTTCCTTTTGATTGCGCTGCTGGTCAGCGTGTTGCTGCTTCGCGAGCCAGATTTTGGTGCGACGATGGTGGTGCTAAGCACAGGTTTGCTGATCCTATTCATGGCGGGTCTTGACTACCGACTGGTGTTGCCAGTGGTGGTGCTTGGGCTCATCGCGGCAGTTGCGCTGGTGTGGCTTGAACCTTATCGCCTTGAGCGAATTTTCGGATTCCTCGATCCGTGGAAAGAGGAGTTCGGCAAGGGCTATCAACTCACCCAGTCGCTCATGGCGATTGGTCGTGGCGGCATTTTCGGGCTTGGGCTCGGCGCGGGAGTGTCCAAGCACTATTACCTGCCCGAAGCGCACACCGATTTCATATTGGCCGTGACTGCGGAAGAATTGGGCTTGATCGGTGTATTTATCGTCATTGGTGCCTACGCGTGGCTGGTGTGGCGGGCGTTTGCGATTGGTCGCGAAGCGCGGCAACTTGAGCAACCTTTCGCCGCTTTGGTCGCGCAAGGCATCGGCACGCTATTCGGCATTCAGTCGCTGATCAACATCGCCGTGAACATGGGGTTCGCGCCAACCAAAGGACTCACGTTACCGCTGATGTCCTACGGCGGCAGCGGCATGATCGCAAGTCTCGTAACGCTGTCAATACTGCTGCGTATCGATTGGGAAAACCGTCGTCTGGCGCGGGGGTTCAAAGTATGAGCCCGCACTTGCTGATGATGGCAGGTGGTACGGGTGGCCACATCTTTCCGGGTCTTGCGGTCGCTCGCGCATTGCGCGAACGGGGCTGGAAAGTCACGTGGCTTGGTACGGCCAGCGGCATGGAGCAAACGCTGGTGCCGCCCGATTTATTCCCTCTGCATACAGTTGCTTTTGAAGGCATCGTGGGGCGTGGCTGGAAGCCCAAATTTGCGCTGCCGTTCAATCTGTATTCAGCCTATCGTCGTTGCAAGAAGTTACTTGCAGAGCTGCGCCCCGATGTGGTGATCGGCATGGGTGGCTATCCCACGGTGCCAGGTGGTCTGGCAGCGTCTGGCAAAGGTATTCCGCTGGTGATTCATCAGAGCGACGCGGTCGCAGGGCTTGCCAATAAGTTACTCGCGCACTTCGCAGATCGAGTGTTGGTGGGCTTCAGCTCAGTATTCACGGACGTAACACACAAACGCATCGTCACGGGCAATCCCATTCGACCAGAGTTCGCGCTGTTCGCAAATCCTGCAACTCGATTTGCGGAGCGTACAGGGCCGATTCGATTGCTGTTGATGGGCGGTAGTCGTGGGGCTGAAGCGATCAACACGTTGCTACCTGCTGCATTGGCGTTAATCCCTGAATCGGATCGCCCCGTCGTAACGCATCAGGCGGGCCGTGGTTCGGCTGACGCAACAAAAGCCAAGTACGATCAAGCGGGCGTGACGGCTGATGTCGTCGAATTTATTTCCGATTCCGCACGTGCGCTTGCGGAGTGTGATGTGTTCATCGGTCGCAGCGGTGCCAGCACCGTGTCGGAACTCGCTGCGCTCGGCGTCGCGTCAATTCTCATTCCGTATCCGCATCACAAGGATCAGCAGCAAAAGCACAATGCAGAAGTGTTGGCGAATGTTGGTGCGGCAGGCGTGCTTGATCAGTCAACGTTGACTAAAGAAGTGTTGGCTGAACACATCGTGGCGCTCACGCGGAGACAGTGCCTGACGATGGCACAAGCCGCGCTCGCTGTCGCGAATCCGAGAGCCACTTCGGAGATATGTGACGTTATCGAATCGCTCGTTAACCTGCCTGAAATCAGGGGGGGGGAATTATGAAGTTCCGCCTGCAAAACCTGCATTTCGTCGGTATCGGCGGCATCGGCATGAGCGGTATTGCCGAAGTGTTACACAATCAGGGCTACGTGGTCAGCGGGAGCGACGCTGCGAATTCGGTCACGCTGGACCGGCTCGCCGCATTGGGTATTCGCACCTGCGTTGGGCACAGCGCCACGAACCTGCGAGACGCACAGGCGGTGGTCGTCTCATCGGCCATTAATGAAACCAATCCAGAAGTGATCCACGCGCGTTTACGGAAATTGCCCGTGGTGCCGCGTGCGTTGATGCTCGCAGAGCTGATGCGTATGAAGCAAGGCATCGCTATTGCAGGCACCCACGGCAAAACCACGACCACTTCGTTGGTTGCAAGTGTGCTCGCCGAAGGTGGTCTCGATCCTACGTTTGTGATCGGCGGTCGGCTGATCGCTGCCGGCTCGAATGCGCGTCTCGGTACCGGCGAATTTTTAGTCGCTGAAGCCGATGAATCCGATGCTTCATTTCTTCACCTGTCGCCCACGCTGGCGGTCATCACCAACATTGATGCGGATCATATGGAAACGTACGAGCACAGCATTGATCGCCTGAAGCAGGCGTTCGTTGACTTTGCGCATCGACTACCATTTTATGGAACGCTGTATGCGTGCATTGATGACGCGGGCGTGGCGAGCATCTTGCCGCGTGTGGTCAAACCGGTGGTCACTTACGGACTTAAATCGGGCGCTGATATTCGCGCGGTCGACATTGAAGCGGTCGGTGTGACCATGCATTTCACCGCCTTACGCGCCGGCTTTGCGCCCCTGCCGGTTGCCGTACAGGTCGCCGGTCTGCATAACGTCAGAAACGCGCTCGCAGCCATTGCCATCGCGCAGGATCTGGGTGTGCCGGGCGAGGCAATCACGCAGGCACTACGCAACTTTGGTGGCGTCGGTCGTCGCTTTCAAAGCTTCGGAAAGATTACGCATAACGGTGCAACGTTTGATTTGATCGACGACTACGGTCATCATCCAGTTGAACTAAAAACCACGCTCGCCGCCGCCCGCGCCGCCTTCCCCGGACGTCGTCTCGTGCTCGCATTTCAGCCGCATCGTTATACGCGAACACGTGACCTGTTTGAGGATTTCGCTGCCGTGTTGTCCGAGGTGGATGTGTTGCTGCTGGCCGAGGTGTATTCGGCTGGCGAAGCGCCTATCATCGCCGCCGACAGTCGCGCTTTAGCGCGCGCGATTCGTCTGCGCGGACGCGTCGAGCCGTTGTTTGTTGAAGACATTGAGCAGATGCCACAACAGGTGCTGCAACTGGTGCAAAACGGCGACGTGGTGATGACGATGGGCGCGGGCTCCATTGGTGCAACAGCACAGAAAATCGCCCAAGCGGCGAGCGGAGCCACTCATGTGGTCTGACGCGCAATCCATCAACCGTCTGGCTGCGATCATTGCAGCGGTTGCCACCATCGCGCTGGCCTGGTGCCTCACGTCTTGGGCGAGTTCAAAGAGCTATTTTTCGATCAAGCAGGTCAAGGTCGTGAACCGCCTTGCCGAGGTTGATCCCGGTTTGCTGGAGTCTGCGATTCGTACGGAATTGCGCGGCACGTTCTTCTCCTTAGCGCCGAGCCGCGCGCGTGCCACGCTCAAAAAATTGCCGTGGGTGCGTGACGTTTCGATCAAACGACGTTGGCCTTACGCGCTTGATGTCAGCGTGGATGAGCATCGCGCGGTTGGCTATTGGAACGACAGCGATTTGCTGTCGGACCGTGGCGAAATTTTCCGCGCCGGATCGAAGGCACCTATGCCGCGATTTGATGGACGCGCCGCGTCCTCCGTTGACGTGCTTAATCGTTATCAGGAGGCGCGCGTGGCACTCGCTGCACACGGCCTTGAGATCAAGGCCTTTTCCATGTCTCCTCGCGGAGCAATCACTGTCACCACACGCAACGATATGCAAATCGAATTTGGCCGTGAGCATTTTCAGGAACGACTGGCGCGCTTCGTGGCGCTGTACGGGAATTGGTCAACCGCTTATCGCAGTGGTCTAGCGCGCATTGACCTTCGCTACAAAGCAGCAATTGCCGTCGCCCGAAACGCCAATGCCGCTGCCGACGTGCAGAAAGGACGATCGTGAGCGAATTGATCGCAGCGCTGGATATTGGCACATCAAAAGTGGTCGCGCTGGTGGCGGAGATAGACGCCGCTGGTCAGCTCAACGTCATTGGCTTTGGCGAACAGCCTTCACTCGGTTTGCGCAAGGGCATGGTCGTGGACATTGATGCCACCACCAACTCGGTTGCCGCTGCCGTGCGCGAGGCTGCAGCGATGGCCAATTGCAAAGTCACCGACGTATACGTCGGTATCGCGGGCGCGCACATTCGCAGCCTTAATTCAAGCGGCATGGTCGCGATGAAAGACAGCGAGGTCACCGAGGCCGACATGGAGCGCGTGGTGGAAACTGCGCGCGCCATTGCCATCCCGAACGACCAGAAAGTGCTGCACACGCTGCCGCAGGAATACATCATTGACGGGCAAGAGGGCGTGCGCCGTCCGCTTGGCATGAGTGGCCGTCGGCTGGAAGTCAAGGTGCACATCGTCACCGGTGCTGTGTCCGCTGCTGACAACATCGAGAAGTGCGTTCGTCGCTGTGGTTTGAATGTGATGGAGCTGGTGCTGCAGCCGCTCGCATCTGCTGCGGCATGCCTGACCACGGACGAGATGGAAATCGGCATTGGCCTCGTAGATATCGGTGGTGGCACTACTGATTTTGCGTTGTTCACAGGCGGTGCGATTCGCCATACCGGCGTGATCCCGGTCGCGGGCGATCAGATCACCAACGACATCGCGATGTTGCTGCGCACGCCGAGCAAAGAGGCAAGCGACATCAAGCATCGCCACGCGTGCGCACTGACCAAACTGGTCGAGCCAGATGAGTTGATTGAAGTGCCCGGTGTCGCAGATCGTCCTGCCAAGTCGATGGCGCGGCACATGCTCGCAGAAGTAGTTGAGCCGCGCGTGGAAGAGCTATTTCAATTGGTGCATGAGCAGATCAAACGCTCGGGTTTTGAGCCGTTGCTGCGCGCGGGCATTGCGCTCACCGGCGGCAGCAGCATGCTGCCCGGCATCGCAGCACTGGGCGAAGAAGTGTTTCACATGCCGGTGCGCATTGCTGTGCCGGACTATCGCGGTGCGCTGAAAGACGTGCTCGCTGCGCCGAAATATGCGACTGCGATTGGGCTGTTGATGCACGGTCGTGATCAGCAGGTGAAGCTCACGGTGTTGCGCCGTCGCGACTCGGCGGCTGCGGGAATGTTTGCGAAGTTACGGGATGCGTTTGGGGTTTAGGGTTGTTTTGGTCATTGAATATTTAGTTTTAATTGCCTTGAAGGAGCGGATACATGTTTGAAATCGTTGATGAAAAAAGGGACGGCGCGGTCATCAAAGTGATCGGCGTTGGCGGCTGCGGCGGAAACGCTGTCAGGCACATGATGGAAAAAGGGGTGGAAGGCGTCGAATTTATCGTCGCCAACACAGACGCGCAGGCGCTCGACAAGAGCCCAGCACCGAAGCGGATTTCGCTCGGCGCGCAGCTCACGCAGGGCCTCGGCGCAGGCGCAAAGCCGGACGTCGGTCGCGACGCAGCGATGGAGTCAAAGTCCGCGTTGCAGGAAGCCATTCAGGGCGCGGACATGCTGTTCATCACCGCCGGCATGGGCGGCGGTACCGGCACCGGGGCAGCGCCAGTGATCGCGCAAATGGCGCGTGAAATGGGCATCCTCGTGGTGGCCGTGGTCACAAAGCCATTCCGCTTTGAAATGCAAAAGCGTGAACGCGCCGCGCAGGCCGGTATCGACGAGCTGCAAAAGCATGTTGATTCGCTGATCGTGGTGCCGAATGAAAAGCTCATTCAAGTGCTCGGTCGCAACGTCAAATTACAGGCCGCATTCGCTGCGTCCAACGACGTGTTGCACGGCGCGGTTGCGGGCATCTCGGAGGTCATCCACAAGCCGGGTGACGTCAACCGCGACTTCGCCGACGTGCGCACCATCATGTCGGAACTTGGTATGGCGATGATGGGCACGGCAACGGCTGTTGGCGATGGTCGCGGCAAAGCGGCGGCGATGGCTGCGGTCAAAAGCCCGCTGCTCGAAGACGTTGATTTGCAGGGCGCGCGCGGCGTGCTGTTGTGCATCACAAGCTCTCCGGACATCACGCTCGACGAGCTGTGCGAAATCACCGAAACCGTGCAGGAATTCATCGCGCCGGACGCCACCATGTTGTGGGGTCAATCGTTCGACGCCGCGATGGGCGACGAAGTGCGCGTGACCATGATCGCCACCGGTTTGGGCAAGCGCAAGATGGTCGCCGTTCAGGGCGGCATCGGCGCGGCACCACGGCTTGAAATCCCGACGCTTCGCACCGGCACCGACAACTACACCGTGCTTAACGACGCGATACCGACGACGGTTGGCATGGAGGTGTCTTACGACGAACCGACCATCACCCGCAACCCCGGCCGCAGCACGTCGCGTTCGCTGGAGATTCCTACCTTCTTGCGCAAGCAGGCAGACTAGGCCAACTAGCAGAATCACCCAGCGCAGCCGCTCCCTGCGCTGGGTGTCGTCGTCCAAGTTTCCGAGCTGACGCCTATACTTTCGTCATGCCAAAACAACACACCATTGCGAGCGACGTCTCCGCGACCGGGGTCGCGCTGCACTCCGGCGTCCGCGTTCAGATCACCCTAAAAAGCGCCCCGCCCGACACCGGCATCATTTTTCGTCGCACGGATTTGACCCCACCGCAGGACATCCCGGCACGCGCTGAACTGGTCAAAGAAACGCGCCTTGCCACCACGCTCGTCAACGACGCCGGCACCGCCAAAGTCGCCACCGTCGAACACCTGCTCGCCGCCTGCGTCGGCTGCGGCATCGACAACGCCATCATCGAGCTCGACAACCTCGAAATCCCCATCATGGACGGTTCCGCCGCGCCGTTCGTGTTCCTGATCGACCAGGCGGGCGTGGTCGCGCAGGACGCCCCACGCCGCTACATCGAGGTGCTCGAACCGGTGCGCGTGGAGATGAATGAGAAGTTCGCCGAACTGCTGCCGTGCGCTCATTTTGAAGTGGACTTCACCATCGATTTCTCGCATCCGGCGATTCCGGACGACCAATGCCGCGTGCGCATGAAACTTGACGACGACGACTTCCTCGATCACATCAGCCGCGCTCGCACGTTCGGCTTTGCCTACGAGGTCGAAACGCTGCGCTCCATCGGCCTCGCCCAAGGCGGCAGTATGGAAAACGCCATCGTCCTCGACGAGTACAAAGTGCTCAACCGCGAAGGCCTGCGCTTCGCCGACGAACTCGCAAGGCACAAGGTGCTCGACGCCGTCGGCGACCTGTTCCTGCTGGGCCACCGGGTACGCGGCAAATACCACGCCTTCAAATCGGGCCACGAGCTGAACAACAAACTGTGCCGCGCGCTGCTGGCGAAGCCCGAGGCTTGGCGGTATTCGGTTTAGTTTTTTTGAAGCGAAGACGCAGCGGTTTTGTAGGAGCGACCTTGGCCGCGATCCCAGCGTTGCATGGTTGACATCTTTCGCGGCCAAGTCCGCTTCTTCAGTCCGTAATCTCGAATTTGCGCGATACAGCTTATCGCTGAAAGCACGGCTTATTCTATTTATAATTCAATAGTACGTTAATTATCCAAGGCCAACGGACGATGGATTTGACCGTTGCGTGGTTGGACTCCATGACTTTGAGAGCATGTTCCAAATGGTCTTCTAGCGCGTCGAGGCTATCGAAGGCGAGGTATGGAAGTGCTTTTCGCGCAGCTCGTCCCACAGGTGCTCGACAGGGTTGAGCTCAGGGGCATAGGGTGGCAGCGGCAATAGTTTTATGTTCTCGGGGACTTTCAGTGCGTGGCTTGAATGCCAGCCCGCACCGTCGAGGATCATCACGATGTGATCCAAC
>ENA-OBLH01000354-OBLH01000354.1-metagenomes-genome-assembly--contig:-NODE-354-length-15679-cov-3.74514_pt1 | contig 15679 bp, 14 predicted proteins | sample MGYA00153382_OBLH01 | MGnify analysis MGYA00153382
TATGAGACACCGTACCATCGGTATTTACTGTACCCCAGACGTCCGATTGCATCTTCCAACTGAAGTGGAAAATTACGATCGATAAGCTGTTGTACATCCAGAACAAACCGAGGAAAACGTGATCCCAACCAGAAACTTGGCAAGTGCCACCCCGACCAGGACCGTCGCAGGGGAACCGGAAGCCTAGGCTAGCCTTATCTGGAATTAAGCGAGAGCTACGGGCATACAAGACACCTTTCAGCAGGATCAACACAGTTACGTGGATGGTGAAAGCATGGATGTGATGCACCATAAAGTCTGCTGTACCCAGAGTGATCGGCATCATGGCAACCTTGCCGCCGACAGCAACTAAACCGCCGCCAAAGGCATGGCTGACAATTTCCGAAGCATTAGGAGCAGTACTGCCGGGAGCCAGAGCGTGGATATTTTGAACCCATTGGGCAAATACAGGCTGGAGTTGAATTCCTGTATCACTGAACATATCTTGGGGGCGACCAAAAGCTCGCATGGTGTCGTTGTGGACATACAAGCCAAAACTATGGAAGCCAAGGAAGATACAAACCCAGTTGAGGTGAGAAATCAAGGCATCTCGTTGGCGGATCACCCGATCGAGCAAGTTATTTACATTCTTGGCTGGATCGTAATCCCGAACCATGAAGATAGCTCCGTGCGCTCCTGCTCCTACAATCAAGAAACCACCAATCCACATGTGGTGCGTAAATAGGCACAACTGGGTAGGATAGTCCGTGGCAATGTAGGGATAGGGAGGCATGGCATACATGTGGTGCGCCACAATGATGGTCAAGGAACCCAACATAGCTAGGTTGATGGCCAATTGAGCATGCCAAGAGGTAGTCAGAATCTCATAAAGACCCTTGTGACCTTCTCCAGTAAAGGGACCCTTGTGAGCTTCCAGAATTTGCTTCATGCTGTGACCGATGCCCCAGTTGGTGCGGTACATGTGACCAGCCACAATGAAGAGGACTGCTAGAGCCAAATGATGGTGAGCAGTATCCGAGAGCCATAAACCACCAGTTACGGGGTTCAGACCGCCCTTAAAGGTGAGGAAGTCACTGTAAACACCCCAGTTACCGGTAAAGAAAGGAGTCAAGCCTTGGGCAAAACTAGGATAGATATCCGCCATTAAGCCGGGGTTGAATAACCATTCGTGGGGCAGGGGAATGTCAGAAATCGAAGCAATTAACTTGCCCCCCACGGTGAGAGGCTTGCCCGCATCGATCGCATCCAAACAAGCATTGATAGGCAATGCTACATGAATTTGTTGTCCCGCAAAACCTAAGCAACCACAGCCCAGCAAAACTGCTAAGTGGTGATTCATCATAGATTCCACATTTTGGAACCACTCCAATTTAGGAGCGCGCTTGTGGTAGTGGAACCAACCCGCAAACAGCATCAGAGCTGCCATAACTAGCGCACCGATAGCGGTGGAGTATAGTTGGTAGGAATTGGTGAAACCATTGGCGCGCCATAATTGGAATAGACCAGAGGTGATCTGAATTCCGTGGAAGCCGCCACCAACATCAGCATTGAGGATTTCTTGTCCCACTATAGGCCAGACGACTTGGGCGCTGGGCTTGATGTGGGTAGGGTCGGTTAACCAAGCCTCGAAGTTCGAGAACTTAGCTCCGTGGAAATAAGCTCCACTTAGCCAGACAAAGACTACGGCTAGGTGGCCAAAATGAGCACTAAAGATTTTCCGGGAAATATCTTCTAAATCGGAAGTATGGCTGTCGAAATCGTGAGCGTCGGCGTGTAGGTTCCAAATCCAGGTAGTGGTTTTTGGTCCCTTAGCAAGAGTGCGATCGAAGTGACCTGGTTTTGCCCACTTCTCAAAAGAAGTAGGAACCGGATCCTTATCAACCACCACTCTCGCTTTTGCCTCACGCTCTGGAGGACTGATTGTCATGAGGAGTCTCCTCTGATGAACAAGGATAAGGAATAGTTCTAACTTTGATTGATGATAATGCTATTGGGTGATTTGTTCAAATTTGGTTAATAATAGTTCAAATTTCCCCGGAGCTCTATTTCCTTAAATAGGAAGCTATGCCATGCCTAGATTAGGTTGTAGCCATTAGAGTTAATGTAACAAAAGTTAATAACTAGCAACACTTTTTACAAATAGCCTTACTTTTTTCTATGGTGAGTAAAATATTTTCTAATAAACTTGTCCGTAAACTACAAAGCAGAACCCCACTAATCAGGCAGCAGGAACTAGCGTGCTAGGATTAATGAAGCTCTAAATTCTAGTTTTAAGTTGAATTTTCAAGAGCGATTCACGATGATAGTTTTAGATCAAGACTTACGCATTTAGAGATTTTTGTGGGCCGAGCGGAGTCAAAGCCTGGGAAAATCTCCAAAATCCCAAATAATTTGTTGGCAGTGCGTAAGTCCTAATAGATACGTTTTAAATAAGTTTCATAAAATAATGCGATCGCAAAATTTGGGGAAGAGGAGGAAATAGTGTGGGACTAGCAAATAATGGCTCAAATAATAGTTGGTGGGAAAATCTCAAAAAATTAGTTTTGTCCTGTTTGGTTTTGGGCTTAGTTAGTAGTTTGTGGGGGTGTGGCGATCGCATAGAAACCTCCCTACCTGTCTCTAATAGTTCCCTAGTGGCAATTTCTGGACTAAAAAAACTCAAAGAAGTTGCCCCCCCCGATACTATCCAGCAACTCCACCAAATCCTCGAAATCAAACAACCCCAAGTCACTATCCTCAGCCCCCAACCAGAGCAGATACTAACGGATACCCAAGTCGCTGTCCAACTCCAAGTTAAAGACTTGCCTATCTTCCAAGACCAAGACTTAAAGCTGGGTTCCCATCTAGAAGTGATTTTGGATAACCAAGATGCCCAGTCTATCTATGATTTACAAAAACCCTTAATTTTTTCTAACCTAGCTGCTGGTAGCCATACCCTACGAGTCTTTGCTTCCTACCCGTGGCATGAAAGCTTCAAAAATGAAGGTTCCTATGCTCAAGTTACCTTTCATGTTTTTACCAAAACTATTAATAACAAGCTAGATTCCAAATTACCTCTATTAACCTACAGCAGTCCCGGTGGGAGCTACGGTGCAGAGCCTATCCTCCTAGATTTTTATCTCACCAATGCTCCTCTCCACATGATTGCTCAAGAGGATCCAAAAGATGAGATTCCCGACTGGCGCATCCGAGTCACTATCAATGGTGAAACCTTTGTAGTAGATCAATGGCAACCTATCTATCTCAAAGGCTGGAAGCAAGGTAATAACTGGGTACAACTAGAATTTATTGATGAAAAAGGTAATGTGGTAGAAAACGTCTATAACAATACAGCGAAAATTTTTACCTACAAACCCGGCGGTCAAGATAGCCTTTCTAAATTAATGGGGGGCAGACTCTCGGTAACTGCTGCCAAAGGCATTATTAATCCTACCTACGACGTGCCAGATCCTCTGCCTCAAGTCCTTCCCTCTCCTAGCCCAATTCCCAGCCCAAAGATAACTCCCCTAACCCCTAGTCCCCAACTTACTTCTAGCCCCAAGGTAGTAGAAATAGCTCCAAAAACTAGGGTTCTAGAAAAAATCAAGCCGACTCCTAGCCCAGAAATAAAAGCTATTAGAGATAGCAAGCCTAATCCAATTCCAGAAACTAAGGTAACGCCTAAGGTTGAAATCATTTCCCCAAGCAAACTTTCGACAAAATCTCCCAAAATAGCTATTCCCCAAGTAACGGCTACTCCTGAGCCGCAAATTTCTCTGCCTAAGTCCAAATAAGCAGCTATAATTTGTGGTTTTTATGATGATCAAATATCGTTGAATATTTTTGAGTCTTATCAAATCTGCTCAAATACGATCGAGTACAATCAAGCTTCTGTCAAACTTTTGTGATGGGGTGTTAACAAATCAATAGTATAAACCCACTATAATATTTGTAATAAAGGTTTACACTTTTTTTATGGTTATCTACGGTGCTAACTACTTAATTACTTAATCACTAATAGTCGACTTGCCCCTACCCATGCCAGAATCATCTATTTACGAGAAAAGTACCCCTTCTTTCGCCAATCAATACATTCCCCAGTTAGCCTCCTCAGCTTTGACAGACTTTCTGCCCCCAGAATTGATTGCTGATCAACCGCCGGCCTTGCCTAGAGTTAGTGAAAGAGAAGTAGTCAAGCATTACACTCGATTGTCCCAAAAGAATTTTTCCATTGATACGGGCTTTTATCCCTTGGGTTCCTGCACCATGAAATATAACCCCAAGGTGAATGACTGGGCGGCGTTTCTCCCCGGTCTGGCGCAAATTCATCCTTATCAGCCAGAATCTACAGTCCAAGGGGCATTAAAGCTAATCTATGATTTGGGTACAGCCTTGTGTGAAATTACTGGATTGGCAGAGGCTAGTTTGCAGCCAGCCGCTGGGGCGCACGGGGAATTGGCCGGAATTTTGATGATTCGGGCTTACCATGAATCTCAGGGACAAACTGAGCAGCGGCGGATAGTTTTAGTCCCAGATTCAGCCCACGGGACGAACCCAGCGACAGCAACGATGGCGGGTTATCAAGTCAAGGAAGTGCGATCGAACTCTGAAGGTCTGGTAGACCTCGACCACCTCAAAGAGCTTTTGGATGATAGTACGGCAGCTTTGATGTTGACTAACCCCAATACGGTGGGATTATTTGAAGAAAATATTTTAGAAATTGCTCGCCTAGTTCATAAAGCTGGGGGGCTTTTATATTATGACGGGGCAAATTTGAATGCGATCGCTGGCATTGCCCGTCCCGGAGATATGGGTTTTGATGTGGTGCATCTCAATTTACATAAAACTTTCTCTACTCCCCACGGTGGCGGTGGCCCCGGCTGTGGCCCGGTGGTGGCTAATGAGAAATTAGCTCCTTTTTTGCCTAGACCACGGGTACTGAAGGAGGTATCTGAAGAAGGCGATATTGCGACCCAACGCCAAGGCGACCGCTATTATATGGAATCTGACTATCCTCAGTCGATCGGTAGAATCAAAGGCTTTTACGGCAACTTTGGGGTCATGGTCAGGGCTTTTACCTACATCACGACTCTGGGGGCAGATGGCTTACGGCAATCTAGCCAAGATGCCATTCTCAATGCCAACTTCCTACGTCATCTCCTAGCGGCACATTACACCCCATCCCATAGTCATAAACCCTGTATGCATGAGTTTGTAGTTTCTGCCCTGAAGCAAAAAAAAGCCGGAACCAGTGCGGGGGGAATTGCTAAGCGGTTATTAGACTATGGTTTCCATTCGCCGACTATGTACTGGCCAGCGATCGTCCCTGAAGCGTTGATGATTGAACCTACGGAGACGGAAACCCCCACTACCCTGAGACAGTTTGCAGATGCTTTAATTAAGATAGACCAGGAAATTGAGCAAGACCCGGAATTTGTCAACCATGCTCCCCATAATTTAGCGATCGGTAAAGTGGATGAGGCAAAAGCGGCTCGTAACCCTCAATTAACTTGGCATCAAAATTTGCCCAAGGGATAATAAAACTTCCTGCTAGGGCAACTTGGGTACGAGATCACTACCTACCCATAAGCTAAATTACAGCAATCAGTACCTCCAATGTGGTGTACTACATTTATAGGAAAACTGCTGTGACTAATTAAAATAAATTAATATCCTACCCACAAAACCTTTTTATGTTGACCGACAGCCAAACTATCCGTTATTACCAAAAACTTACCGATGCTCTTGTGGAAATGTGGAATCGGGGTTATAGATTTGATGATTTAAGACTTTATATCGATGGCTACCTTGCCGCTCTCCGACAGACTAGTATTCTTGAACCCCATTTGATTCATCGCCTAGAGGAAGAAGTGACAAGATATATGTACGACACTTCTAATTTTGAAATGTTACAACCCCAAACTCAGACTGAGAAAGACTACTATAACAACTTCTAGAAATAATACTTGGAAATTATTATTCATAGCCGCAAATTATCCAAGTGGTTACTGAAACTTGTAGTAGAAATTTATGGTTAATGACCTGACTAACTCCCAACGCGATCGCCAAAATATTCTTAATAATCGCTATGCCCTAGAAAAAGTAGAGGAGCATTTAGGACTTGGCGAATTTTTAGGAATAGTTTTCTAGTAATAATTTTCTAGTAGTACGGAGGAGGGCAAATGTTAGTTATCCTCACCGAATCCCAAATTCTTTCCCCCCAGAAAGTTTGTCAGGGTTGTTTGCTGGCAGATCAAGGGGGACAACCTCGATCGCACAACGGCAAACCTACCTGTGCCAATGTCCTAAATAAACTTGCAGCCCAGCAAGCAACCCAGTACAAATGCAAAATGGGCTTCCGCCTGGCAGAAATAAGTTAATAATATCTAAATATCAGAATTATTAATTATAAGATATTTACGCAGCCTAGCAGTTATACCACCTTTAATACCTGAAATTATATGTAACTCATCGAAACTAGAGAAACGACCCTTTCTTGTTCTTAGTTCAATGATTTCATTTGCTTTATCTTTAATATTAGGTATATTAAATAATTCATCTACAGAAGCAGAATTTAAATCCAAGGGGATAATTGCACTTGATTGACTAGCTGTTTTCGTTGTCCTAGAAGAAATTAATGGAGTCAGAGATTCAACTACTTTACTAGCAATTTGAGTAATTAATTCTTCTCCAATATCGAGTTTTAGATTATTGGGTTTTGAGTTTTGGGTTGCTAGTTCAGAAATACGAGATTCTAGATGGCGATTAGATTTTTGGAGTTCATCAAATTGAGCCTTAAATATTCTCTCCAAATTAACAAATTGAGTCTCAAGATTTACTACTTGATCTAGATTAATAGTTTCTCCAGTATAAGTAGATTCTCCTATCACTGGAGTAGATACTAGGGCAGTATTTCCTCTGAGAATATTAACTTGCTCCAATAGTGCTTCTTCATTGTCAGGTTCTAGAATAATTGCTTGGATCATTTCACCCTTAGCCAGAGATAGTTCTCTAGCTCTGACAGCAGCATAATATTCAAAGTGACCATCAACAACTTCATAAGAATCAAAACTAGTCCTTCTTACAATAATTGGATTAATAATCCCTTCCACACTGATGATCAGATGAGCAGCCTTATCAATTTGCTCAGCATCAAAACTAGATTGAGAAACACTAGAAATGACTCTGTTAACAGCGACTAACTTTGTAGGTAATTTCATTTATTCAATCTTCCTCAATACTTCTAGGGCTAATTTATTAAATTCTTTAGCAGCATCAGATTCAGGCTTGAAATCCAAGACAGAGCGAGGATTAGGAATTTCCATATTACCTATAGTTTCAGTTAATTCAGCACATTTAGCTAAGTCCTCTCGCTCAAATATGATACTTTCCATTACTTCAAAGTCATAGCGTTCCATGATAGTTTGCATCCGCTTAGGTAATGTTGCTTGCCCAAATTTGTAGTTGGTAGATATCTTAGTAGCAAGAACTCCTAAAACCTCAATAGGCTGTCTACCAATCATCCTACGAAGGCTATTTACATCTTTAATTAATACCTTGACATTGTTTAATCCTTGATTAGCAAAAGGTTTGAGATCAGAAGGAATTATTAAGTAATCAGTACAGATTAAAGCAATTCTAGCGTATAAATTAAGGGAAGGAGGTGTATCAATAAGTGCAATATCATAATCTTTTTCTACCTCACGTAGTCTTTCAATCATGATAAATCGGCTACGATCAAGATTATTTAGATCACTTTCCTCACTCATTAGATCAATATGGGAAGGAATTACATCAACTGGTGGAGAACAGAAGTCAGCAGAGCGGGTAATTTCCTTAATTGGGGATAAAACTTCAGAACGAAGGAGATTTAGAACATTCTTGTTTTTGATATTATCATCAGCCTCATCTTGAAACTTAACTAAACCAGTGGCAAAAGTAGTATTGGCTTGGCTGTCTAGGTCGATAATCAGGACTTTTTTACCTAGTTTGCTCAAGGCTGCGGCAAGATTAACAACTGTGGTGGTTTTGCCTACACCGCCCTTGTTGTGATAAATAGCGATCGTCTTCATTCTGGGTTCTCCTTGGGGTTCTAGTGGTTGTTGGTTAATAGCCAGTTCTGGGATGGTATCTAGGATGGGAATTGGCGATCGATCGATCGCTGGAGTTAGTAGCTCTGTTGATATTAATTGAGTATTAGTTGATAAGGTTATTAGAGGAGTAATACCTGAGCGCCTTTGGAGAATTTCCTCTCGCCCAATAATAGCTTTAATCTCTGGAAATTTTGCCTCGATCGCCTCACCTCTACACTGAAACACAAGCTCAATATCTTCAGCTTTTCTTTCAAAGATTCTGAAGTCCTTGCCATTAGTAAGCAATCCATAGGGAGATCTGAGAGTTATTAGATACCGCTTAATCTGTTCCACATGGGGATTCAAGTTATGCCTAGGGCTTTTTGCCTCAACTACCAAACTCAAGGGGGAATCATCTCCCAACACGATCGGCAGAATTTGAGCAGTGAATACTAAAAAATCTAGACGAATATTGCCAAAGGAAACCTCTTGATTCCAAACTTCTGGAGTATAGCCAAGGGCAGGCAACAAATATGGAACAATAAATCTACTCTCAACCTCCCTTTCATTCCGGCATTCTTCTGGGTTAAAAAACATAGATGAAGACTCTCACTCTAAGTCTGTAGAATTTTAGGTATTAATAGATAGGTTGAATGCTAATTAGCTTATTCCTTATAGGCTAGTATGTCAACTATATACTAGAAATATTTTTAGAAGGATTGTTTTTGCTATATCAATTGGGTAAAAATCCTATCCTATATAATAGATAAATTAAAGATAATTATAAAACTATGAATTTTAGTGCTGAATTTACCCTGCTACTGCGATCGCGTTATCCCCTGATTTATATTCCGACGGGGGAAGAAGAACGTTTAGAAAAAGTAATTATGCAGGCGGCTCAGGGGTTGGCAGATCGCCCTGTTTATATCTGGGATTTTGTGGATGGTTATCAGAATAATCTCAACGATCCGGGGTTGGGCAAGCGCAATCCTTTGCAGGCACTGGAATTTGTCGAGAAATTTCCGGCTAATTCTCCAGTAATTTTTATTTTGCGAGATTTTCAAAGATTTTTAGAAGATGTTTCTGTTGCTCGTAAACTCAGAAACTTGGCTCGATCGCTCAAATCTCAGCCTAAAAATATTGTAATTATCGCTCCCAGTATTTCTATTCCCTCAGAACTTTCGGAAGTGTTGACAGTGTTGGAATTTCCCCTGCCCTCCGGGGCAGAAATTCGCCAAGAGGTGCAGAATTTACTTATAGCAATGGGGCAAAAACTAGGGGAACAGGTAGTAGATGAATTGGTGCGATCGGCTCAGGGTTTATCAATGGAACGGATTCGACGGGTGATGGCTAGGGCGATCGCAGCCCACGGAGAGATTCAACCGGAAGATGTAGAGTTAATGTTGGAAGAAAAGCGCCAGACTATTCGGCAAACCCAAATTTTAGATTATTACCCTGCACGAGAACAAATTTCCGATATTGGTGGGCTAGATAATCTCAAGGATTGGCTGCTGCGGCGGGGCGGAGCATTCACAGAAAAAGCACGGCAGTACGGGATTCCTCATCCCAGAGGCTTATTACTGGTAGGAATCCAAGGCACAGGGAAATCTCTGACAGCTAAGGCGATCGCTCACCATTGGCATTTACCCCTATTGCGCCTAGATGTGGGCAGATTATTTGGCGGATTAGTAGGGGAATCAGAATCTCGAACTAGGCAGATGATCCAACTAGCAGAAGCATTACGGATTAGTGGGGGAATCAGAATCTCGGACTAGGCAGATGATCCAACTAGCTGAAGCATTAGCTCCTTGTATTTTGTGGATTGATGAAATCGACAAGGCATTTTCAGGGATTGATTCCCGTGGTGATGGTGGTACAACTAACCGAGTATTTGGGACTTTTATTAATTGGTTAGCGGAGAAAAAATCCCCCGTATTTGTCGTGGCAACAGCTAATAATATCCAAGCCTTGCCCCCAGAAATGCTCCGCAAGGGTAGATTTGATGAAATTTTCTTTGTAGGTTTACCCAACCAAGAGGAACGCCAAGCCATCTTTTCTTTGCATCTCCAACGCCTGCGCCCCCACAACTTGAAAAGCTATGATATCGATCGCCTTGCCTACGAAACTCCCGACTTTTCTGGAGCCGAAATTGAACAAACAATTATCGAGGCCATGCACCTAGGTTTTAGTCAAAATCGAGACTTTACCACCGATGATGTATTAGAAGCTGCCAGCCAAATTATCCCCCTCGCCCGCACTGCCCAAGAACAAATTCAACTATTACAAAACTGGGCAGCCTCAGGCAAAGCTCGATTAGCATCTCGTCAGAATACTAAATGGCTGAATCAGCAGGGATAAAAATTATCAAGGATTTAGGAGTAAGGCGGGTATTGCCCACCCTACTATGAAAAGTTGCTATATCCTCTAAGCCTAGAAACGTTCCCTGAGCAAAGTCGAAGGGAACATTTCCGCTATAAATGAAGATAATTGATTGAAGATTTGTTGTGGGGTTTTGGCTACTTCGATAATGCTCAGCATAAATTCGACTACGCTCAGCCAGCGATAATGGTTATGGTTTTCATAAAATGGTATCAGGGGTATTTCTTATCCCGAACTGACCTTACTTACCAGATTGTTGAATAGCATTAGTTTGGGCTAATATTTCTTCCCATTCCTGTTGAGATAACTTCTTTACATAGTTGATTTTTACTTCTTGTAAAAGGTCAATTAATAATAGCTTAACCTTGTCAATACTTTTATTTTGACGCATTTCTTTGGCTATAATATCATTGAGATTCTGCATCAAATCCTCAGATAACTTTATGGTTTTGGTATCTAGGGGTGGCAGGTTTTTGATACTAGAAAATAGAGTTTGAGATATCTGTAATACTATCTGCTCCGTCACTTGTTGCTGAATTGCGCCCAAGCCGGGAATTTGAGCTACTCCTTTGTAGATGGAAACTTGTTGGAGGGCATTTTCGGTGGCGTGCTTGAGGAGAGCTTCAATACTAGGCCGCATTTGGGGCAGGATATCTTCTACAGTTGCTTGTAAGACAATGGTAGCGATCGCAGCCACTTCATTTGTATTATTAATATCAATATAATTTTTCCCTTCAGTAACTAGTTTTTTTAGGTCTAGATTTTGTACTGAGTCTTCCATTTGATCAAATACGCGGACAATCACAGCCTGAGTTAATTGTTCCGAGAAAGTGGCTATAAAGCTATTTTGGAGTTGTTGCTTCAAGGTATCTATATTAATCAACTTAGCTTGATTTAGCCTGACTAGGATAGGAATAATTCTAATTGGTTGCAAGAAAGGTAGGAAAAACAAAAAATCATACCAACGCCATAAGGCTGCTTCAGTCCAAGATAGATTACGGCTCCGATGGAGATAAAAAATTCGTAGCGCAAGTTCCAGAGCAATAATATTAATGAACCAAATATCCAGCAGAAAGAAGCGATCAACAAAACCCCCAGTTTCATCAATCTGCCGGAAATAATTAGTTTGAATAAGACGTTGAATTTGCTCATCAAAAAACTTCATTTCTCCTAGAAATCCAGCTTCAGAAAGATGAGTTTGACTCCAAAATAAGGCAAAAGATTCCTTAGAAGATTTACCTCCCATATGCGATCGCATCCGATTTTTGATCCGCTCCAAAGTTCCCGTCTTATTAGCAGCAGCAAAAGGATTAGAGTCAATCATTTCATTGCTCATAGTTTTTAAGTCATTCAAGGTAGCTGTCACTTGGGGCGATCGCAATCCTTGGTCTGCCACCTCTGCTTTTAGCCGATTAACTGTATTAACATAGTCCACTGTATCTCGATGGGGTTCAATGCCTTTAATTGGGTCATAAATATCTGTAATTCGGGGAACACCTACCCGAAAACCCAGAAGTTCCACACTAAAACCACCAATATTAAATAAATAAAAATTCCGCCAAGGAATATAACTTAAATCAAATAAAACCAAGCCAAAGTTAGCTACGGCAAATAAAGCCATTCCTCTCTCAAAAAGAAGATTTCGGCGTAAGGGCTTATAGCTTTTTGGTTTGTTTTTTTGCTTGGTAAGAGAACTCATAAGCTAACATACCTTTGATTAGGCAGATAGTTGTGCCACACAAAGCTTGGCACGACTATTTACTATTAAATACTATTCAAAAGAATCTAGGTCTAGGGCTTTAGAACCACCAGTTTCTATTAGTCTAAGTACATTACTGAGCTGTAACCAAATGAAGATACTACTAAAGATTGTCAAAGGAATTGCTACAGCAAAAGCTATGGCAGGAGGAAAACCAAATACTTCTAACCCTGAAGATAGGAAAATACCGATGCCAATGCCAATTCCCCAAAAAGGTAGCTTTAGTTGAATACTTCGCAACTGGGCAATACTACGAGTCGATCGATTAGTCTTCCATGCCTGAGCCTGCTCTTTAAGAGTAGCTTGAAAAGCAACTCCAGAAGTAATGCTAGCAAAGAAGCCAAAAAACATCAAAAAGTAAGGGGGATCAAAATACATGGGTTATAAAAAAGTTAATTTAATTAGTCAGGACTTAGACAATTGCAGCAATATATTTAGTAGGGGCGCAAGGCCTTGCGCCCTTACTTTTTTTGTCCATTTTACCTACCTACGGGCTGGGGAAGTAGGGCAGCAATATTTTCGGTGGAAAATTCACTAAAGGCAGACCAAGCAACATTTAGGAGTTTTGCTGGTTGAATATCATCTTTGATGAGATCCCATAATCGCTGAACCTCCTCCGTGTGGAGGCGATCGTCCTCTGTCAGAGCTAATATTAACTGGCGCCGGAGGAGTTTTCCCTCATCAGAAATTAGGTATTGGAAGCCCATGCCAGCCGTGGGTAGAAGATCAAAGTTTTGGTTCGATCGAGCGATAGAAATCAAATTCTCCAACCGCTGCCACTGGAACTTACCATCCTTAAATAATACATCGATTAATCGGCGCCTTAACTGAGGTGATTCACCCGTTAGTAAGCGTTCTGCCACGTAGGGATAAGCTACTTCCACGATTTTAAAGTTAGGATTCATGGTTAGAGCCAAACCCTCTTGAGTTATAAGCGATCGAATAATCAACGCAAATTTAGCTGGCACTCGAAAAGGATAATCAAACATCAACTCTGAAAATTGATCTGTAATAGTTTTGAAGTTGAAATTTCCTACACTCTCTTCCATCACATTACCCAAAACAGATTCCAGCGCTGGGATAATCGGTCTGATATCCGTATCAGCCGACAAAAAACCCAAAGATACAAATACTTTTGCCAAGGACTTGTAATCTCTATTGATCAAGCACACCACCGCATCTACCAGATTTTCCTTGGTGTCTTCATCTAATTGATCCATCATCCCAAAATCAATAAAAGCCATAGTCTCTTTCTGCCAAGAATTGTCTTGGTGACTGCCATCTACCGGACATTGGGGGCGGAGGGCAAAGAGATTACCGGGGTGGGGATCGGCGTGGAAAAAGCCAAACTCTAACAACTGCCGCAAGCCAGAAGTTACTCCAATCTTGATCAAATTATCAGAATCCATACCCTCTTGACAAATTTGTTTAGAGTCTGTCAGTTTGCAGCCATTGATCCACTCTAGGGTTAGCACTCGACGGCTAGTGTAGTTCCAATAAATTACAGGAACTTTTACAGAAGGATCGTCTTGAAAATAGCCGGCAAATCTTTCTGCATTTCTACCTTCGTTGATATAGTCAATTTCTTCAAATAGCTTGATGCCAAACTCATCCACAATCAGAGTTAAATCATGCCCCAGATTCAGGGGCAGCCAAGGAGCTATCCAACCAGCCGCCCACCGCATTAGGTATAGGTCAAGAGTAATGATGGGTAGGAGATTAGGACGCTGGACTTTGATGGCCACGCTTTCTCCAGAATAGAGTCTGCCTTGATAAACCTGTCCTAGACTAGCCGCAGCCACAGGCTGTGGAGAAATTTCACTGTAAATATCCTTTGGATGACTGCCCAATTCTCGTTGGATAATTTCAAAGGCAACGGTACTAGAAAAGGGAGGAAGTTGATCTTGTAACTTAATCAATTCATCTAAATAATCTTTAGGAACCAGATCAGGGCGGGTAGATAAAGCTTGGCCGACTTTAATAAAGGTGGGACCAAGATGGGTAAGGAGTTGCCTGAGTTGGGTAGCTCGTTTACTCTTGTGTGCTTCTAGCTGTCCTGTCCATTTGTCAAAGGTTAAGCCCCAAGCAAATAGGGTACAGCGCCAAAAAATTGTCATGCCTCGAATGATTGATTGCCACCATCGCCATCGATAATATTTAGCGATCGCTTGGGCATCATAGCAATGCAACGGTTGTTGCGATCGGGAATTTAAGGGTTCCTGTTTCACTCCTACGTTTTTCCTTTGATTTATTGAATGGGTTTATGTAGTTTCTTGTCTAAAAATCTTGTTATGCTTCCAATATAGTATACAAAAGTACAAATTTACCGAATAAATTCAGCTATTGATAGCTACTGGGCTTTAAGGTAACACTCGATCGCTAAAGGGTTTGGTGCTGTAGGAAACATAGTTAAAATTCATCAAAAATATTAGTAAAACTTAATAGACTATCAAGTTTAATTCAAAAAACCTTCATATTCATCATGAACTCCAATCCAGAACCAATAATAATCATCTCCTTTTTTTAGTGCTAAAGCTCGGTAGCCACCAGTCACACGAACAGACCAGAGATTCTTGCCGACTTTCTTAAAGTGTAAAGAAGGGTGCATTGGATTATCTTGCCAAAGTTGATAAGCTCTCCGTACCTTCTCCTGTATATCTGGAGGCACCTCCCTATAAGTTTTCCAGAAATCAGGTGTTGTTAAGGACTTCATTAAGATTCTTTATTTTATTAGCGGCAATATCTGCTTCTGCTCGATCGATTAAGTGATCTAATTTCCCAGATACTAAGTCAGCCTCAATTTGCCGATCCCACATCTCATCCATATAGGCTTGCAACCATCCTGAAAGCTGTCTAATGTCGCCTTCTGGCAACTGTTTGATTGCAGTCTCGATCTCTAGCAAAGTAATCATTATTTTAGAGGTGATTTATAAAGTGGCTAGAAGGTGGGGAATTTAAGGGTTCCTGCTTTACTCCTACATTTTTCCTTTTAGCATTTGATCGCTAAGGGATTTGGTGCTGTAGGAAACATAGTTAAAATTCATCAAAAATATTAGCAAAACTTCACACCCCAACAATATCATCTTCTCCTCTGCTGCTCCGCCAAGCGCTGTTCTGCCAAACGGAGGTTATTTTGAATAGATAGACTCTGTTAGATTTCCTTGGTTGTATAGGGCTGCACCCAGACTTGTGTAAGCATTGGCATAGTTAGGGTCAAGACGGATAGAAGTACGATAGTTAGTAATAGCCTCTGCTAAATTTCCTTGACCATACAGGGCATTACCCAGATCGTAGTAAGCAAGAGCATTGTTAGGGTCAAGACGGATAGAAGTAAGGTGGTTAATAATAGCTTCTACTAGATTTCCTTGATCTGTCAGGGCAGCACCCAGGTTATTGTAAGCAAAAGCATTGTTAGGATCAAGACGGATAGCAGTGCGGTAATTGGTAATAGCTTCTGAGTATAATTTTTCTGATAATACTGTGGCGTTTG
>ENA-OBLH01000355-OBLH01000355.1-metagenomes-genome-assembly--contig:-NODE-355-length-15676-cov-3.45349_pt1 | contig 15676 bp, 13 predicted proteins | sample MGYA00153382_OBLH01 | MGnify analysis MGYA00153382
CATGACTACCGACACAGGCTAGGTGAGCCATTCGCACAGATTTTTCACCACTTTCTTCAATCAAAGACAGCCGTTCCAAGAGACCTTCATCTCCCGGATACCAAGTTTTCACATCAGAAAGGAACCTTTGGTTAATTTCATAGATAATCTCTAGGTGTCTGGGTAAAACATCCCCAAACAAGCTGACAGTCCATTTTTCTAAGGCTTCCGGCATCAGAGTATGGTTGGTGTAGGCAAAGGTTTTTTGGGTAATTCGCCAAGCCCGATCCCATTCCAGTCCATGCTCATCTAGTAATAGACGCATCAATTCGGCAATACTCACGGCTGGGTGGGTATCATTCAGTTGGATTGCTGCCTTATCAGACAAGTTATCTAAACCTGAATTAGCTTTCAGGTGATGGCGGATAATATCTTGCAGGGAGCAGGAGACAAAGAAGAATTGCTGCTGGAGGCGGAGTTGTCGTCCTTGGGGAGTGTTGTCATTGGGATAAAGGACTTTGGAGATAGTTTCTGATCGCATCTTACTAGCTACCGCCCCGTCATAATCCCCCGAATTAAACGCCTGGAAATTAAAATCATCACTGGATTCTGCCTTCCAAAGGCGCAGAGTATTAACTGTAACAGTGTTATAGCCCGGTACAGGAGTGTCGTAGGGCAGCCCCATAACTCGCTCCTTCGGAATCCACAATACCTTAGGATTACCCTTTTCATCGTGGTAGATTTCTGTATGCCCCCCAAATTTCACCTCAACTTTTTCGTTGGGGCGGACAATCTCCCAAGGATTGCCTAGTCTGAGCCATTTATCGGGAATTTCTACTTGCCAGCCTTCGCTAATGGCTTGGGTAAAAATCCCAAATTCGTAGCGGATGCCATAACCCACGGCGGGTAACTCTAAGGTGGCCAAGGAATCTAGAAAACAGGCGGCTAATCTGCCTAAGCCTCCGTTACCCAAACCGGGGTCTGGTTCCTGTTCTAGAAGATCATGGATATCTAGACCACATTCTTGGACGGCTTGGGTCGCCCGACCGAGCAAACCTAGGTTAATTAGGCTATTGCCCAAATGTCTGCCCATGAGAAATTCTGCCGATAGATAATAGACAGTTTTGACATCTTTCTCGTTATAGGTTTTGAGGGTCTTGAGCCAACGACGCAGGAGCCGATCGCGGGAGGTGTAAGCCAGAGCCATGTAGTAGTCATCATTGGTGGCTAGGGATTCATACTTACCTTGCAGATAAAATAGCTGGTCTGCAAAGGCTCGCTTCAGAGTTTCTACACTCATCCCAGTCCGATCGTCCTCGATCGTAACCTTGCCTATAGTTTCGCCAGTCATGGATAGGGCTTCGACACTTATCCCCTGAGGATTGTCCTCGATCAAAACTTTTCCCATAGTTTCGCTAGTCATGGATTCAGTCATAAATTTCTGATTGCTGCTTGAGTTGGTGAGTTAGTTATCTTGATTTTGCCTGTAGGATTACCCCATAATTCTACAAGATAGGTAAGATTTAACTATTTCGCCTACCCCCATAAGGCAGCGATCAATACAATTTTCCCTAACAGCTAGGATTAAGAGCCAACATTAACGGTATAAGTCAGAGAAAAAGGACGGAAAGTTGCCCCATTTTTAGCAGTCCCCCTCAATACAAGGTCGTAGGAACCCGCCGCCGGGAAGGTCACACTTGCTCCGGGAATATTACGGTATTGCTCGGCATTAATTTCTCTCAGGGCTGGTTGCAAAATAGGGTTAGCACCACGGGGACGAGTATGCACCGCTAGAGAACAGTTGCATTGAGATAGGGGAATCATCCCACCTCCCCGCTGAGTTAGAGCAAACCAAACCTGAGTCGATTGTCCTACACGGGGATTATGGCTGGGTGCTAAATGGAAAGTTGCGGCCACATCTCCAGAGACTTCGACTGTGTGGGCCAGGACAGGTACAGCAGCTAGGGTCGTGAGGACAGCTAATCCTAAATATTTACTTAAATTTTGAGAGAGCATAGGAATTTCCTGAGTTTTGCAGAACTTGAATAAAATCAAAATCCTGGTTTGATACTCTACTCAAAGTGGACTAACTAAGCATTGCAGTCAACAGACACCTTGTCACACTCTCTTACAGCAGTTACTAGGTTGCAACTTGCTGTAAGTATTGTAGGAATTGAGAAAATGGTTTTAGGAATCTGTGGGGGAGTCTGCTATTTTTTCTGTTGATTTTTTTTCTAGGGGTTCTAGGTCTATCTTGTCGTAAATATCTGTAAGGACGACCGTGCAAGGCACTGTCGAAAATTTAATCTCTTCTTCTAAAGTATCGTATTCCTGAAATTCCCATTTTTTTACACCTGTTTTGACATAGTGCTGGACATAATACTGGTATTGATCGACTAATAGATATTCCTGAAATGTAGCAAGCGATCGATAGAAGATAAATTTTTCGGTTTGGTCATATTTCCCAGTCGATTTAGATAATACTTCAATGATTAAAGTAGGATTTACGATCGTATCTTTCCGACCTTCTTGCAGAATCAAATCTCCCTTCACTACCATCACATCTGGATAGGTATAGATTCCTTTTTGGGGTATCCACAGGCGTTGATCTACTACAAATACTTCATAAAGTTGCCCCCGTACTCCTACTGTTAAAGATGTACATAAATTACGAACAATGCGATTGTGATTCGGCATTCCTCCAGCCATTGGAATTATCTCTCCATTAATGTATTCGTTACGAGTTTCTGAGACAACCTCTAAGGCTAAATATTCTTCTGGCGAATAGGTTTGTGTTGCTTGAACTTGAGCAATCATGTTACAACTCTCCTAAATAGCTTTGTACGAAAGATCGTAGCATTTACAAAGAGTCTAAAGTAAAAACCCTAGCCTCTTCCTTATAGAACCCATTTGATATCTGAGGAGAAAAGAGATAAACTAAAGCAAAAATGCCTTATTCCAGCAGCCTAAGTGACCAAGAATGGGAGATTATCGAACCCTTGCTCCCGCAAAAGAAGCAGACCAGACCCCACTTCGGCAAGGTCTTACAGTGAGCCTGTCGAACTGCTCAGCGACCGCCCTTGTGGAGTAAACGCCAGATTCTGGATGGTATCTTCTATCAACTCAAGAATGGATGTAAATGGTGTGACTTACCTAGGGATTTGCCACCTTACTCCACAGTCTTCTGGTACTACAAACAATGGCGAGAACATGGACGATATCATGCACAAACTGCATCACCATAGAAATGTTAGAGCAAAATATCGAACTCAAGTTGATTTAAAACAACGCCCTAACAAGACTATACCGACTAAGAATACTAAAATCCCCCCCTGAATTTGCTGTTGGAAGGTTACTTGTAAGCTGCCCCAGTAATGAGAACCGATGAATATTGTGTGGATCGTTGCCAAAATTAGGGCGGGAACTGTTAATAGATGTAAGAATCGCCAATACTTCCCTAGGCGATTTTGGAGAGTATTAAAACTTGTGAAAGCGGCGGGGGTCATGGCAATTAGAGCCGCTACACCACAAGCGATCGCTCCCTGATGGACTGGCAGCATAAAGTTAAAGGCATCTAGGTTCCAGCGAAAAGTGTGGTCAATCATCTGAGAAGTGTGGACGATCGCCAGAATATACGCCCCGACCCCGATCGCCCGCCGATACTTCAGGGGCTGCACCCAAAACTTACTCAAGGGACGGGCAACCAACGCTATCATCAGTAGCAGCAATGCCCCGTGGCCGGTGTAGTCCACCATGTCATCATTACGAAGGAGGAGAAGGATACCGATCGCTAGGGTCAACCAACTCCCAAGGCGAAATAACTGGCTCCGCCGATCCTGACTCAACCGAGCCGAAGCAACCCCTACTGCTACCATACTAGGCATGGTTCCTAGCCCAAAGGCTGCCATGGTTGCAGCTCCCCACCAAGGATTAACTGTTTCTGCGGCTTTAATTTGGGCGGCGTAGAGAAACCCACAGGGAATCAGACCCCAAATACTCCCCAAGGCGATAGGAGTCCACCATTGGGATTGTTGGGAGAGGCGATCGAAAAAGGAGTTAAGGCGGGTATGAATATTTTTAGTTGCCGAAAATAAAGGTAAGCGGGGCAAAAAATTGGGTTGGAGTTGCCCTAAAGCTAACCAGATGAGCAGCAAACCAGTAAAAATCGCCATGCCCCTCCGAAAGTTGCCCCCAATTCCGGCCAACTGTCCCCCAGCAATCAGCACTGATCCCAAAGCCCCAATCCCAGCGCCCACTAAGGTGTAACTAGCTAACCGGCCTAGATTGAGCAGTAAATGAAATTGGAGTTGTTTTTGCCAGTTATGTTGATTAGTAGAGTTATGGAGAGAAAATGCTAAAGCGATCGGGCTACACATACCCACGCAATGCCCAAAACTCCCTAAAAATCCCAACGCCATGATCAGTAACAAGTCGAGCATGGTTTCTTTATATAAATTTTAGCCAAGAATTTTATCTCAGACCTTGGATCATAGCCGGGCGATCGTACTCTGTCAAAAAACGATTAGATATTTCTGTTGCTACGATTTTCTCTTACTAGAATGCTGAACCATATAGACAGATTTACTTACTTGCTTGCTACAATTCTACCAGCCCTATCAGTAAAATCAATATTTGGTTAACTACCTACTAACGTTAACCCACGGCTCGACAGCTCGACAGCTCAACTGAGCATCGCCGAACGTCTGAGTATCGCCGAAAGTCCTTATATCCCACGGCTAAAGACCCTGGTTTCTACGGCGATTTTTATCACGGAGACATAACTATGTACGATCGCTGCCTACGCTTCTTTTCTCTATGTTTGATTATCTTGACTAGTTTGTTTGGGATCTTTGGTTCTGCTCCCCCAGCCCAAGCAGCCGGATGTACCCTGACAGCAATTGTTTGGGAAGGATATACCGATGCCTCTTTTACCGATAAATTTACGGAAGTTACAGGCTGCACTATCAAAGCTACCTATGCCGGTTCTAGTGATGAAATGTTTGCCAAGTTCAAAACTGGCGGCGGCAGGAATTATGATCTGATTTCTGCTTCTGGGGATATCACTGAGCGCCTTTATAAATCCGGCTTAGTCCTGCCCATCGATCCTAGCAAACTAGAAAACTATGGTTCAGTATTTCCGCCTTTCCAGAAAGGGGTGTGGAATAATTTTGATGGCCAGCCCTACGGTGTCACCTTTGCTTGGGGCCCCAATGTATTGCTCTACAACACGAAGGAAGTTTCTCAAGCCCCCACGGATTGGAATATTCTCTTCAATCCCCGCTATGCCGGCAAGATCACCATTCCCGATAACCCGATTACGATCGCTGATGTTGCTCTCTGGCTTGGTTTCCCTGAACCCTACAATCTGAGTGATGCACAATTGCAGCAGGTGAAAACCAAACTCCTGCAACTCCGTCCCCAAGTGCGGAAATTCTGGACTACTGCCGGAGAACTGGCCAACCTGTTCCAATCTGGGGAAGTCGTTCTAGCCCATGCTTGGCCTCTTACCTATACTCAGCTTAAGGAAGCCAAATTCCCCATTGCTTCTGTGGTTCCCAAGGGTAAGCTCACAGGTTGGACAGATTCTTGGATGATTTCTAAAAATTCTGCCAATGTGGATGCTGCCTATAAATGGGTGGATTTTATCCTCAGTGGGGCGGGGCAAAAAGGAGTGATGGATGTAACGGGTTATTCTGGAGCCACAAAACTAGGGGCTGAAGCGATCGGCTCTGCTAAAGCGAAGGAACTATTCATGGATGATCTATCTCTCCACCAAGAAATTAATATGTGGCAGAGTGTGAAAAACTATGATAAATGGGTGGAAGTTTGGAACGAAATTCGTAGTTAATTTGCGTATTTAATTTATCAGTCTTGTAGTAAATGTAGGGTGGGTATTGCTCACCCTAATCTAGCTAGAATATTAATGAATAATCGCAAAAAACCATAATTGATTTTCAACAGCACTATACTTTGCTCCAGGGAGAAACTGAAAAAATAATCATTTCTTGGGGATTTTTTAGTAAAGAAATTGTGATCTATTTTGAGGATCAGGAAGTTGGTAGAATCCCTAAATCTAAACTTGCCAAGCCCCACGAATTTGTGCTTAGGAATGGCTCTAGATTAGAGATTCAGCAGACTCCTAGCTTCAAGATATTAGGAATGGGGTGTCGACCATACCTACAGTTGAACCTAGATGGAAGAAAACTTCTATCTGGTGGCGCAATCTCTAGCCCTAAGCAACTGGAAGAGAAAGCTAATGGCTGGATTTTTGTGGTAGTTCTCCTCAAGTTTATTCATGGGATATTCTGGATATTTTCCCCAAGCAAAGCCTCGATTATACCTGTTGCCCTAGGATTTCGAGAGTTTATTGAATGGCAACAGGGTTTTGCTGGTTCTCTTATCACCGGCTTGATTTTACTAGGGCTGTTATTTTTGCCCCTGCGTTCTCATAGACTGCTGTTGATCACAGCATTAGGGATTATCCTAGTGGATGTTCTTTTAGGGTTATCTTGTGGGATGATTTGTAAAGTACCTAACATTGTTAGTAATATGGCGATAGTAGAGGGTTTTGCAATTATATCTATCTATCAAAGTTTAAGAAAAAGCAGATTATCCAGCCGATTGTAATACCTAATTAACTGCCCTAATTTTATAATTATGCCCTCTACAAAACAACCATCTTGGGGACTGTTTGCCACAGTATTGCCTCCAGTAATTTGGATGGGATTGTTATATTTTGTGCCAATTATAATTTTGATATCCTATAGTTTTTGGCATCTAGAAGGGTTTGATATTGTCAAGGAATTTAGCTTAACTAATTTTCAGGCGATCGCTACTAATAGATCCTATCAAAATGTAATTATTAGGACTCTAGCTACAGCTTTAGTTGTGACCATAATAGATATTATTATTGCCCTACCCATAGGTTATTTTATTGGCAAATCTGCGGGTAAATATCAAGGTATTTTGACCTTACTAATTATCTTACCTCTCTGGTCTAGCTATCTAGTCCGGGTGTTTGCTTGGAAGGTGATTTTGGGCTACAACGGAGTATTAAATAATATCCTGATATTTTTGGGAGTGTTCGATCGCCCCAGCCAAATCTTTCTCTACAATCAATTTTCCACAACCCTAACTTTTGTGCATATTTGGCTGCCATTTATGATTTTGCCGATCATTACTGCCTTTGAAAAATTACCCCCAGAACAGTTGGAGGCATCGGCAGATCTAAATTCACCGCCTCTAACTACATTTTTTCGAGTTGCCGTCCCTCAAGTAATGCCGGGAATTTGGGCGGGGGCTATTAGTGTTTTTTCTTTGACCCTAGGCGATTTTATTACACCCAGTTTAGTCGGGGGAACTAATGGAATCATGTTAGGAAATCTCATCTCTTCGCAGTTTGGAATTTCCTACAACTGGCCTCTAGGGGCGGCCTTTTCTTTATTAGTAATTATTTTTGTTTTCACTGCTCTAACTTTTGCTTTAAAACAAGGGGGATTAGATAATTAAGTAGCAAAAATTTCTTTTTGATGTAATAGCTATAACCAGCTTTAGCTAAAAATCTAAATCATCCATCATGCCCGGACTAATCAGGGTAATATCAAATTCGTCCAAGGGTTCACTATTAGTTAAGGTATCTCCCTTTTGCAGATAATAAATTACCCGAACTTGGGGTCCAAAAACCACTTCATCTTCATCTTCTAAGTCTCTGGCATCCATCTTATGACCATTAATCATTAAGCCATTCACACTAGGCTTACCATTGGCATCACCATCCACAATTTGGTAGTACTGGATGCCGTCGGGATTGGTGCGGCGGAAAATATTGGCATGGTAACGGGAAACAAACTGCGACAAGATGCGGATCTTGCATTTTGCATCTCTGCCGATCGAATAGGAAGACTCCTCTAGGGTAACTTCTCGCCGCCCTCGATCGTCTTCAACTACCAGTATGTGTTTTTGATTTGATTTTGCCGCCATGAATAGTAAAAGATAGAGAATAAAAGATTAAGGAATTAATACACGGGCATTTTTTCGATCATATCATAACCACTGATTTCGGCGCAGTAATAGAGAATTGGTCACTACACTGAGAGAGCTAAAAGCCATTAAAGCTCCGGCGGCGGAAGGGTTAAGACTTATACCCCAAGGCAGGAGAAATCCGGCGGCCAGGGGAATTGCTAAGGTATTGTAAGCAAAAGCCCAGAATAGGTTTTGGCGAATTTTTTGGAAGGTAGCACGGGATAGATAAATAGCTTGGGCTACGTCCAGGAGGCGATCGTGAATTAATACTAAGCCTGCCGTCTCTACCGCCACTTCTGTTCCCCCTTGGAGAGCAATTCCTACCTCAGCTTGGGCTAGGGCCGCAGCATCATTAATGCCATCTCCTACCATTGCTACTTTATGACCTTGGGCTTGGAGCTTGGCGATCGCCTCCGCCTTCCCTTGAGGTAATAACCCAGCTTGAATATTTTGGGGGTCAATCCCTAATTCTTTCCCAATAGCGATCGCCGTCCCCAGTTGATCTCCGGTGTAGATCAGGGTTTTTAGCCCCATCTCTGTCAATTTTTGGATGGTAGCTAGGGCATCAGTACGCAGGGGATCATGGACGGCAATTAGACCGATTAACTTCTTAGAAATTGCTATATAAACTACAGTTTTTCCTTGGCTTGCTAAGTCTTGAGCTTGGGCGATCGCCTGGAGAGATACTTCTATCTGAGATTTTTCTAGCCAAGCCAGATTTCCCAGATGTACCAATTGCTGATCTAGCTGCTCTAAGCGATTTAGCGTATCTAATTGATTATCTAGGGAATTATTTACTAACCCAGAAATACCTAATCCCGCTTCCGTATGGCTATTGGTTACTGATAATAAGGGCAAGTCTTGGGCTGCTTGCTTAATTGCCTCAGCTAGGGGATGACAGGTGGTTGCTTCTAAACTAGCCGCTATCTGAAGCAGTTTAGCCTCCTGAGTTCCTAAATCTTGATCTTCATCTTGATCCCAATTTTGATTCCCTAAAATCACACAATCACTAACCCTAGGCTTGCCACTGGTGAGGGTTCCAGTTTTATCAAAGACGATCGTATCTAGACTACTAACTTGTTCCAATACATCCCCACCCCGGATCAGCAAGCCCCGTTCTGCTCCCATACTTGTGCCGACCAACAGAGCGGTGGGAGTTGCCAGACCAAGAGCGCAGGGACAGGCAACCACAAGGACAGCGATCGCTAACTTACCACTCAAGGCGATCGGCGTTATGGCAGGCAAATGATGGTGATGGGAACCCAGAAGCAAGGGATGAGCCATCACCAAGGACATATCCCAAATTTTAGTTCCCCAAATATACCAAAATCCAAAAGTCCCCGCTGCAAGGATCATCACTCCGTAGGTAAAATATCCTGCCACCGTATCAGCCAACTTCTGCACCGGAGCTTTCCGAGTTTGGGCAGCCTCCACCATAGCTACAATCTGCGCCAAGGTCGTATCTTCCCCCGTGCGTTGAGCTTGAATAACTAAAACTCCCGACTGGTTCAGAGTCCCAGCTAAAACCAAAGAGCCTAACTGTTTCTCCACCGGTAGGGGTTCACCAGTAATCATGGATTCATCCACCAAAGATAAACCCCCGCCCACTGCCCCATCCACCGGAATCTTCTCCCCCGGTAAAACTTGTAACCATTCCCCCACCCGGACTTGAGCGATCGGAATTTCTATCCCTTGATTTTGTCCTCCATAATTTACGGTGTTGCCATTAATTGATACAACTGGGGGCGGGATCAAACGGGCAATCTGGGGTTGCTGTTGGCTGAGCGCCATGTAAGCAGCCGTGGCTTTAGTCCGTGCCTGAGCCTCTAGGGTTCTGCCGAGGAGAATAAAACCCAAGAGCATGACTGGTTCATCAAAGTAGCATTCCCAACCCAACTGGGGTAAAAATAGAGCCAGACAACTGGCAGTGTAGGCAGAAAGGGTTCCCAAGGCCACGAGGGTATTCATGGTGGGAATACCTCGGAAGAGGGAAACTAGGCCGGAGACGAGAAGCGATCGCCCTGGTAGCCCAATACTAAAAGTTGCCAGACCCCAATGGAACCAAATATTATCCATCTGGCTATGGGTAAGCCAGTGACCAAAACTAGAAAAAATTAATAGCAGCAAGGCTGTCACCAATTGCTGAATTTGCTGGCGAGATTGGACTTTTTGTTTTTCCTGCGCCTCTTGGCTATCTAGAGCAAAATGGGGCAGATTCTGCTGCCGGGCTTGGCTAGGAAAACCTGCTTGGGTAAGTTGGGCTGCTAATGCCGCAGGATCGATAATCCCCGTCTCGGCTTCACACACTGCCACTTGGGTGACAAGATTGACACAGGCAGATACGACTCCCGGATACTGGCTTAACTGCCGCTCCACTGCCCCCACGCAACCGCCACACTTCATGCCCCCCACATCAAGGGTAATTTTCTCTGTCCTGATCTCTGTTGTAATCATTCGACTATTCTACCTATAAAGGATTGCGATATCATAGACATATCTTTGCCTTAGGATTTCATTCATGAACCCCAACCAACCCCCCAAATCTTGGGAAACCACAGAAAAGCAACTCCAACTATTTCTTTACTTAATCCCCGTGATTGGATTTTTCCCTGCCCTATGGACTCTTTATCGCCGTCAGGGAAGTCGGGAACAACAGATAGCCAGTCGCTTGTCTGTCACCTTGGCTTTGAGTTGGCTATTAAGTTATAGTCTTCTAGTCTGGCAGTGGGACACGCCTCAATTGTGGACATTGCGTTTATTATTGATCAATGGCCTGCTGACTTCCAGCTATTTTGGAGTGAGTGTGTGGCTCATGGTACGGATTTATCAAGGTAAATTACCTCGGTTGCCGGGCATGAGCAAAATTGCTGAAGGCGTTGTTCGTAAGCATTTATCCTAGGAAATTATTTATAAAGTATGGTTTTTTGCCCCTCCGGGAGGGATCCTACCCTCTAGATACTTCATGCATGACTTCTGAGTTAAAACATAAAAAATTGTGGTGTGAGAGTGTAAATCTGTGCCTACGAGAAAAGTTCGCAGCAAAAAAAATCAATCCCCTCCTAATCCGACTAAAAGGAAAGTTAAGAAACGTCGGGGGAATTGGCTATGGTTATGGTTACTATTTATTGGGATATCTTTGTTCTCAGCCGCTGCTGGGGGCTTGCTGGCGGTATCTCTTTCCACTACACCTCTCCAACAGGTGCAACTAACTCCAGAAGAGCAGGCTGTCTTTGAGGGGAACAGCATTGCCCGGAGCACTTTTAATTTGCCAGAATTAACACGTCCGGTAAATATTTTAGTGTTGGGATTAAAGGTTACTGATGTTGATCTGGGTGCGCCAACAAAAATTGGGAAAGCCCAAGAATTGGTCAACTCCTTTAAGGGCTTGACAGATACGATTTTTTTGCTGAGGTTTGATCCCCAGACTAAGCGGGTAGTTCTTTTGTCAGTTCCTAGGGATACTAAAACTCTGGTAGAAGGGAAGGGTGAAACTAAAATCAATGAGGCTAATGATTTTGGGGGGGCGGCCAGCTCTGCCAAGGCGACTAGTAATCTTCTGGGGGGAGTGCCGATCGATCGCTATGTTCGGGTCAATGTCCAGGGAATTGAAAAACTCCTAGATGCTCTGGGGGGGGTAACTATCTATGTCCCCAAAAATATGCGCTACCAAGATGATAGCCAAAAACTTTATATAGACCTCAAACAGGGAAAGCAACACCTGAATGGAAATCAGGCTCTCCAGTTCCTAAGATTTCGCTACGATGAAGATGGGGATATTGGCAGAGTCCAACGCCAACAGATGATGATTCGGGCATTGATAGAGCAAACTCTCAATCCTATTACTTTGGCAAGGGTTCCCCAGATTGTCTCAGTCATTCAAGAAAATATTGATACGAATCTTAGTGTGGAAGAATTTGTGGCGTTGGGAGGATTTGGGGTGCAGATTGATCGCTCCAAGGTGGAAATGTTGCTGCTGCCGGGGCAATTTAATGGTGATGGACGTAAGGGTACTAGCTATTGGCTGCCTAACCAAGAACAAATCCAAACCATTATGGCCAAGCATTTTGATTTGGGGGTAAGTCGGGGAGCCGTGCTTAATCCCGGTGATATCAGTATTGCAATTCGAGATAGTACTAAAAATCCTGTAGCGGTTAAGGCGTTGGTGCGTAAATTAAGTGCGATCGGCTATCGAGTTGCCGTGGATGAACCGTGGAGTGAACCCCTAGCTACTACGCGCATCCTAGCTCAAGGTGGCTATGAAGAAAGCGCTCAGTTAGTCCAGACTAATATCGGTTTGGGGGAAGTCTTGGTGGATAGTTCTGGGAGTTTCCGCTATGACGTAACTATTCAGTTAGGGAAAGATTGGAATAATAAACCATAAACAATCCATCTCATTAATGCTATGAAAATTGAACGATTGAAGGAACTCAAGCAAAAATTGACCAAGGAAGCAAACCTTTCTAAAATCTGGTTGTTTTATATGGATAATTTTGCAGACCATCCGCAATTCACTGATTTGGGTCAACCTGCTCATAATGAATACTTAGAGGCTGTTGTTTACAAGACTTGTCAGCAAATTTTTAGTAAGACAGTTTTTAGTAAGACAATAAAAATTACTAATTTGTTCTTAATTCATATTCCAAAATATAAGTTTTTTCATGGGCCATTCCAAGCAGAAGGACGTAGTGGGGGTCTAATTTATTTTGAAGATATAAAAATTGGCTTACTTTCTGTGTCAGATAAATTTCCCTCTACTGATACGGTTCAATATTCACGTTTTTCTCAGGTGGCTAAGTCGCCGTCACCTAATCGTAACGATTTGAATTGAGATTTTATCCTAGGGGAGATGGCGATCGAATTATCGAGTTTGAGCGTACTCCGCAACTGCCGATCGCTATACTAGATGATTTTGGGTAGGTACGATCGACCACACTGCTCAAGGATTGGCTGGGAATAGTTACATTGCCTAGGGGAGAATTATTAGGATTGGGATTAGAACTAGGATTGAGATTAGAACTAGGATTGGGTACTAAACATACAGTTAGTTCTACCAGCTTTTCTTGATTAGGGGCAGCAGTTTGTTTGACCACTTGCAGGACAGTATTTATGGGCAGTTCTACTCTTTGGTTAGGATTTTTAGTTAAGGGTAGGAGAATTGGACTAGTCAATTTTAGGCGATCGCCGGGTTGCAACACTAGCTGACTGGATACAGCCGCAGGGGAATTGGGACTTTTAGGAATTGTTGCCGATGGCGTGGTTGTCGTTGCTGGCTTTGGAGATAATTTCGGGTCGGGCATTCCTGTAGAAGAAATTGTTGGGGAATTAGTTGAGGTGAAAAGTGGACTAATCAAACCTAATTGGATCGCCGCCCATACTCCTAACCCTCCGGCCAAAATAATAGTTGCTAAACCTAAAACGTAGGGAGTTTTCTGACGTTGGGGTAATTCTGCTGTTTTTTGGACTTTCAGGGGCGGCAGGGCTGCGGGGGATGCTAGAGGATTAGTTACAGGAGCTAATATTTTATGAAATACCAAGGGGGCTGGGAGAGTAGTTAAAGTAACTTGGCAATGAATTAAAGCGATCGTCACATTATCATGACCATTTTGGGTATTAGCAAGGTTAAGTAAATTAGCCATAGCATTAGGCAGATTAGTTTCCCCCCGCAGGACAGGTAAAATTAAATTTTCCCAATTCTGCTCTACTCGATCGTAGTCACTCAAACCATCGGAACATAACAAAAATATACCCGATTCATCAGGGATAAAGCGCTGCACTGTGGGGTACAAATTTGTCGAAGAGGTCATACCCAAAGCCTGCACCAAAGAACCAGAGGAAGGATATTTCAAGGCTTCCCGGTACAGAGCATAGCCTAAAGATACCTCCCTAGAAGCAATATCATCATCTAAAGTAATTTGATAGCAACCCGTGGCGGTAATCCAGTAAGCTCGGCTATCTCCCACATGACTAAGATAAAGTTCGTAGTCCCGGCTCCAGGCCATGACTATAGTTGTCCCCATGCGCTGGCGACTCTGGCGTTGCTCTCGGTCATTGCGATCGCTAATTACATCATTTGCTCTCCGTACTGCTGCCTCTAATTTACGCTCTATTTCTTGGGCTGTGTAGCTAGCTTTCGGCTGAATCTGTTCCACTTGGGTCTGGACTGTAGCGATCGCTAACCCAGAGGCAACCTCACCCCCTTCATGCCCCCCAATTCCATCACAGACGATCGCCAGTAGGCCTTCTTGTAAGGACGTAACTACCCCTGGTGCGGGATAGCAGGCATCCTCATTTCCCTCACGGGTCGGTCCTTGATCAGTAGCAGTTAAGATTTGATATTGATGACCTACAGAATCACGGCACTGCTGAATTCCCCCATCGAGAGTAGCCAATAAACTAGAAGTATCAGCGATCGCTCCCGTAATTAGCTGAATTCCAATTTCTTCCAGAAACCTAGCTATCAAGCTCTGGGGCTGGACTAGGGTTAGCCATTGTTGTCCTAAATCTGGCAAGCCCACATCATTACCATTATTAGAGCGTAGTTCCAGTAGTTTTACCAAAGAACCATTTACCCGGACTAACTCTGGATTAAGCAGACTAGCGCTAACCCCCTGCTGGTGTAAGGGATCCCAGAGGGCAGCAATTTGCTTGAGCCAAGATAACTGGCGTAGGGGAGGAGCTTCTGACCACACTGTAGTTAGCTCCGGGGCCAGGCGATCGGCTTTGCCATCTTGCAGAGCATCACCAATCATGGGTATTCCCTCCAGCAACCACAGGGGCGTGGCATCTAGCACCCGGCCATAGACTTGGGGAATGTGTAGGCGTTGATTAAATAGTCGCAAATAGTGGGCAATTTCTGGAGGAAAGTCTTCGGGAGTTTCTGGAGGTGTGGCGGGTTGGGTATCTAACAACAATCGGGGTTGAACTACTAGGTAGCGATCGGCGATCGTCTCCCCAATCCGCTGCGCCGTCATTGTTGCTCCCAAGATCCAAAGATAACGCCTCCCTAAGGGCGTACCACAGACTTGGCAAAATTTATCATCCAAAGGATTAACCGCCTGACAACGAACATTAGGGCAATTCAGCATTACTACCGACAATAGTGTTAATTTCTAGTAAGTGGTCTTCTTCTAGTGTACTAATCTATAAACCATAGCAGTCTTCAGAGTATTACGCATTAAATGAGATTGCTATAAAGTAGTGTAAACATAATTGCTGTTACTAACTCTCCTATGGCTGAGAAAGATGCCCCCCCTTCCCAAAATCATAACTTTGATGAATTCAACGCTCCTGTGAGTGATGAAGCGAGGGAGCTGTTGGAGAAAATTGAACAGTCCCATGAAATGCGTTACAAAATGATGAATCTAGAAACCTGGTCTTTAGCCAAAACTATGGATGCTTTCTTGCCGGGATTTTGGAATCGATTTCTAGAAAATCGTCGCACTGCCATGCAAAATTTCATTAAACAGCGGCGGAAAATGCGGACTAGCGAAGACGGGCAGACTAATGAAAATGAGTTGATAGATAATATAGCCCCTGATTCTGATATTTCTCCTGAAGAACTGATGCAGGATTATCCTCCAGAAGATTAAATAGCTCTTGCCAAAAGAGTTAGGCTAGGCAAGGGGATTAAGCCCCTTGTTTCCAGAGATTTCAACGCCATAATCTCCTTGTCGGT
>ENA-OBLH01000356-OBLH01000356.1-metagenomes-genome-assembly--contig:-NODE-356-length-15673-cov-2.89621_pt1 | contig 15673 bp, 14 predicted proteins | sample MGYA00153382_OBLH01 | MGnify analysis MGYA00153382
GGCAAGATGTGGGACTCCGAGCAGACCGGTGTCCCGGTCATGATGCACACCGACCGCTCCGAACGCGACGGCGGCGCGACGTACGGTCGGCTCTGACCGACCAGGCTCGACGTCATCGCAGGGCAACCGGGTCCGGTCGGACCCAGCTGCCCTGCGATGCACCTTGGTGACTGCTACCTGGTGCTGAGTCCGAATCCGTAGCGGTAGAGCGGGTCATAGTTGGCGTCACCGATGTTGATCGGCTCTTGGGCGAGGGTGCGCGGCCAGGTCACCGGAAGCTTCCCGGTGAAGGGGACCTTCCCGAACAGGGTGTCGGCAACCCCGGCACCTTCGCTGCCCGGCAGCCAAGCTGCGACGAGCCCGTCGATCCGGGACAGCTGCTGGGGGTCGAGGATCAACGGCCGCCCGGAGACCACGACCACGACGCACGTGGCGGCGGCCGAGCAGACCTTGTCCACGGCAGCCGAGTCGGCGGCGGACAGCTGCATGTCCTTGACCGGACGCAGCACGTTCTCGTCGGCGGGGTCCCAGCCCCAGCGAGGACCGCCGACGTCACCGAATCCCTCGGAGTACGGCGTCTCTCCCACGACCACGATGCCGACGTCGTCCTTCTGGATGGGCGCGCTGGCGTCAGGGCTGTGGGTCACCGTTGCGTCTTGGGCGGCTGAGCGGATGCCGGTCAGGATCGAGGTGCCCGGGATCTTGGTGGTGGCCCCGCCCTGCCAGGTCAGCGTCCATCCGCCGGCCTGGTTGCCGATGCTGTCGGCATTGCTGCCGGCGACATACACGCGCCCCTTCGTCCTCAGGGGCAGCACCTTTCCTGCATTCTTGAGCAGCACCTGCGACTTCGCGACGGCCTTGCGGGCGACCGCGCGGTGCGCGGGAGATCCGATCGCCGGCAGGTTGGTGCGGTCGGTGTAGGGGTGCTCGAAGAGGCCAAGCTCGAACTTCTTGGCCAGGATCCGGCTGACCGCGTCGTCGATGCGGCTCATCGGCACCCGGCCCGCGTTGACCTCGGCGGTCAGCGTCGTCTCGAACTGCTGGTAGGTGTTGGGCTCCATGCTCATGTCGATGCCGGCGTTGATCCCGGTGCGCACCTGGGTCGGCCAGTCACCAGGGATCTGATGAATACCGTCCCAGTCGCTGATCACGAAGCCGTCGAACTTCATCGACCCCTTGAGGACGCCGGTCAAGAGCTCCTTGTTGCCGTGCATCTTGATCGGGTTGCCGATCCCGTCCTCAGTCCAGTCGACGCTGGAGTATGACGGCATGACGCTGCCGACGTCATGCTTCTGGATGGCGGGCACGTACTGCCGTAGGGAGGTCCGCCAGAAGTCCTTGCGGTTGGTGACCGAGATGCCCTGGTCGATCTTGTAGTCGCCGGTTGAGGTGCCATACTTCGTGGAGCCATCGCCGGCGAAGTGCTTTGCAGTGGCCAGCACCCGGTCACGGTCAGCAAGATGGCCGGGCGGACCCTGGAGCCCGTCGATGGCCGTCTCCATCTTGATGACGAGGTTGGGGTCCTCACCGAAGCCCTCGTAGGTGCGACCCCACCGGTCGTCCTGCGGGGCGCAGATGCACGGCGAGAAGGACCACTGCGGTCCGCTGGCCCGGGTCTCAGACGCTGTGATGTGCCCGATCTCCCCGACCAGCGCCGGGTCGCGGGTGGCACCCAGGCCGATGTTGTGCGGGAACACGGTTGCCCCGTACATGTTGCCGTTCCCGTGCACGGCGTCGATGCCATAGATCAGCGGGATGTGCAGCCGGGTGGCCAGGGCCGCCTTCTGGAAACGGTCGACCATGTCAGCCCAGGCGACGGGGGTGTTCTCAGTCGGGGTGGATCCGCCACCGGACAGGATGCTTCCCAGGTTCCACGTGGTGATGAGGCCCGCGTCGTCGTAGACCTTGCCGCGCTCGGTCTGCGTCATCTGCCCGACCTTCTCGGCCAGCGTCATCCGTCCGAGCAGGTCGGCGACTCTCCCGGGCACCGGGAGCCCGGCGTTCTCGTAGGGCAGCACCTGCGCCGGCGCGGCGGCCTTGCCGCGGGTGGCCTCTGAAGCCGCTGCGGCCGGCACCGTGAACGCGGTGACCAGGCTTGCCGCCGCCACGAGCGCGACGAGCGCTGCGGGTCGTGATCGGCTGGCCCGGAACTGACTGTAGGGGGGAGCGGTCATGCTGTGTACCTCCGGTGCGCCACGGCTGAGCCGCACACGCGTAGATGGGCAACCGTCCGCAAGCGGGTGGTTCGGGACCTATGCAACCACACTTACTGACAAGTCAGTAAGCAATCCAGATCACGGTAGAGTCTCGATCATGAGTGACGTGAGTGACGTGAGTGACGTGAGTGACGTGAGTGACGAGAGTGACGAGAGCGGCGCCGTGGCCTCGACGGCCCGCCCCTCCGTGCCGTCCGTGCCGTCTGTGCCGTCCGTGCCGTCCCCGCCCACCGGGCGGCGCCAACCTGCCACCGCGCGGCGACGACCCGCGGTCGTGCGACAACCCCGTCCGGCGACTGCCCGACGACGCGAGGAGATCCTTCAGGCGGCGATGGAGACGTTCGGGAGCAGGGGCTACTACAACGGGTCCCTGGTCGAGATCGCGGACAAGGTGGGCATCACCCACGCCGGGGTGCTGCACCACTTCGGCTCGAAGGACCAGCTGCTCATCGAGGTGCTGGAGTATCGCGACCGGGCCGGCGTCGAGCATCTCAAGGGCCATCAGATGCCGACCGGGCTCGACCTGTTCCGCCACCTCATCGCCACCGCCGGCGCGAACATGGACCGTCCCGGGATCGTCCAGACCTACACCGTGCTCTCGGCTGAGTCGGTGACCGACGCACACCCGGGTCAGGCCTGGTTCCAGGGCCGCTTCAGCGGCCTTCGGGCCATCCTGACCGACGCTCTCGCGCAGGTCTGCGGCCCCGAGAACGTGCGCCCGGCAGCCGAACTCGAGGCGGCAGCGGAGGCGATCATCGCGGTGATGGACGGGCTGCAGATCCAGTGGCTGCTCGATCCGGACGCGGTGGACCTCGCCGGGTCGACGGCGTTCGCGATCGAGGCCATCCTGGCTGCCCTCGTGGTCCCTCGCGAGAGTCCGGCCATCCTCTGACCGGACTCCCCCGATTGCTAGGGGGATCCCGCAGGAACCGGCAGCTCGGCGTCGGCGGCTTCTTCCGGGAGGTCCGGCGGCGAGTCCGCCAGGTCCCCACCAGCCGCGAGGCGGCTGTGACGACGTCCGTAGGCCAGGTAGATCACAAGGCCGACCGCCATCCAGACCAGGAAGAGCAGCCACGTGTTCAGCGGCAGGTTGATCATCAGCCAGAGGCAGGCAAGCACGCCGAGGACCGGCACCAGCGGGACCCCGGGCGTACGGAAGGCGCGGGGAAGCTCGGGACGCGTCCGGCGAAGCACGAGCACCCCGACACAGACCACCACGAAAGCCAGCAGCGTGCCGAGGCTCACTAGCTCGGCCAGCTGCGAGAGTGGGACCACCCCGGCCAGGGCCGACACCGCCAGCGCGACCAGGACGTTGATGCGCAGCGGCGTCCCGAACCGCGGGTGGACCTTGGCCAGGGCTGGAGGCAGCAGGTGGTCGCGAGCCATCGCGAACAGGACGCGCGACTGGCCCAGAAGCAGCACCAGGATCACTGTCGTGATGCCGGCGACGGCGCCGAGGGCGATGATGCGCGCTGCCCAGGTGATCCCGAGCGCGTCGAAGGCCTCCGCCAGCGGGGCACCCGTGTTGAGGTCGGCATACGGGACCATGCCGGTGAGCACGGCGGCGACCGCCATGTAGAGCACCGTGCAGATCGCCAGCGAACCCAGGATGGCGCGCGGCATGTCGCGCTGCGGGTTCGCGGACTCCTCAGCCGTCGTGGCGACGATGTCGAAGCCGATGAAGGCGAAGAACACGACAGAGCTCGCGGCGACGACGCCGAAGATGCCGAACGACCTGGGCTCCAGACCAAGAAACGCCTGCACGATCGGCTGGTGCATGATCCCGACCGCCGCTCCCTGCGCAGGCTCGGCCGGCGGGATGAAGGGTGTGTAGTTGGCGAGGTCGATGTGCATCGCCCCGACGACGATCACCAGCAGCACGACCGCGATCTTCACCGCGACCAGCACCCCGGTGAACCTGCTCGCCGTCTTGGAACCACGCACGAGCAGCAGCGAGAGCACCAGGACGATCGCGATCGCGGCGAAGTCGGGCCGGGCGGTGTCGCCGGCCAGCCACGTGGGCAGGTGGAGCAGCGACTGCAGGTACGCCGACCAGCCGTGCGCCACCACCGCCGCGCCGAGCATGAGCTCGAGCAGGAGGTCCCAGCCGATGATCCAGGCGACGACCTCACCGAGAGTCGCGTAGGCGAACGTGTAGGCACTGCCGGCCACCGGCACCGAGGAAGCGAGCTCGGCATAACACAGGGCGGCGAAGGCGCACGTGACACCGGCGATCAGGAAGGACAGGACCACCGCCGGCCCCGCATTGAGGGCAGCCTGCTTCCCGGTGAGGACGAAGATCCCGGTCCCGATGATGACGCCCACGCCGAAGACGATGAGGTCCCGTGTCCGCAGGTTCCGCTTGAGCTGGTGACCTGGTTCGTCGGTCTCCAGGATCGACTGCTCGACCGACTTGACCCGCCACGCGCCTGCCATACCGCACTCCCGTCACCACGGCGACGGGTTTCGCCGCATCCCGAAATGTAGCCCGCATGTGCCCCTGGCCGTGTTGGCGTCCACCCGCTGGTGAGAGCGTCCCTGTCAGGAGGAAGCGGAGGCTAAGCCGTGCTCTGGTTCAGGACGTCCTCGCGTGGGCGAGAACGTTCGTCAGCTTCAGGGCGAAGTCGCGCTGGTTGTTGAGCAGGTCGGTCGCGACGTCGAAGCCGAACTTGGTGGCGGTCTCCAGGCTGGGAACCGCCGCAACTGCGGGGAACTTGGGTAGGTCTGGGACGGGAAGCGTCGATACGGCCTTGGCCCAGCCCTCGGCAGCGTCGATGGACAGCTGCTGACCCTGCCTGACGGTGGACAACATCTGCTCGCGGATCTTGTGAGCGGCTTCAGGGACCTCGGGGACGTGGCCGGCCTCGGGGGTGGGAGTGGCCTTGCTGTTGTTCGCGGTTGCGGTTGCCATGGTGAGCTCCTGTGGTGTTTGGACCGTGCGCGGCATCTCCGGCACCTGCACAACATACCCACCATTTGCTAGGTATATCAAGCGCTTCGCGACATGAGTTGTCACGAATACTGCGAGCGGCCCCCTTGGCAGCCCTCAGCCGGTTCTGGCGACGGCGGGGAACCGCCCCGCGGCTGCCCTGCTGAGGGTGTGCTCACGGAACATCTCGGCGGCCGGGAGCGGCCGGCGCCCGGTGGACCAGGTCAGGCCGATCCCGCGGGCCGCCAGGGTGTCGGCAATCTTGACGTAGCGCAGCGACCCGGTCCCCTCGTCGGGCGATCCCTCGCGCAGCGCCGGGACGATCGCCACCCCCAGCCCGGCCGCCACGAAACCGCGGACGGTGGGCAGGTCGTCGCCTTCGAAACCCAGGGTCGGCGCGAAGCCGGCCCGCTCGCAGAGATCCTCGCAGCGCTGACGCAACAGGGAGGTCGGCCGCAGCATGATGAACGGCTCCGAGGACACCTCCTCAAGCAGGACCAGAGCCCGCCCGGCAAGGCGATGCCCGCTCGCCACCGCCAGCCGCAGCGGCTCGACCATCAGCTGCCTCCACTGGACGGCGGGGTCCGTCGGCCGCACGGTAGAGATCTGGAGGTCCACCTCCCCCCGGCCCAGCACCGACACCACCAGCTCGTCGCGCACCTGCCTGAGCTCGAACCGCACCCGGGGGTGATCGGCGCGGAAGCTGCTGACCAGGTCGGGCACCAGCCAGGTGCCGAGCGAGAGCTCGAACGCCAGCGCCACCGTGCCGGTCTCCGGGTCGATGAGCTGGTTCACCGCCGCGAGCCCGCCGTCGAGCTGATGCAGCATCGCGTCCACGTGGCGTTTGAACGCCGAGCCCGCACTGGTCATCCGCAGCGTCCGGCCGGATCGGCGCAGCAGCGGGGTGCCGACCTCGGCCTCCAGGCGAGCCAGGGCACGGGACACCCCCGACTGGGTGACCCGTTCGAGCTCGCTGACCTCCGTCACCGTCATACCATCGGCGACCTGCTGGAACCAGCGAACAACGTCAGTGTCCACATGCATGACGCTAGCGCATGAGTTCCATTTCATTCAGTCATTAGACGCATAGGTTCATCCAGAGGAGACTCGACGTCGTCAAACTCGTCGCCCAGGAGGGACCCACCATGGAGCACCACACCGTGTTGTCCCCGTGTTGGGCAGCTGTCCGTGACGATCTCAGCGTTCGTCGCGAGGCACGCGCTGCCCGCGAGATTCTGAAACGTGAGCTGGCCAGCTTCTCCACCACCGCCGACCTGTTGAAGCTTGACCTGATTCTCAATCGTGCAGACCCGCAGGCGGCCGACAACGTCCGGAGCCTCATCCCCCGCCTCAGCGCGGTCTGACCCGGCGCGGTCTGACCCGGCGCAGTCTGACCCGGCGCGGTCACCGCACAGGTAAGGCGGCGAGGGCTCACCCCATCCGCTGAGCAACCTCGGGCGGGAAGCCGCCGGTGGCCACCGGCCCCCAACTTGTCGGCGTGACCCGGATCAGCGACTTGCCCTGGTCGGCCATCGCCTGCTTGTACTCATCCCAGTCAGGATGTTCACCAGCGATCGACCGGAAGTAGTCGACGAAAGGCTCGGCGGCCTCGGGCATGTCGAGCACCTCGGCTGTGCCGTACACCTGCACCCAAGGCCCGCCGAAGTCGTCCGACAGGATGCAGATGCTCACCTCGGGGTCCCGGCGCGTGTTGCTCGCCTTCGCCCGCTGCGGGTATGTCGACACCACGATGCGCCCCTGCGGATCCACGCCGCAGCTCACCGGGGACAGCTGGGTCCGCCCGTCGCCGCGGGTGGCCGCGTAGATCCCTTTGTGCCGGGGGCGCACGAAGTCCAGGAGATCTTCTCGGGAGACGGTGATGGCAGTGGCAACGTTGGGCATGCCACCGATGCTAATGCCTTGGTCCACTCGTCACGTTTGCTCCGAGGCGGTCTCGTCGATCCCGGTCTGCTCCAGCTCGATCAGCCGGTCTTCGATGTAGGACTTCAGCGGGGCGCGATGGTCACGCTCGAAGGTCCGCAGCTCCTCGATCTCCTGCTGCAGGACGCTACGGTCTCTGCCGAGTTCCCGGAGCACCTCGGCTTTGACCTTCTGGGCCTCGACGACCATCCCGGTGGAACGCTCACGCGCCTCGGTGAGCAGACGATCGTGCTCGGCGGTGGCCTCGACGACCAGCGCGTCGGCCTCGGCGATCAGCACGTCGTGCTTGGCCGCGCCGACCGACACGAGCTCGTCATACCTGGCCTGGCCGGTAGAGAAAAGCTCTTCCTTCCTGGCCGCGGCCTCACCGATCACCTGGTCATGGACGAGTTGCGCCTCGCTGATGAGGCGCTCACGCGTGTCCTGACCTTCGGCCACGTACTGCTCGTGCAGCTTCTGCGCCAGAGCGAGCACGCCGGCCGCCGCGTGAGAAGTCGTCGATCCCTGCTCAGCGGTCCCCGCCTGGTCTGCGTTCGCGTTCGCCTCGTCACTGCGAGCCACCTTGGCCATGAACGCCATGTCGTCACCTCAATCGATTGGGTCCGGCCGCGCCATTCGCTCGCGCGACCATCGGCACAGACCGGCAGAAGAACTCGCACATCGCCGCATCCGGCCGAGACCGGCCAGATGTTCGTCTCCGGCGACGGGGTGCCGACCCTCCCTACACTATGACGACGCCCACAGCGATCATCGGCCGGTCTGCCGACGTGCCCGTCTGCGAGCGCGTCCGATCAACGGCCGGCCCCTCGCAAAGGGGTCTGTCTGCGAGCCGGCCGGCCGTGCGGGACGGTCCTCGACGGAGGTGTCGGCGTGACGATGTAACCGGTGGCGTAGTCCCCCAGCACCACCATCTTCTCGCGGTGCGTGCCCCACAACCATGCGAGGTAGGCACAGAAGATCGCGTCGACCTCGTCCTCGATCGCGCCCAGCTCGCTCTTTCGGGCCGCCCCGGCTGCGATCGAACGCAAGACGCTCCAGCGAGGCGAGCCGGCAAGAGCCAGTACCTCTCCGCAGGTGCCCTCGAGGTGATCTAGCAGCCAGCCGAAAGCCTCCTTGAGCGCGGGCAGATCTCGACCCTGCTTGCGCTTGTAGGGGATCACGTAGTCCAGCGGGAACAGCGAAACCATCGCGGGATGGGGATACACCTCGATGCAGACCTGCCGCCCGGTGGCCGGTCGGGTGGATGGGTCCATGTCCCAGCCCATCTCGGTGGCGAGCCGGGCACCGCGTGGCTGCGGCGAGAAGAGGGGGTTGCCCCGGTTGGCGGGGTATGCCCCCGCTCCGAAGCGGGCGAACAACTGACCGACCAGTGCCTCGCAGGGTCGTCGCCCGGTCTCGTTCGGTACGACCAGGGGTGCGTCAACGCCGGCGACGGCCGTGCCGGTCCCATGCCGGTCCACGAACGCCACGATCTCGTCGTCTGTACGGACCGAGGCGGACTCCAGGAGTCGGCCAGCGTGGTCGAGCACCGCCAGACCGGTCCTGTTGCGCTGGCCCCAGGCTAGGTCCACGCCGAAGTACCTAACCTGGCTCAGAGTCGCCCGCCGGGAGCTCGACGATGAAACACGAGCCACGAGAGTCACCAGGCTCGTAGCGGGCCCGTCCGCCGTTGGCCTCTGCGAGCCCCTGCACGATCGACAGCCCAAGACCGGTGCCGTGCTTGGTCTTCGTGCCCGCGGTGTCGGCCCGCGCGAACTTGCCGAACAACCTGGAGACGAGCTCCTGCGGCACGCCAGGTCCATGGTCGCTGACCCGTATGTCGACCAGGCCACCGCGTCGTGCCGCCTCGATCCGCACTGGTGGCTCGCCATACTTCATCGCGTTCTGCAGGTAGTTGTCGATGATGCGCCCCAGGTGCTGGGGGTCGGCCCGCACGACCAGATCAGGCGAACAGGAGATGGACACACCAGCGGTGTGGTCGCCGGTCGTCTCCAGGCACTGGCTGATCGCTTCGGCCACCACGACCTGCTCGGGTCGCGTGTCCAAAGCGCCGCCCTCGATGCTCGACACGGTGAGCAGGTCATCGATGAGCCCGGACATCTTGTGGGACTGGCGGTCGATGGTGGCCACGAACCTCCTGCGGTCATCCTCGCTGACATCCGCCCACTTCTCGGTGAGGATCGTGGAGAAGCCGATGATCGACACCAGCGGGGAGCGCAGGTCGTGCGCTGCCACGGCGGTGAATCCCCGGACCAAGTCGTTGACCTTCTCCAGCTCCGAGTTGACGCTCTGCAGCTCGGCGTTGACCTCCTGCAGCTTCGAGTTGACCTCCTCGACCCGGACCTTCTCGACCTCGAGGTCGTCGTTGACTCTCCGCAGCTCCGCCAGCCGGTCGGTCAGAGCGGCGTTGAGCTGGTCCACCTGGTGCTGCTGGGCCTTCTGCTGGCTGAGGTCGGTCACGGTGACGCAGCGCAGCAATCCCCCGGGCTCCGCCGTGTCGCTGATGCCCACCAGGACCGGCACGCCGGCACCGTCTCCCTGTCGAAGGGTGTGTTCGCGGTGCCCGCCCGAAGCCGCAGTCGCCAGCCGCCCCAGCAGCAGGGTGCGTTCCGACTCGTCCATCCAGTCCGAGAACGGACTTCCCTGCAGCCGCTCGAGCGGAACCCCGAGCAGCGCCGCAAGCCTCTGGTTCGCGTACACGACCAGGCCGTCGGCGTCGACCAGCGCGGCGCCCTCGGACATCCGCTCCACCAGGCTCCGATAGGGACGGTCCTTGGTCTCCAGCGTGTAGATCCGCTGCTCACCCTGCTGGGAGTCCATCACGATCGCGTCGGCCTCGCCAGCCCGCAGCGCACGCAGGGTCTCCTCGGCGACGGCGAGCCGCTGACTGATGAGGGCCGCGGCCTCGTGCGCGCCGGGCTCGGTCATTGCCTAGTCGACCTTCGAGGCGGGCAGGGCCAGGGTAGCGAGCATTCTCTGCTCGTCGGTGAAGTCGCCGATCATCACCCGCACCGGAAGCGGTCGCTCCCTGATCAGGGTCGGCACGGCCAGCACCCCTCGGGAGGCGACCTTCTCGGGTTGCTGATAGATGTCGACGACGTCCAGGTCATAGCCGTCGGGACAGTGTCGGTCGCACACCTCCCGCAGCCGCCGCACCGCCCTGATGGAGCTGGGCGCGGCTCCGCTGACGAAAAGCGTCAGCTGCAGCCGCACCGCGGTGGGTTCTCCTTCCCGGGTGTGCGGCTCCGCGGGACTGCTCACGGTCCTGTCTCTGGTTTGACGGTGCGCTGCCGCCCCTGCTGTTGCCGGCCCAGCATCAACGCATCTTCACGCGCCTTGCTCGTCTCGATCAGTCGCCCGGTCAGGTTCTCTTCGGCATCGAAGTCCGCCCTCAACGCGATGACATGCTGCTCGACTGCTTCTCGCCGCAGCTCCAACGCCGCGGCGAGCTCGCCGGACTCCTGCGCCAACCCGAGCTCGACGGCCCGTTCGGCGGCCTCCTGAGCTGCTCGGGCCGAGCCGGTCAGCACCCCGTTCGGTCCGATGTACACCGGGATGAGGCTCACCCCGTTGTCGTCGATCAGGAACTCACGGATCTGGTTCGAGTGCGCCATACCGCGGCTCTTGAGCACGTACATCCCGCGGTTGCGTTCCCCGTTGCCCCCCAGCGTGATGGCCAGCAGCCAGGTGTCGACCAGGGAGGAGATGCTCATCTCGGTGTGTTCGAGCTCGGTGCCGCCCTGGTTCAGCGCCGTCATCACGGCCGTGATGCCAGCCGACTTGAGGTAGTAGATCTGACGCATCAGCATCGAGGAGACGTCGGGCGCGCCGGAGCTGCGGGACAGGCTGCTCACCGGATCGATCACCACCATCGTGGGAGTGAACTTCCTGATCAGCCGCTGCATCGTGGCGAGGTGGTCCTCAAGCCCGAGAGTTGTCGGTCGCTCGCAGTGGAAATGCAGCAACCCCTGCTCGATCCAGTGGTTCAGGTCCAGACTGACCGAGGCCATGTTGCGCAGGATCTCCGGCTGGGACTCTTCGAACCCGAAGAAAAGTACCGTCTCGCCGCGCCGGCAGGCGGCGTCGGCGAAGCTTGACGCGATCGTGGTCTTGCCGGTGCCGGAGGTCCCGCTGATCAGGATGCTGCTGGCCCGGAACACTCCTGCCCCGCCGAGCATCTCATCCAGCCCGTCCACCCCCGTGGAGATCCGATCGTTGCGCACCTGCTGGTTCAGGCCGAGCGAGGTGATCGGCAGCACCTCGAGCCCGTCGGGCCCGATCAGGAACGGGTACTCGTTCCTGCCGTGGGTGGAGCCGCGGTACTTCACAATTCGCAGGCGCCGGGTGGCGACCTCGTCGACCACCCGGTGATCCAGGAGCACCACGCAGTCGGAGAGGAACTCCTCCATGCCGTGCCGGATGAGAGCGTCCTCGCCGCGTTCCCCGGTGATCACGGCGGTCAGCCCCTGGTCCTTCAGCCACCGGAACAACCGCAGCACCTCGGACCGAACCACCTCCGGTGTGGAGCTGAACGCGGCGAACAGCGACTCCAGGCTGTCCAGGACGACTCGCTTCGCGCCGATCTTCTTCACCCCGTAGGCCACCCGGACCATCAAAGCCTCGAGGTCGAACTCTCCGGTCTGAACGGCCTCGCGCTCCATGGTCTGCGCGTCGATCAGCAGCCCGCCGCCTTGCTCCAGCACATCCAGGTCGATGCCAAGAGCCCCGACATCAGCGGCAAGGTCGGCCCGGCTGCCCTCGAAACCCAGGTAGAGCCCCGGCTCGTCGCAGCGGGTGGCCCCGTGAATCAGGAACTGCAGCCCGAACAGGCTCTTGCCGGCGCCGGGCGGACCGCTCACCAGGGTGGGTCTGCCCCTCGGCACCCCCCCGAGAGTGATCTCGTCGAAGCCGGTGATCCCGGTGGGGCTCTTCGGCAGTTCCACCCGAGCCCGGTCGCCGGAGTCGTGAAGCTTGTTGTTGCTGGTCATGATTCAGTCGCTCCTGTCGAGGAACCGCCACGTTCTCTCATCTTGCGTCGCGGTCCCTGGCGCCGCAAGTTTAGCGGCCGCAGATTCGGCGTTTTCGTGCCGGACCTAGACTCGGTGTCACCACGTAACACCTGACCGTTGAACCACGATGCTGGTGTTCACGGTCCGCGTTGCGGTGAGTCGCCAAGCCGTCGGCACCAAACGAAAGATGCCCGAGATGTATGACCAGTCCCTGCTCGTGCAGACGTTGTCCAGGTTTGCCGCGATCCTGCCGGCGCGATACGACCTGCAGGAAGCGCTGATCGAGCTCACCGAGAGCGTCACGGCGGTGCTGGGCCTGTGCGGCACCTGGGTCACGATGGCCGACGACGGGCAGCTGCGCCTGCTGACGGGGGTGAGCCAGGCTTCGGCGGAGCTTGAGCGCGACCACGCGCAGCTGCACCCCTTCCCGTGCCCGTGCCGGGACGCCTACTCCACCGGCGAGCTGATCCGGGTGACCGATGTGCGAGAGGAGACCACCCGCTGGCCTGAGTTCTCGGCTTCCGCCTACCGCCTGCCCATCGCCGGGGTCGCCGCGATCCCGATGCGGCTGGCCGAGCACGTCATCGGCGCCCTCAACCTCTACGCGCCGGAGCCGCGCCGGTGGTCTGACGAGGACATGGCAGTGGCCGGGGTGCTGGCCGACGTGGCGACCAGCTACGTGGTCAACGCCTCCAAGCTGCGCCAGCAGGAGCAGCTCAGCGAGCAGCTTCAGGAGGCCCTGGACTCCAGGGTCGTCATCGAACAGGCCAAAGGAATCACCGCCACCCAGCGCAGGGTCACCGTCGAGCACGCCTACCAGCTGATGCGCTCCCACGCCCGTAACAACAACGCCAGCCTGCGGGTCGTCGCCGAAGCCATCGTTACCGTGGGGCTGAAGGTCTGAGCGGCGTGCCGGCCAGCTGTCCGTAGCGTCCCTCCTCAGGTCTCCGCCGCGGTCTAGGGTCTGGGCATGGACGAGATGACGACAGACGCCCCGAAGGAAAAGGACCACGCGGAAACCTCCACCACGACCGTGCCCGCCGACCCTGTCGACGACGTCGTCACCACGGAGCACACGCTGCGGATCGGCCGGGCTCACCTGGCCTACACCGCGACCACGGGTCGCATCGTCCTGCGTGAGGAGGTGTACGAGGACGGAGCCTTCACGGGGCTGAAGGCCAAGGCGGAGGTCTTCATCACGACTTACGTCGCGGCGGCCAGCGGTGACACGCCTCGACCGGTGACGTTTGCCTTCAACGGCGGGCCGGGCTCGAGCTCGGTCTGGCTGCACCTCGGGCTGATGGGGCCGCGCCGTGTGGTGTCTGGCGATGTTGGATCGCTCGCGGCTCCGCCCTACGGACTGACCGACAACCTTCAGACCCTGCTGAGCGTCACCGACCTCGTCTTCATCGACCCGGTCTCGACCGGCTTCTCGCGCACGGTCTCGGGTGGCAAGCCGAAGACCTACCACGGCTTCACCGGCGACCTCGAGAGCGTCGGAGAGGTGATCCGCCTCTGGACCACACGCAACAACCGTTGGCTCTCACCGAAGTTCATCGCGGGCGAGTCGTACGGAACTGTCCGCGCCGCGGCCCTCGCAGAGCATCTCCAGACCCGCCGCGGGATGTTCCTCAACGGCGTCATCCTCATCTCGAGCGTCATCGACCTCGGGTCGATCGGCCTCCATGAGCCCGAGGACCGCGGCTACGTGGGGTTCCTCCCGACCTATGCAGCCGTCGCACACTTCCACGGCAAACGCGGGAAGGCGTCACTGCCCAGCCTGCTCGCCGAGGCCGAGGAGTATGCCGAGCGCACCTATCCGTGGGTCCTGTCCAGGGGGCACCGGCTCACCACCGAGCAGCGCACCGAGGCGGTGGGGACCCTCGCCCGGCTGACCGGGCTCAGCGAACAGTACGTCGACCTGTCCAACCTGCGTGTCGAGCACCTCCACTTCTTCGTCGAGCTGCTCCGTGGCGAACGGCTGGTCGTCGGCCGTCTCGACAGCCGCTTCACCGGGCCGATCGGCAACGGGGTCGCGGAGAAGATGGAGGCCGACCCGAGCATGGACGCGGTGGCCGGTCCCTATGCCGCCGCGTGGAACCACTACGTGCGCGCTGAGCTCGGTTACGAGAACGACCTGCCGTACGAACAGCTGTCGATGAAGGCCAGCGAGGAGTGGTCGTTCAAGGAGTTCGAGGGTCGGCCCGTCGACGTCAGCGACAGGCTCGCCCGCGCGATGCGCGCCAACCCGCACCTCAAGGTCCATGTCGCCTACGGCTACCTCGACGGCGCCACGCCCTACTACGCCGCGCAGGAGACCTTCGCCCACCTCGACGTGCCCACCGGGCTGCTGGCCAACATCGAGCACGCCTACTACGCGGCGGGCCACATGATGTACGTCCACGAGCCGAGCCGGGTACAGCAAAGCAAGGACCTCGCCGCCTTCATCCGCGGGGCGTCGGCGCAGTAGGCCACGTCCTACCAGCGGCTGCCGTCCCACGCGCCCGCACCTCAACTCAAGCCGACCAGTCAACCTAGACAGCCGTCTACGTCATGAGCCGATCCGGTTGTGGGACGGCCTGGTCATTCGAGTGATCGACCTGCGCCACCGTCGAGCCTGAATTCATATACTGACTGACGGGCGAGCCCCCGCTGGTCAGAGGCTGGTCAGTGAGCCAGTGGTTGCTGATACCTCCGCGGCCGCGCCGAGCTCGGTGAGCGGCTGCGCGAGTGGCCCAGGCCTACGATGGCAACGGCTAGGAGAACCCCGCGAACCCCGCGAACCACAAAGGCAAGGAGCTGCCAGAGTGTCCTCCGCTGGACCGGGCGAGGTGCCGGCGGGCATGCCCACTGGACCCACATCGTCCACGATCCTGGCGTAGGCGACCCAAGATGCGGCTATGCACCAGGTGGCGCAGCCGATGAGAACGGCGACACTGCGACGAACGAATCTCATGATGAACCTCCCGGGCTCAAATTGGAACATCTCTGGGCGGAGGCCCAGCGTGCCGGACCGGGCGGGCGCTGTGGATAGTCGGCGGGCGACCGGAGTGGCAAGGGTTTGGTTTGCCTTAACTAAGTTTTTTTCGTGAGCGGCCTTCACCAGTTGCCGTTGGAGAGCTCAATCGGTCGTTCCGGCATCGGGACACGAGCTCTGGGCGATGGTTGCCTATGACAGCTAGGGGGCGATCTGAGGCCGCGGCCATTTCCAGGCGGTTCGAGCGATGACGACGAGCTTCCAACCTGAAGTCGCGACCCCGGTGAGCCCCGAGGTGATGACGTCTTGGCTGACCCGCACCGCCAGCTGGCCACAGCTGTGCGTGGAGCCGTTGACGAACGATCAAGGTGAGCTCACGACGCCCACGAACGCCCTATGCCGCCGAGAGGGCGCTCTGATAGTGCCGATGATCGGATCTGCAACGGGCTCAGGCCCGATCCGGGGTGCGGGGAAAGACGTAAGCTCAGGCCAATACCTTGCGTTGGTGGGCTTTCAGGGTGTCAGTGACCCTGCCTGGTGTGATCCGATGCGGGTCTCGTCCAGTCGTACGTCGCCGCGCCACACGGTCTTCGTTGCACCG
>ENA-OBLH01000359-OBLH01000359.1-metagenomes-genome-assembly--contig:-NODE-359-length-15616-cov-3.89879_pt1 | contig 15616 bp, 8 predicted proteins | sample MGYA00153382_OBLH01 | MGnify analysis MGYA00153382
CACTGTATGCCTAGCAACCCTACGGGAAGCAAGCTACAGTGTCGGGAGTCGTCACAAAACTGGCTAGAACAGCAAGCTAGGGAACTAGGAAAAAAGTTAGTGACTAAAGAATTTTCTCATCAATCTGTGTTGCCCCAAGAAGTGATCACAGGCTTGGCTATTCAACCCGAAGGACATTATCTAGATGTCACCCTTGGGGGGGGCGGGCATACCCGTTTAATTTTGGAGGCGGGGGGAAAAGTAACAGCCCTCGATCGAGACCAGGAAGCGATCGAGCATTGTCAAATTCTCCTCAAGGAATATGAGAGCCAACTTAGTTTCTGGCAGGGCAATTTTGTCAACTACCAGCCCGGAGCGATAAAATTTGCGGGCATAATTGCTGACCTAGGGGTGAGTTCCTACCAGCTAGATGAACCCAGTCGGGGATTTAGCTTTCGTCTCGAAGCTGACCTAGATATGCGGATGGATCAAAACCAAGAATTAACTGCTAAAACTATAATTAACTATTGGCAGGAAAAGCAATTAGCAGATATTTTTTTCAAGTATGGTGAAGAAAGATTATCCCGCCGCTTAGCCAAAATAATTGTAGAAGAACGACCTTTTCAAACTACAACTAAACTTGCAGAAACCATTAGTAAATCAGTTCCTCGTGCTTATCGTTATGGCAGAATTCATCCTGCTACTCGGATTTTTCAAGCTCTAAGAATTGTGGTAAATCAGGAACTAGCTTCCCTAGAAAAGTTTCTCCAAATTTCCCCCCCTTGGCTCCAACCTCAAGGCAAAATTGCAATCATTAGTTTCCATAGTTTAGAAGATAGAATAGTAAAGCATAGCCTTCGAGAAAACTCTCAATTACAGGTATTAACTAAGAAACCTATCCTTCCCCAGGAGGCAGAAATGGCCATTAATCCTCGTGCTCGATCGGCTAAGTTAAGACTAGCGGAGAAGCTATGAATCAGAGAACCCAACGAAATTATGAGTAAGAGAACCCCCAACCCCCTTGGGAAGGGGGCTTTAAAAATGTACCTAGGGAAGAGAGCTTTAAAAATTTATCTCCTTGGCATAATTACTAACCTAATTACTAACTTAGCAACCTTGCCAGCCTATGCTCAAAATGTGGCAAATCCTCCCTTAGAGTTGGAGCTAATTAATGATCCAGATAAAGCTGTAAGCCAAGGTGTATTTACTTTTAATACTATCTCTCAAGCAGGAATTACTAATCCTAGCCTCTGGTGGATCCGCGATCAGTTTGGGCAACGAGTGGTGATAAATTGGTTAGGATATCCCCAAGAACGCCGAATAGATCTCATTGTCGATCGCCAGATTTGGAGCTTTATTAATTATGTAGAAAAATATAGTTTAATTAATCACTTTGCCCTCACTGCTAGGGAGTATGGCTACAATTTACGCATATTTAATAGCCAAGGACTTCTAATTGGTAATGCTACCTGTGAATTTGCCGACCTTGATAATATTAGTCTCCCTACTCCTACAAACTGCCAAGTTAATTTATTTCTCCTCAGCGATCGGGGCTTACCCGCCAACCGCAGAAGAGTTCCGGTCTTCTTTTAATTTATTTTTCATGCAGAATAATTATTTTTATTGAACAAGGGCTTAAGCCCCTTGCCTGTAATTCCTGAACTAGTAAAGAGCTATAACTATGGAAAAATCGACTAAAATCAAACGTTCTCAATCTTCTAGAGGAGAAAACATTGCTGATATTGTGACAGCTACCGTTGGTTCTTGGAGATTTATTCTTATCCAAAGCTCTCTATTAGCATTATGGATTTTTCTAAATGTTATTAGCTGGATTAAACATTGGGATGAATACCCCTTTATCCTCCTGAATCTTGCCCTTAGTTTTCAAGCTGCCTATGCTACTCCCTTTATTTTGATGAGCCAAAATCGACAATCAGGGATCGATCGAGATAAGGCAAAGCAAGACCTTGATATTGATATCAAGGCAGAAAGAGAAATTAAATCTTTACATCAGAAAATTGATAGTCTACGAGATCGAGAGATAGCTGAACTTAGACAGATGCTAGGTATGCAAAACCAGACAATTTTGCGTTTAGAAGAAATGCTTGCCCGTGAAATTGATTCCAATCATCCTATTGATACTACTAAAAATACAACTACTCCCTTAACGGATACCACTATAATTACTACTGCCGGAAAGTTTGAGGTTGATAATTGATAGGAGCAGAATTGCCAGAAACATAACTAGCCCGATCGTACAAGCATAGCTAATTTCTAAATTATTAAAAGCCTGCTCGTAGAGATAATAGACAAGGGTTTTAGAGCTATTTCTGGGGCCTCCTTGGGTCATGATAAAAACTTCCTCAAAAACCTTAGTAGCAGAGATGGCAGAAATTACGGCCACCAAAAAAAGATAAGGGCGCATCAAAGGCAGGGTAATACTCCAGTGTTTGCCAACTCCATCTACCCCATCTATAGCAGCCGCTTCGTACAATTCTCCGGGGATAGATTGCAACCCCGCCAGATAAATTACCATGTAATAACCCAACCCTTTCCAGATAGTCACTCCCATAACACTAAAAAGTGCCCATTGGGGACTAGTCAACCACGGAATAGCTTCTAGATTAAGAGTTTTTAATAATTGATTGAAAAGACCATTAGAGTTGTATAACCACCGCCAAGCAATTCCGGCCACCACCATTGAAATAACTACTGGGGTATAAAAAGCCACTCGAAACCAATTCATGCCCCGCAGTTTGCGATCGACTAATATCGCTAATAACAGGGGAACAATTACTAAAATCGGTACTACTATTCCTAGATATAGCAAAGTATTGCCAGCAGTTTTCCAAAATACCGGGTCTTGACCTAGGCGATGGAGGTTTGCTGTGCCAACCCACTGAGGAGCTTTAGTGAGATCGTACTCATAGCGAGTAAAGCTGAGGAAAAATGCTTGCCCAGCCGGAAAGAATACAGTCAGGGCTAAGACGAATAAGGCAGGCAGGAGGAATAAATAGGGGGTCATAGGGCAGCCTAGGAAATTTCTTAAATGATCCCTTGAAGATCGTCTCAAGAGCGTACAGTATTATTTTCCTCTGTTTGGCTAATTAAGCTGATTTAGTAGTTAATTTAACTTCTTAATTGAGAAAATTTGATATTGTTTAGATAGTATATCCTTAGTCTTGATCCCTAAAATCAGTATTATTACTACTCTCAAGCAGGCTGTAGACTACAAATGTAATAACGGTAGTTGCAGGTTTTGTGACAATTTCTTTTCCATAATTCCTTTTTTTATCTATAGCAATCCTGAAGAATTTCCCTCGTCTTTGGCGGATAAAATCGTTCACCAGAAGCAATTTAATCTACTAAAGGATTTAGGATAACTATAGTAGTACTAGGGAAGTCAGGAGGAAGTAAGGAGAATCAGTAATCTAGGGGAAATAGAGATTGACTTCACAAATAGGGTGCTTTGGCGGGAATTAATCATTGAAAAATTGCTAAGACAGCAGTAATCTTATTCCTACTCAGTAAGCTGATATTTCTGTCCCATCTACTCAGTTAAAACCACAAATTTATTTTGCAAAGGAGTAGGGATGCCTTGCGTAATGCACGGGACAACCTTGCCGAAAATCCTTAACTTTTTAGGAAATATTCTTTAGTATGTCCCCAGAGATTGCCGTGAAATTAGCGACTAATCAGGTATCCCTATCAGCCCTAATGCATAATTTGCCGGGGATGATCTACACTAACAACAATGATCCTAGCTACACTCTGACATTTGTTAGTCATGGTTGTCAAAAACTTACTGGCTATACTGCTACGGAATTAATGGGGGGAATTGTTAGCGGGTTAGATGATATTACCCATCCCCAAGATCGGGAGTACGTTTATACAGAGATTACTAGAGCTATTAATAACCAGCAGGCCTACAGTTTAAATTATCGGATTATAAATCGATCGAGGGAAATTAGATGGGTCTGGGATCAAGGCATCGGTATTTTTGCCCCTACAGGAGAGCTAATAACTCTAGAGGGATTCATTAGCGATATTTCTGCCGTCAAGCAAGCAGAAGAAAAAATTTCTCTACTCCAAGACCTAACTCAAATAATTAATGCTTCTACAGATTTTCACCGGGCAATGGATGCTACTCTAAAACGAGTTTGTCAGGCAACGAACTGGCAGTACGGAGAGGCTTGGGTTCCCAATACTGAGGGGACATGTCTTCAGGCCAGTCCGGCTTGGTGTCTTCAGATCAATGATCCGGAACAACAGTATCTCCAAAAAAGTTTTACCTTGGCTCGACAAGAAATTGAGGAAGTTACTTTTGCCAAAGGGCAAGGCCTAGTAGGGCAAGTATGGCTGGGGCGATCGAGATGGATTAATAATGTGGCAGAAAGTAATATTTTTAAGCGGCGAGAGGTAGCCCAGTCTTTGGGGTTAAAGGCAGCTTTTGGAGTGCCTATTCTGGCTGGGGAGCAGGTAGTGGCGGTGTTAGTCTTTTTCATGCTCCAATCTCGCCCTGAAGATAAATCTTTAATCCAGTTGATTACTGCTGTAGCATCCCAATTGGGGTCAGCACTACAATGTAAACAATCTGTGGTCGATCTAGAAGAGAGTCAACGTCGTCTAAGTACCTTGATTGATTCTCTGCCGGGAATTGCCTTTGTGTGTCGGAATACCCCTAGCTGGATGACTACCTACATGAGTGAGGGGTGCTTAAATTTAACCGGTTATTCTAGTGAAGAGTTGGTGGGGAGCCTAAATTCCTATCACAATCTAGCTCATCCTGACGATCGCTCCAAAATTGATGATGCGGTGGCCAACGCCCTAGCCCGGCAGCAACCCTATGTGGTGGAATACCGAATTTATACAAAGAGCGGGGACATGAAATGGGTCTGGGAGAAGGGTCAAGGAGTCTTTGATGACTTTGGAGGAGTAATTGGAGTGGAGGGATTTATTACAGATGTTACCGATCGCAAATCCTCTGACCTAGTTCAAGAACACCTGATCCATGCCCTCAAACAAGCGGAAGAGAGCTATCGGAGTATTTTTGAGAATGCCATTGAAGGAATTTTTCAAACTACCCCCAATGGTAACTATATTCGGGTTAATCCCGCCCTTGCAAAAATTTATGGTTATTCAGACCCACAAGCCCTAATTAGTAGCCTGACAAATATTGAACAACAACTTTATAAAGACCCCCAACGCCGTCAAGAATTTGGCGACCTCTTGCAGGAGCATGGGGTTGTAGAGGATTTTGAGTCGGAGGTATATCGCTACGATGGATCCTTAATCTGGATATCGGAGAATGCTAGGGCAGTGCGGGATAAAATGGGTAAACTCATTTACTACGAAGGGACAGTTCAAGATATTACAGAGCGCAAACGGGATAAGGAACAACTTCAAAAGCAAGCCCTCTACGACCCCCTTACCGGTCTTTCAAATCGGGCATTGTTTCACCGCCGCCTCAGCCAAGCCCTAGAGAAATTAAGGCTTTCTCCTACCTATAAGTTTGCAGTTTTATACATTGACCTCGATCGCTTTAAGGCCGTCAATGATAGCTTTGGTCATGGAGTAGGAGATCTTTTGTTGCAGGCAATCTCTCGGGTGTTAGAAAACTGTGTCCGGGATGGTGACACCGTAGCTCGTTTGGGGGGTGATGAATTTACAATTTTGCTAGAGGGGATCAAAGATATTGGCTATGCCACCCAAATTGCCGAACGGATTCATCGTACTTTGCGATCGCCCTTTAACCTAGAAGGAAATGAGGTGTTGAGTGGAGCTAGTATTGGCATAATCATGAGTTCGGAAGTGACGGAAAGCCCTGATGCTCTGTTACGGGATGCTGATACGGCGCTCTACCGAGCAAAAGCTATGGGCAAGGGACGCTACGAAATTTTTGATCAGGAAATGCACAAAACTGCGGTGGAACTATTGCAGCTAGAAACTGATATTCGTGAGGCTGTTGATATAATTACCGATCATAAACGCCAATACAGCTTAAAAAATATTGAGATCAACTGGAAAATTCCGAAGGAAAGAGATAACTACTGTCAGGGGAAATCAGAGGATACGCCCCCCAAACAATTCCAAGTATATTATCAGCCGATTATTTCCCTAACTACCGGCGAACTTAAAGGTTTTGAGGCGCTCCTCCGGTGGCAACACCCGACCCGTGGCCTAGTTCCCCCCGATCGCTTTCTTCCCCTCGCCCAGGAGACTGGGTTACTAGTTCGAATAGGTTGTTGGCTCCTCCGCAATGCTTGCTGGCAACTCCGGATTTGGCAGTTAGATTACATGGTTAAAAATACTACTTCCACTTCGGCTTCGCTCAGTGCAAGTGCCCGTAATCTAAGCAAGTCTGAGGAAACAGAGCAAATAAATAAGCTAGATGACAACAGCCTAGGTTTGCCCCCTTGGACGATCAGTGTGAATATTTCTGCTCAAGAGCTTATCCATCCAGAATTAATTAGTTCGATCGATGAAATATTGGCCGAAACTGGATTATCTGGAAAATATCTCAATTTAGAAATTACTGAAGGTGCGCTTTTAGAAAAACCAGAATTAGCAAATCAAATTTTGAAGCAATTGCAGTCACGAGAAATTGAAGTTGCTATTGATGATTTTGGGACTGGTTACTCTTCCCTCAGTTATCTCTACCAATTCCCAATTAATACTCTAAAAATTGACCAATTCTTTATCAGCCCCCGGCAGGGAAATAATCTGGAGTCAAAGGAGAATCAAACATTGAGTCTGAAAAGCTCAAAAATGCCTAGCTCGATCGTCAAGACGATTATTCTCTTGGGGAAAAGTCTGGAGATGGAAGTAGTGGCGGAGGGCATTGAAACCGATGAACAGTTGCGTAATCTCCAAGATTTGGGTTGTGATTATGGCCAGGGTTTTTGGTTTGCTAAACCCTTGGATGTTGCAGCTGCCACAAAACTAGTAAGATCAAAGTTAGCTTTTGCTGTTTAATTGATTTTTACGCAGGATTTACGCACAAACTTTATAGGTAGGGTGGTCATACCCACCTACCGCTAACTATTCCCATGGCAACTGTCAGACTAGAAGGTATTACTCGCCGATTTAACCAAACTACAGCGATCGAAGATATTACTTTTACCGTCCCCGATGGAGAATTTTGGGTACTGGTGGGGCCTTCTGGTTGTGGGAAATCTACCATTCTCAGAATGATTGCCGGCCTAGAAACTGCCACGGCTGGAGAAATATACCTGGGGGAAACCTTAGTTAATCAGATTCCTCCTAGGGCAAGAGATGTGGCCATGGTATTTCAAAACTATGCCCTGTACCCCCACATGAGCGTGGCCGAAAATCTAGCCTTTGGCCTAAAAATGCGGCAGTTAGATGTCACCACTCAGCAGGAGAGAGTGCAACAAGTGGCAACCATGCTCAATATTGCCCACTTGCTCGATCGCAAACCCAAACAACTCTCTGGAGGACAACAACAACGAGTCGCCTTGGGGAGAGCCATCATTCGCCAGCCTCAAGTATTTCTCTTAGATGAACCCCTATCTAATCTAGATGCCCAACTCCGGGATGATACTAGGGCAGAACTGAAGCAACTCCACCAAAAAGTAGGAATTACTACTATTTACGTCACCCATGATCAAGTAGAGGCTATGACTCTTGCTGATCAGATAGTGATTCTCGATCAAGGGCAGATTCAACAAATCGGTAGCCCCCAAGCAGTTTATCATCAGCCTGCTAATCGGATGGTAGCAAGTTTTCTCGGTAGTCCCCCCATGAATATTTTGCCAGTTATTTATCACCAAGGGGCTTGGCAGCTTGGCTCCCAGACTCTCGCCTGTCCTCCTGCATGGCAGCAGAAACTTAATTTGCAAGATGGCGATCGCTTTGATCTAGGGATTCGTCCCGAACATCTCCACCTTGCTGATAGTAATGATCCTTTAGATAGTGACTCTAATTTAATAATTACCTTAGATCTGATTGAACCCCTAGGCAAGGAAACCCTAATTCGGGGCAAGATTGAATCAGAAATTATTCTCAATCTCCAAGTCCCCGGCATCTGGCAGGGGCAGATTAAAAAAACTATCCCTGTGGCGGTAGATTTAGATCAACTATTTCTTTTTGATTACCAAACAGGCAAAACTTTGCTCCCTCCAGCCCCCCTTCAAAAGATGTGAGTTCGATCCTCTTGACTTTTACAGCAGATTGCAACCTAGTAAGCTATGATCTTGATCTTCAAGTCTCTCTTTGCTCTAGCATAGCGGCACGTTAGTGCGGAGATTTAGAGGGTTTTTCTTACTACTTATCTAAACACAATCTGCTGTAAAACAATCGCTAGTTAACGTGAATTCGGGATAAGAAATCCCCCTCATCCCCCAACCCCTTCTCCCACAAGGGGCGAAGGGGAGTAAGACTAAATTTTCTTGTTCCCTCTCCCGTTCTGGGAGAGGGCTAGGGTGAGGGTTCCGGCTTAACCCGAATTCACGTTAGTTACTCACAGCGCAGAGAATTAAAAACACTAGCAGCGTTTTCTTTGGCTTTTTGGCCATTGGTGAAAATGACAACGACTCTTTCACTATCAGGAAAGGTGACATTAGTAATGTATTGAGTAATCGGGATTGAAGAGGTTTGATTTTCTAGGACTAATTCGCCTTCTTGGATAATTACTGGAACTTCTGTACCACAGAGATTTTTAGTTTCTGTATAAGAAGAAGTAAATTTAATTCGTTGCTCAACCCAATTTTTGTACCAACCAGTGAAATCCTGTTTAATTTTGCTTCTATTGGTTTCTGGGTTGACAGGAATCCGGGCAATTAATAATCCCACCGAGGGAGGATTAGTTTTACTAGTTACGAAGGCCATACGAATAGCACCAATATTTAAACCGATTTGAGCATTGGAGCCATCGGGGATGGTGTACTTGATCATGCTTTTAGCGATCGCTTCTGCTTTCTGAGTATTTAGGGCATTCTTTGCTGCATGAAATCCAACGTTCAAAAGTGCGGCACTAAAAAGGATACCAGCAACCCCTAGAATCAGTAGTAATTCTGCCAGACTATTATTATATTCGTTGGGTAATTTTGTTTCTAAGTCATCCATAAAGCAGTTATCAGTTATCAGTTACTTGGCCTGAGCAGTTCGGCAGGCTCATCGTAAGACTTGTCGAAGCATCAGTTACTCGCTAGAGAATCTTCAGTAGACTTCTTACGGAATTACTTGAATCCCCCACCCTACGGGAAGCAAGCTACTTCCCAACCCTTCTCCCACAAGGGGAGAAGGGCTAAGAATTTCTCCCCTCTCCCGCTCTGGGAGAGGGGCTGGGGGTGAGGGTTTCTAGTTATTTACGCAAGAGGTCTAGTGTTTATTGTTCACTATTTACTAACTTAAATTTATCCCTAGGAAGCGATCGAATGTCCTAGTCCGCCAGAACCAGCGGAGAATAAAGCCCCATTCTAGAGCCACTAACGCTAGAAATAAATAATCAAACTTACTGAGTAGAGCCAACTCAAAAAAGTTTCGTGCCTCCGGTACTGCCAAGATTACCGCATAAATCCCTATTATTCCTACCGCCATAGCTCCGTAGCGCCAATCTCCATTGTAGGGTTCTCCCCCTGCAAAAATCCGTAGGGGCGGTTTCAGAAAACACACTAAAAGCATCTGGCACAGCAAGATAATCGTGACCAAGGCGCTCCGGGGAGCAGAAAGATTTAGTTGAACCGGGTCTGCATTGGGGGGCAAATCTAGCACAGCTTTGACGATGTACATGAAATAGACTAACAGAGCTACAAGGGTCAGGGTCAGGGTGGCAGACAAGACAAAGTGGAGTTGCGATCGCACCACACTACCCCGGCTAACTTGGCCAGGTTTTGCCCATAGGGGAATCAACATAGTTGGTAAGCCCACTCCCAAAAGTGCCAAAAGGCTACTGTGCTTATTGTTCAAGGGGAAACTCTGAGTCACCATGCCGGTGCAGAAAATTAGTAAGGTGAAGACAAAACCCCGGACAATGAAGAGTTTTAGGGCATCTTGCAAGGCATTACGAATCCGCTGCCCTTCGAGAAAAGCTTTAGGCAAAGAACCAAAGGAATCATTAAGCAGGATAATATCCGCCACGCCCCTAGTAGCCTGACTGCCACTTTCCATGGCAATGCCCAGATTAGCTTGCTTGAGGGATAAGACATCATTCACTCCATCCCCAGTCATGGCAACATAGAATCCCTGCTGCCGGAGCTTTTTGACTAGTTGAGCTTTTTGCTCTGGGGTAATTCTGCCGAAGATTGTATTACTCACGGCTGCGGCCGTAAATTGGGATTCATCCATCTGGGCCAGTTGAGTTCCTGAAATTACCTGCTCTCCGGCCTCTAAACCAGCTTGTTTAGCCAGAGCAGCTACGGTTTTTGGGTTATCTCCAGAAATGATTTTTAGTTTAATCCCCGCCCTCGTGAAACTATCTAGGGTTTCTCTGGCCAAGGGACGCAACTGGTCACTAAAACTAAGAATAGCGATCGCCTCTAAATCTCCTAGTAAGGCCGGGGGATGATTATCATCGGGCGGTGAGATTTCTTGGGGGCTATGGGAAAATAGCACAACTCGTAAACCCTGATCCGCTTGCATTTGAATATATTCCTGCATTTCCGGGGTAATTTGTACCACTGTGCCTAAAATCTCCGGTGCGCCCAAAACGTAGGTTCCCTGATCAACAAAAGCGATCGCACTCCACTTCCGAGCAGAGGAAAAAGGCACTTCGGCACTAACTAGTTTTTCTTGGCCGGGGCAGGACTGAGCGATCGCTTCACTGGTTTTATTTCCTGCCTTAGTATTGGTGGCATAATCTCCCAAAATCTTCTCCACTTCACTAGTAGTCAGTCCCAAGGGATAGATAGTTTGGAGACTAATCTGGTTAGTAGTCAGGGTTCCGGTTTTATCCATGCAGAGAATATCCACATTACTTAAGGATTCCACCGCATTGACTTGTTGGATGAGGACATTCTGCCCCGCCATCCGCACCGCCCCTGTACCGTAGGCGAGGGTAATAGCGATGTATAGACCCACAGGAACCAAGCCGAGAATTACTGCCGCAATCAATACCCCATCGGTGATGGAGAGCGATCGACTAAACATACTAATCACTAGCAAGATCAATAGAAAGCAGGCGATTAATAAAAACACCCGAATAACTGTATTAATTTCCTGTTGCAAGGGAGTCGAGTTTTGCCGATAAGCCTTGGCACTAGCCATGACCTGATAGGCAGTGGTATCTTTACCCACTTTCTCTGCCTTATAATTTGCTGTCCCCGTGACACAAAAGCTCCCGGAAAAAACCTCATCTCCCGCAACTTTGGGGATCAGATCTGATTCCCCTGTCAGCAGAGATTCATCCATTTCAATCCTGCCTGTACCCACGACCACCCCATCTACCACCAATTGATCCCCCGGACGAATGACTAGTAGATCCCCTAGAACTACTTCCCCCTGATCAATAACTTTCTCTTGACTATCCCGCAGTACGGTGACATGGGGGCGCTTGAGGAGGGCAATTTTATCTAATTTTTGCTTTGCCCAGATTTCCTGAAAGATACTAATTACTACACTACCAAAGATAACCACCACCACCAAAAAGGCATCCCCCGATCGCCCCAGTAGGATCATCACCACAGTAATGGCAAAAAATACCATATTAATAAAGGTAAAGAGGTTTTGTTGGAGGATTTGTAAGTACGATCGTCCAGTCTGCAATTCGACATTATTGCCTTGGCCTGCCGCCCGGATTGCGATCGCTGCTGCTTCGGTCAAGCCTTTTTGGCTATCTAGGCTATCTATTTTTTGATTATCTTTTTGAATCATAAAATCTGGGAAGCTCTAATTTAGTTCTAATTTAATGGGAGTTGCCTTATTATATCAATCAAGTCTATAGTCATCCTAAATAATTTTACCTACCTTCGGCGGGTAAGATTATCTGCTAAAAGTAAGGTGATTTAGCGGAGGATTTAGGCCGGCTATAGATTATTTAATTTTTATTATTTAATTTCAAAAATAAGAAGGAAAATCCATAGGGCTTATAGGGATTTCACCTTAGAAAAAGCCTAGAAATCTTTCTTATATTATTTTTAAAAAAGCTATGCCGAGAATTTTTGATAATATTGATTTGAATTTATTGCCCATTCTACAACAGACCTTAGAATCATCCTATCGGGCAGATTTTTGTGTAGGTTATTTCAATTTGCGGGGGTGGCGACATATTGCCGAGATGATCGATCGCTACTCTGGGGGACTAGGAAACTGTTGTCGGCTAATTATTGGGATGCCCATTGATTCTCGCCATGAAATTAATGCTATTTATAATATGCGTACCCAATCTCGCAACTATGGAGATTTAGGAGAAATATTTATTGAGAAAAAAACTGCCCTCCAGAGAAAATGGGATATGGCTCAGGAATTGCGAACTCAGCTAACTAGAGGATTCCCTACTAATGAAGATGAGGCGGGTTTACAACAATTAAGTAGACAAATTGCGGAAGGTAAATTAGTAATTAAATTATTCACAGCTTATCCCCTCCATGCCAAACTTTATCTTGCTTATCGTCATGATGCTAATAACCCCATAACTGGTTTTTTAGGTAGTAGTAACTTAACCATTTCTGGGCTGCAAAAGCAGGGAGAACTAAATATTGATGTATTAGATCATGATGCTTGTAAAAAATTACAAATATGGTTTAATGACCGCTGGAAGGAATTTGGCTGTGAGGATATTTCTCAAGAAATAGTAGAAGTAATTAAACATAGTTGGGCAAGGGAAGAGTTAATTCCTCCCTATCACATCTACTTAAAAATGGCTTATCACCTATCCTATGAAGCGATCGCTGGTAGCAATGAATTTGCGATTCCGGCGGAGTTTGTTGATATTTTATTTGATTTCCAAAAAGCGGCAGTACAGTTGGCAGCACGCCATGTAACCCGGCGGGGTGGGGTAGTCATAGGAGATGTGGTGGGCTTGGGGAAAACTATGGTGGGGGCAGCCTTGATGAAAATCTTTGATGATGATTATCATTTGAGTACTCTAGTTATCTGTCCCAAGAATTTGGTAAATATGTGGCAGGGCTATGTCGATCGCTACGGTATTCGAGCAAAGGTGATGTCTATTAGCAAAGTCCAGAAAGAATTATCAAGTTTAGAGCATAATTATCGTTTAGTTCTCATTGATGAAAGTCATAATCTCCGCAATCGGGGGGGTAAAAGATATCGAGCGATCGCTGATTATATTAACAAAAATACTTGTAAATGTATTCTCCTGTCGGCAACTCCTTATAATAAAAATTATGTTGATCTTTCTAGTCAATTAAGACTCTTTATTGCTGATGAGATAGATTTACCAATTAAACCAGAAAGATTAATTCGGGAGTTGGGCTATGGTCATGGGGGCGAGGCAGAATTTCATAATAAGTATAACTGTGGAACCCATACCTTAGCCGCTTTTGAAAAGAGTACCTATCCTGATGATTGGCGGGATTTAATTAACCTCTATATGGTGCGGCGGACTCGCAGTTTTATTAAGAAAAACTATACTCAAGAAGATGATCAGCAACAGGAACGAAAATATCTAGAATTTGCTGATGGGCGCAGGTCATACTTTCCCGATCGCATTCCTAAAACTATTAAGTTCCCCCTCACAGAAACAGACCCCTACGCTCAACTTTACTCGCCGGAAATAGTGGATGTTATTGGTAGTCTGAACCTCCCCCGCTACGGTTTGGCAAACTATAAACTGCCCCGCCCAAAACAGGCTCCTAATGAGAGTGAAAAGAAACAATTAGAAAATCTTTCTCGTGCAGGAAAACAGCTTAAGGGATTTTCTCGAACGAATTTATTTAAGCGTCTAGAGAGTAGTGGGATTGCTTTTATTCAGTCCTTGCGATCGCACATTTTGCGTAATTTTGTATATCTCCATGCCCTAGACCATAACCTAGAGATTCCCATTGGTGCTCAAGATGCGGATTTGTTGAGAAGTCAAAAACAAGATGAAGATTTAGAAAATGTTATTGATAGTTTCGCTGATAATTTGGAAATAGATGATCTAGAGCTAGAAGATAATCCTTTAGAATCAGCAATCTTGCCATCCCCTGTAGCGGTTCTAGAAGCTAGTAATCGCCCGGAGCATACTATTACTAACTATAGCCAACAAGCTCAGGCTATTTATCAACTTTATCAGGAAAAATATCGAAATAGATTTAAGTGGATTAGAGCTAGTTTATTTGATACTAAAAAATTAAAACGAGATTTACTAAGTGATGCTCAAGCATTAATGAATATTTTAGAAGTTTGTGGAGAATGGCAAGCAAAATCAGATCAAAAACTTTTAGCTTTAATTAATTTAGTTACTAAAAAACATCCCCAAGAAAAGGTATTAGTATTTACGCAATTTGCAGATACGGTCAACTATTTAGTTAGTAGTTTACAAGGGAGGGGAATTGCTCAAGTAGATGGAGTAACGGGGCAATCGAAGGATCCTAACCAGTTGGTGACCAGATTTAGTCCTATTAGTAATGGCAAGAGCGGCGATCGACAGATTCCCCCAGAGTCCCAAATTCGGGTGCTAATTACTACGGATGTGTTGAGTGAAGGGCATAACCTCCAAGATTGTGCGGTGATTGTTAATTATGATCTGCCTTGGGCAATTATTCGGTTAATTCAACGGGCAGGTAGGGTCGATCGCATTGGGCAGAATGCGGCAGAAATATTTTGTTATTCTTTCTTGCCAGCCGAGGGAGTCGATCGCATTATCAAGCTCCACGATCGATTACTGCAAAGATTGCAACAAAATGCCGAGGTAATTGGTTCCGATGAGATATTTTTTGAGGGAGAAAATCATCAAGAATATCAACAAATAGCTCTAGATTTGTACCATGAAAAGGCGGGAACTTTGGATGAGCCAGAGGATAATGAAGTAGATTTAACCTCTGAGGCTTTCCAGATTTGGCAACAGGCGATCGCTCAGAATCCAGAACTAGAAAAAATCATTAAAAACCTCGACAATGTTACTTTCTCTAGTCGCAGTCATAGCCCTAATCTAGACCAGCCAGAGGGAGTATTACTCTATATGAAAACCTCTAGCTATAACGATGCTTTGATGTGGGTCGATCGATCAGGAAATCAGGTGACACAATCTCAGATAGCAATCCTCAAAGCGGCAGCTTGTAGCCCCGATGCTCCGGCAATTTCTCGCCACGGGTTGCATCATGAGTTGGTAGAAGTAGCGAAGGAATTGGTATTAGAAGCGGAGAAAAAAGATGGTAGTAAGTTAGGAAAGTCTTCGGGAGTACAATCCAAAACTTACTATCGGTTAAAAAACTATCTTCAAGAGTTTCCTTTATTTGCTTCCGAGGACTTAAAAAAAGCCCATGATCAGATGTATAAATATCGATTACAAGAGTTAGCGATCGATACCCTAAACCGGCAGTTACGCATCGGGATTAATAATCAAAATTTAAGTGAGTTAGTGTTAAATTTATGGAAGGATAATCGGTTGTGTATTTTAGAAACCGACGGGGCGATCGAGGAGCCACAAATTGTTTGTTCCTTGGGATTATTTATGTAATGATCTAGAATTATTTTACCCGCCAGAGGCGGCAAGATCAGCTAGGACTAACATCAG
>ENA-OBLH01000360-OBLH01000360.1-metagenomes-genome-assembly--contig:-NODE-360-length-15600-cov-3.48594_pt1 | contig 15600 bp, 18 predicted proteins | sample MGYA00153382_OBLH01 | MGnify analysis MGYA00153382
CACTGGCGTCGTCACGCTGTCTCGCAATGCTTCGCTGAACGCCCGGTCCATTAGGTCAAGCGATTCCGCTGCTCCCAGTTCGCCTGCCAGCTCGGCGAAGAGGAAGCTGCCGAGCAGCATCACCGTTAGCCCGACCACCATACGCATACTAAAAAAGTGCGCGGGCAACTGCGCAAATCGAAACTCGGAGCCGCTGTATTGCCGCACTATCCGCCAGCAGGAATAAGTCATCGCCAGCGTGACTGCGAGCAGGGCGGAGAACAGCGGCAGCGCATGCCGACCTGTCCACTGCGCCCACTGCTGCAGAAGTTGTGGATCAGGCTGCACTGGTTCGTCGCACCGGCGTGATTTCCGTGACCGTTGAGCGAACGAACGCGTTGAGTTGAGCAGCGTAGTCCCATTGTTCTACACGGCAACACCCTTCAGGCGCATCGCTGCCACAGCGCACGATGTTGACTGAATTCGGAATGCCGTCACGTATGCGCGATGACACCGAGGTGCCCGCCTGCACCGCCCACATGGGTCGTGGCAGGCCCGGCAACGACTTAACGTAGGGCAGGTGTATGTGCCCGCCCATCACAATGTCGCCGCCGGCGGTTGACCAGCGCTGCAACGCTTGGTCGTAGCCTCGCAAACGGTCATGCACGTCCCCGGGACGCATGACGGCAACCGGTTGGTGCACCACGACCACACGCAGTTGCCGGGACCGGGCCTGCATTAGAGCGGCCGCCACGCGATCAATCTGTGCCCGTGAGACCTCGCCGTTAACGTGGCGATACCACCGCGTGGTGTTGACGCAGAGCACCAACAAATCGGGAGCATCGTAGAGGGGCTCCAGAGCCGTGCCAAACGTGCGTTGAAATCGTGCATACGCACTGAACAGGCGCGCGCCCAAGTTAAACAACGGAATGTCGTGGTTGCCCGGAATGGCCATAAACGGCACGCCGAGACGATCCATAAATGCGCGCGCCGCGCGAAACTGATCCTGCGTCGCCCGTTGCGTAATATCGCCCGAGAGCACCACCAAGTCGGGGCGCTGCTCGCGCGACAGCGCGGCTAGCGCATCGACCACGGGCGTTTGTTCGGTGCCGAAATGCGGATCGGAAATTTGCAGCAACACGCTCACATTCAGGCCTGTTCTGGTTGCGTCACGCCCGATTTAAGCAGCAACAGCGGCTTTGGAGCTACCCGAAAATCAAGCGGTGCCCGCATGTGGCTCAGCTCACCATCAAACGCCACTTTCACTTTGCGTCCGTACCTTGCCCGCCTCGGGGTGACGATCATGCGGTGAAACTTGAAGCTCTCCACGGTATCCGCCTCACCCAGACGCCCAAAAGCGCCGCGAAACAGCAACCCGAGCATCGCCAGCGAGCCAATCGGCCGTAGTATCACCGCAGCAATGCAGCCCTCGTCGAGTGCCGGTGCCTCGGGCAGACCCACCTGCTCCAGCTGCAGGCGGTTATTGCCGACAAACAGCGTTGGCGTCTTCACTTCGCGCGCACCTGAGCTGCGTTCGATATGAAGTTGCAGCTGCCGGTGCCGCGCCAGCAGCGTAGCCAGCGCCGCAGCAAAGGCCACCAGCCGACTGCGACCAAATCGCGCCTTGTACGCCTCGCGATCCTGCAACAGTTCGGGATACAGCCCGACGCTCGCGTTAACCAAAAATACCTGTTCGTTGATCATTCCCACCTGCACGGGCACCGGGGCTGAATGCAACAACACCTGCATGGCACCGGCGGCGTCGGCAGGGATGCCGTGGGTTCGGGCGAAATAGTTAAAGGTGCCCTGCGGCACCACGCCCAACGGGCAGTTCTCGATGTAGGCGGCCTGCGCGACGGCGTTGATGGTGCCATCACCGCCCACGGCGACCACCGCCGTGCCGTGGGCTCTCGCTAAGGCCGCCGCCCTGCGGGCAGTCTTTGCAATCTCTCCGCGCTCGGCGTAGAGCAGCTCCCCCGTTCTGCCAGTGGCTTGCAGCGACTCTTCAATCACCCGCCTCGTCGCGTCGGGGTCGTTATGACCCGACGCGGCGTTGATCACAAAGAACAGCGGCGACGCGGTGTCAAATTCGGGAATGTTCGACATCGCGCAGCAACCCTACATGGGCAGATCGTTAGCGTGAGGCTTGGTCATGCCGTAGGTGTCGCGTTGTTCATAGTTCATCTGCAATTCCATTCATTAGCTGAAGCAGCCAGAGTTGATAATAACCACAGCCGAAAAGGGAAGATATGGCGTGGCGCAGCGCTCGGTCTGTGCGGCATCGCACTAAGCGAAATAAAAATTCGCGATGGGTCGGCGCGTATTTGGCGACCGAGCGTGGGCAGTGCGAGTTGGCGGGCAGCACGCCAACCGCGCTATCAGCTTTCTGGGTAGACGCCTATTTAATGTCGGCTGAACGACCGTTTCGCAAAAAGTCGACTAACGCCTTAAAACAGGCTTAAGCCAACGCTGAAAAAGGCAGATGCAAAAAAGCTGATGTCACACCCCATCCGTTGTGTGTGTCTGGGCTATGACTTCGATTGATGAGCGCCGATGAGAGTGTCAGAAGATATTTCGACCGGCGGCGGGTAGGTAACCGACATACCCTCGACATGAGCAAACGGCGTCAGCGCATGCGTTTGGCAAAGGCGGGTACTGACGATTTCGTCGACGCGAAATCCATGCACGACCAGCGCATCTGCGATCAATGAGCGATGGCATCGCCACGGCACCGCCTCAGCACACATAAGCGCGACGCGTTCGTGCTCGGCCAGCGACATCAGCGTGTTGAGATGTTCAGCGAATTCCGACGTTTGCATGTAGTCGGCATAGCCGCGAAACGACGCGTTCCGCCATCCCGTATTTTCAGATCGCGCACTCGTACGACGAAACCCGCCAAGCCCTTCGCAATGTGTGTAATGAATTGCCACAGCCTCGAGCGCTGTTGGCAACGTCTCGCGATTGAACTGAGGGTTGTGCCGCGAGCGCGGAACCGTGCGCACATCAAGCAGCCGATTTACTGATTGGGATTGAAGAAGTGCCAAAAACGCCTCAAGCGTTCGATCTGAATGCCCGACCGTGAACACAGCGCGCTGTAAATTTTGCTTCACCATTGTTGGCATCGATTAAGTCTGTGCATCTTCGCGCCTGTAGCCACGCCTAACCTTTCAAGCCGATTCACTTCCATGTCGCCATTAGAAACGGTCAAAGTACAAGAACACGACGCAGCGCGTTCCGGCAAAGCGTAAACCTGCGGCCATCCCCCAACAGGAAATTTCCATTCAGCCAGTCCTGACATTCGCGTTAAGTCTGCGGCTCGGGGTAAAACTTGTCCGTACCACCGCACCGCAGCGTCGATGTCTTTCACGGCCACACTGGCCAGCGCATTTGTGATTGTCACGATGATTTCGCTTTCAAAAATGTTGTCTAAACCGTGGGGCGTTGACACGCGTTTCCGGCGCCGGGCACAGCGGCAATGGCGAACATGACCAGTGCAACGGCACGCACCTGACTCAGGCGTGGACTCATGGCAGCGCCACTCGCTGCGTTCGCGAGGCGACACGATCGCACAAAGGCAGCCACTTTTTGCCGCCGCTCTTCCATTCCCAATTGAAGGTCATCTTGTTGCCGCCATCTTGCACTGTCACCGTGGCGCGCGTTTGCGCTTCCGCGAAGCTCCAGACGTGGCCGTCAACGCTTGCGCGGTAGTCAGGGTGGTGGCCGGCGTTGTCGAACATGCGTGTGAAGTAGCCGCCGTCGGCGTCGTCGTAACCGATGATCTCGGCACCCTTGAACTCGTGCTGCCCCCGCTGCGCATCCCAGCGGTGCAGCACGAAGAAGCTGCCAGGCAGCCATTCATAGCTTTCGTCGCTCGTCCACGGTACGCCAGCCGCACGCGGGTCGGCGGCATCCTGCCCGTCGCCATAGGACGTTCCTTCGGCATGCCAGTCACCGATGAAGACTTCGAGGCGCTTGTGGGCGGCTGTCGGCTTCGGTTGTTTGGGTTCAGGCTTGATGAGCATGTCGTGCGTTCTTCGGGTTGATGGGCGGATAGCTCAATTGCGGACGAAAATCACCGCGTCCTGCTGACGTCAAATCGGGCATATTCCACAGCGACTCAAGCGCGTCGTTGCAGCGATATTCTTGGTAACGCTCGGGTCGCGCGTACAGCATTTCCGGGGCACAGAAATGGCTGATCACTTTGCCGCACCGGTGCAACCCTTCAAGCATCGGCATGCCCAGCGACGTCCAGGGTTTCCTGCGACTCGTTCAGACAGCGGGTGAAGGTGCAAGCCAGGTGGCTTGCTTGCGATTTCAACCAAGTTCATCTGCGGCTGCCGGGAGATCGGGCCGACTCAACCGGGTGCGCTCGAAAGTCGTCAGAACAATCGCCAGACCTGCCGCCGCACCGACTGTCAGAATTGATTGGTGCAAACCAGCGGCTTTGTAGATGATTCCGCCAAATGCCCAAACCAGCACCGCTGTGTAAAAAAACATTGCCTCGGTGGATCCAAATCACCGTGGCACCGATGACACCGGCCAACACGGCGAATAGCGCTACCCATGTACCCTCAGCCACGCCCCCGAAGCCCATGCCACCCGCGTTGAATAGCCAGCTGACCGCGTTCAATACGCAAGCGACCGTAACCCAGGCAGCAAAAATGCTGATCGGAAACACCACCAAGGCAGTCTCGATGGGCTTCATTTTTTGAGCATCGTGCAGGGTAGAAAATGCTTTGAGCAGCACCGCTAGTATCAGAAGTATCAGCACAACGGTGACAAAGGTGATGCCCAACCACGCAGCGACAAATTCCCAGGTTGCGTTGAGCCCCATTGCCGCTGCCGTCCATCCGCCAAGGCGTCGCAGGCGCGCGTTGGCCCAATTGGCGGGCAGAGCCTGATAGACCGCGAAGCCCGCCATGGCAGCGAATATCAAACCCCAGATTGCAAATGAAAAGTCCGGTCGCGTCAGCAGCGACGGCGATTGCGCCGAGCGGGTGCCGATGTCCGTGAGTCCTGGGATGCCGATGAATCCCGGGCTTTGCGTTACTCCGGGCACAGCGACTTGCGCCAGCATAAGCAACAAATTTGAACCAATGCGCAGTCCGTCCATGGGGCGGGCTTTGTTGGCATACGGGCTCGCGGTTGCCGGTGAACGTTGGCTATGAGTTTGAGCATCTGTCTGCATGGGCGAGCCGACAGGACAGCTCGCCGAGCCGCTCACGGATGCGATCCCCGATGGCATGGCCTTTGCTTATTTCACCTGAAATCTCACGCCGGTGCAGGCAGATGCCCGCTGCGAACCAGCTTCTTGTTGACAAACTCCTGGATACCCATGTTGCCCAGTTCGCGACCATAGCCCGAGTGTTTGATGCCACCAAAAGGCAAGTCGGCATCGGCCCAGTCAATGTTGTTGACAAACATCATTCCAGTGTCGACGCGGCTGGCCACACGTTTGCCGCGCGCTTCATCCTTCGTCCACACCGAGCCGCCCAGACCAAAGTCGGAGTCATTGGCCAGTGCGATGGCTTCGTCCTCGGTTTTCACGCGGAAAAACGACACGACAGGGCCAAAGAACTCGTCGCGGAAAACCGGGTTGCCGGGCTGGATGTCGGTGAGGATGGTGGCCTGCATGAACCAGCCCGGGTGATCCATCCGCTTGCCGCCCATCAGCAGCTTGGCGCCACCCTTGACAGCCGCGTCCACCTGCGCCAGCAGTTGCACCAGCGCGGCTTCGGTCGACAGCGGGCCGTGCGTTGTCTTCTCATCCATCGGGTCGCCCGCCTTCAAAGCTTCCAGCGCGGCCTTGAACTTCGCCAGAAACTTGTCGGCCACAGCGTCCATCACGATAAAGCGCTTGGCCGCACAGCAGGTTTGCCCGGCGTTGTACATGCGGCCCCACACGGCCCAGGGAATCGCCTTGTCCACGTCGGCGTCGTCGAGCACGATGAAGGCATCGCTGCCGCCAAGCTCCATCGTCGACTTCTTAAGGTTCTGGCCAGCACGGGCCGCCACTTTGCGCCCTGCATCAACGCTTCCGGTCAACGCCACGCCTTTGACACGCGGGTCGTCGATAACGCGGTCGGATTGGTCGTAGGAAATCAGCAGGTTGGTGTAGGCGCCAACGGGCGCGCCGGCGTCGAGCAGCAGCTTCTCAAATGCGATGGCGCACTGAGGTACGCAACCCGCATGCTTGACCACCAGCACATTGCCGGCCATCAGTTGCGGACCGGCCACGCGGGCCAGCTGGTAATACGGAAAGTTCCAGGGCTCGACGCAGAACAGCACGCCTGTGGCAGAGCTCTCCATGTGCGCATCGCCGACTTTGGGGTGCAGTTTGGCGGGTGCCAGAAAGGCTTCAGCGTTCTTCGCGTAATAGGCCAGAATGTCGCCGCTGAATTTAACCTCTCCGCGCGCCTCGTCGATGCGCTTGCCCATCTCCAGCGTTTCCAGCTTGGCGAAATCGTCCACATGGGCATGCAGCAAAGCCGCCGCCTTATTAAGGACGACCGCGCGCTCGGCGAAGCGCTTGTGCTTCCAAGTCTGGAAGCAACTGTCGGCCGCCGCCAGCGCTTTATCGAGTTGGGCACTGCTCATGTGCTCGAAGCTCTTGAGCAGCTCGCCGGTGTTGGGGTTGATGCTTTGGTAGGCCATGGTGATGTGTCCCTGGGTGTGGATGGATGAAAGTGGGCCAAGATATTGCGGTGCAAGGTGGCTCAGTTTGTGCGCCCTGGTTCCACCGGTCTGTGCGGTAGGACGCGTAGCCGATGTGTTTCATCCATTTTTCAAATCAGGCGACTGGCGCTGAAAAACAGGGAAAATGCGGAAAACTTCAGTATTTAGGGTTAGGCATGTACGCCGTGTTATCTTTCCCTAAATTGAATTGGCTTCTGACTCAGTGCTGAAGGCGGCGCGAAGAATCAGGTTTTGCCTTTATCAATGACCTGCCTGAGGATCATGACCCCAATTCATCAGCGAATAACGCCAGGGAGTCTGCGTAACATCGCCAACTGGCCGCTGAGCTAGATGGCGGTGGATATAGCCGACTACTTTGCGGATGTGAATGAGGTCGTCATCGGTATATTCGCTCTGCGACTTACCAAGCAACGCTACAACCTTTTTGCCCGAATCGTGACCTACCGATTCGCGGCCCTCGGCAGATTTGAAGCCAACCTTTTTCGACTCTGCTGTCTTCAACCATGCCGCTAATTTGTTCGGCGACATATTCACCGCCTTCTTGAATTCGTCTACAGCCGCGTGGTTGTCGTTTGTACTCACTTGACTGTCACTCCCTTTACGGCTTCGACCCGTTTCAACGCCGTTGGTTTATGCGCCGCCAGCTTCCCGCTCGTAGCGCTTTCCACCAGTAATTGCGGATTGTCGAGCGACGCGGCCACGTGGTGCGTCTTGATGTTGATCGGCGCGGTAAGCTTTTTCTTGACTGTGCCTATTACCTTGCCTTGCGTGCTGTTCCAACTCACCTTGTCCCCAGCTTTGAACTCTTTGGTTGTCATAACTTTCCTTTGCATTGAGAACGATGTTGTATGAAAGATTCCCGTCGCGATGCCGCAGCGCGTAAGGTTGGACACAGTTCATCCAGCTCAACGTCGGCGATAGCGGTGACGCTGATGTTGGGCAAAAGATGGGGCTGTTTACCCAACCTTGCTGACCGCTGCATTCACGCAGCGTCACTTTTTCATCGAGCCAGCAGTAACCTCCTTCTTATGTGCTGCAAAGGCGGCGAAGACTTCTCCCTTCTCACGCGCAGGCACTTTGGCGAGATCGAGGCTGCGTCCCAGCTCGGCCGCCACCTCGTCGAATTCTTCTGGCGAGATCTTGAGGTCACGATGCGCCACCTCCAGGCCCAAGTACGTTTTGCCCGGCCTGATTGGCGAGTATTTGAACGGACCGCCCGTGACCTCACAGACCCACAGCGTTCGCTCGAACTTGAGGCCCGGTAACCTGCCCAGACTTTTCGTGTGCCATTCCCTGAGGGCCGGGTTTTGCGAAGTCTTTCCCACGATTGGGTTCTGCACCACGGCGTCGCTGAAATGGTCAACGACCGCAGCGATGGCGAAGACGCCGCCAAGCCGTTCATACAGACGCTTCTCCTTCTTTGGAGCGGCTTGCAGCGGCACTGCCAGTGCCACCATGCATAGACACAGTATTGCAATTGAGAACTTTTTCATATTGAAATTCCTTCGTTTGAACGGTCGCGCCGGAGGTCAACACAAGTATTGTTCGTTGGAGGACGAGGGTAGGTCTGTGCGACAGCGCACATACATCGAGCAGCGGTGGGATCATTGAGCGCGCCGCGCCGCCTGAATCGCCGCGACATCAATTTTTTTCATGCCCATCATCGCGACGAAAGCGCGTCGCGCCTCTTCGCCGCCAATGGCCAGCGCCTCGGTCAACACGCGTGGCGTAATCTGCCAGGAAATGCCCGACCGGTCCTTGCGCCAGCCGCATGCGCTCTCTTCACCGCCCTTGCCGATGATCGCGTTCCAGTAGCGGTCAGTCTCTTGCTGATCATCTGTCGCGATCTGGAAAGAGAAAGCCTCGTTGTGCTTAAACATCGGGCCGCCATTAAGGCCGAGGCAGGCGACTCCGGCCACAGTGAACTCCACGGTCAGCACATCACCCTTTTTGCCGCCGGGATAGTCGCTGGGTGCATGGTGGACGGCAGTGACCGCGCTGTCTGGAAAAGTCTCGGCGTAAAAGGCTGCGGCGTCCTGCGCATTGTTGTTGTACCAAAGGCAAATCGCGTTCTTGGAAACTGCCGCCCGTTTCGGTTTGGGTGGCATACCCAGCCCCACCGTTTGAGTGCCTGATGGCTATCAGCTTTCGCTGGAAACTATTCCTATGTGCGGCCTAGACCACGTTTCTAGTAAAAGTCGACTTCAGCACAAACCAACTGTAAACCCGAGTTAAATGGCACTATTTCAAAAAAGCTGTACCTGACTCGCGCGCTGCCAACCTTGGATGGATGATTCGCCGGTACAGCGGCGGAATGAGCGCAAGTTTCATCATCGTGGCGTAATTCGCCGGCAACTGCGGGGCTTCAGGATGGCTGTTCAACGCAGCAAACGCGCGGCCACCGTGAGCGTGATGATCGCTGTGACGCTGCAAGTTGATGAGCAAGGCATTAGTGAACCAACCCGAGTAATCCCACGAATGTTCGTAGCGCACCGGCAGCGCCGCGCCGTTGTCGTCAATGCCGCGCGACAGGCCGTAATGCTCGATGTAGTCCACCAGTTCAAGCTCAATAATCGCAATCAATGCGCCGAGCAAAAACACGACAAATCCCGCCCAACCGCTCACCCAGAGCGCAGCCGCCGCAAAGACAGCGCTAAGAACCATCCACTGCAACGCCTCGTTGCCCGCGAGCCGCGTAAACCCCGTGCAGTGGCTGCGAGCAAGGCGCTCTGCCTCAAGCTGCCAGGCGTGCCAAAAGGTGCCGATGATGGCGCGCGGCACGAAGGCATACGCCGTTTCGTTGAGCCGCGCGGTGGCCGGATCGGCGCGGGTGCCCACGCGTAAATGATGGCCGCGCACGTGCTCAACCTTGAACACGCCGTAGCCCGCGCTGGCGAGCAACACGCCGCCAAAAAAACGCTCCACTTTGTGATTGCGATGAATCAATTCGTGGCCCACGTTGATCGCCATAATGCCACCGACGATACCCAGCGAAAGCACAAAGCCGACGATATGCAGCAGCGGCAATTGCATTACCTGTGGTGTGACAACCATCGCCCACGCGAGCGTCGCGAGCCACACCAGGCCACACACCCACGGCACCGCTCGCAGCAGCGGGTCGCGCGCGAGAGCGGCCTGCTCATCGCGACTAAACCGCGTGACCACGCGGCCGAACGGCGCATCCAGCAGCGGCACAATGCCCTGAATCACAATCGCCGCCCACCACGTCCACCAGGCATTGGCGGGGTCATCCAACGCCCGCATCACGCCCAGCCAAAACGGCAGCGCCACGAGCGGGGCGAGCCAGAAGGACAGACGGTAGAGGCGGCTTTGCAGCGGTTTCATGAATGTGCAGACGAAAAGCTGGACGCGAGCATTGGGCCTACAACACCTTCGGTGTGGCAACCACCACGTCCGCATTTTGCGCGCGATGCCGCAGCGCATGATCGATCAACACCAACGCCAGCAGCGCCTCGGCAATCGGCGTCGCGCGGATGCCAACGCACGGGTCGTGACGACCATGGGTGTTGATGGTCACCGCGTTGCCGTCCTTGTCAATTGTGTCGCGGTCAAGGCGCATGCTTGATGTCGGCTTGATCGCGATATTGACCGTGATCGGCTGACCGGTAGAGATGCCGCCGAGCACCCCGCCGGAATGGTTGCTCACAAATTTACCATCGCGAATCTCGTCGGAATGCTCGGTGCCCTTCTGAGTAACGCAAGCGAAACCCGCGCCAATCTCCACGCCCTTGACGGCGTTGAGCCCCATCATCGCGTGAGCGATGTCGGCATCGATGCGATCAAATACTGGCTCGCCCCAGCCTACCGGCAGATTGACTGCTTCAACGTAAATCTTCGCACCGCAGCTATCGCCGCTTTTTCGCAGGTCGTCCATATAGGCCTCAAGCTCGGCGAGCTTCGCGGATGTCTCGGTGATCGGTGCAAAGAAGGGATTTCCATTGACGTCAGCCCATGATTCGAAGGGAATGGTCACATCGCCAATCTGCGCACAATAGCCGCGCACCGCAACGCCGTAACGCTCGGACAGCCATTTCTTAGCGACCGCACCCGCCGCAACAATCGGCGCCGTAAGCCGCGCAGAAGAACGCCCGCCACCGCGATAGTCGCGTTGGCCGAATTTCATCCAGTAGGTGTAATCAGCATGCCCCGGTCGAAAGGTCTGCGCGATGTTGCCGTAATCCTTGCTGCGCTGATCCATGTTGCGGATCAACAATCCAATAGGCGTGCCCGTCGTCACGCCCTCAAACACGCCGGAGAGGATTTCAACCAAATCCTCCTCCTTGCGCTGCGTCACATGCCTCGATGTACCCGGCTTGCGCCGATCCAGATCGGGCTGAATGTCGGCGGCGGACAACGGCATGCCCGGCGGACAACCGTCAATGACGCAACCGATTGCAGGACCGTGAGATTCACCAAATGTGGTGACGGCGAAGAGGTGGCCTAAGGTGTTTCCAGACATTCGATGATTTTATGCGTAGGGCGGGAAGGCTCTACCGCATCTCCCCTCGCATGCCGCGCACATCCGCCTCCAGTTTCGCAGCGCTGACTTCGCCCGCAGGCACCAGCGCGCCGCCTACCAACTCAATCCGGTTAAAGAATCCACGGAATCGTTTGAACGCAACACCGTTCGCGGTGCGACTGAAAAAGCTGCCCCACAAGCCACGTAAAGCGAGCGGCACGACGGGTGCTCCCGTCTCGGCTACGATGCGCTCGATACCGGGGCGGAACGGCCCCATCTCACCGTCTTTGGTGAGTTTGCCTTCCGGGAAAATGCACACCACTTCGCCCTCGGCAAGCGCTTTTTTCACGCGCTCAAACGCACGCTCCATCATCGCTGCATTTTCTTTAGCGCTGGCAATTGGAATCGCCTTCATCTGGCGAAACACCCAGGCCATGCCCGGCGTTCTGAAAATGTTGTGATCCATCACGAACTGAATCGGGCGACGGCAGGCGGCACTGATCACCAGCGCGTCGACGTAGCTCACGTGATTCGCGACAACGATGACCGGGCCTTTGTCCGGGATATTCTCGAGCCCTTTTACTTGCAGGCGATAAACGAAGGATATGAGAATCCAGCAAATGAACCGCAATAGAAATTCCGGTGTGAGCGAGTAGATGTACAGTGCCACCAACGCGTTCAGAATCGCAATGGTGAGGATCAACTGTGGCACACCAAAGCTCAAGAACTTGATGAGCGCAATGGCGAGCAATGCCGACACCACCATGAAGATCGCGTTCAGAATATTATTCGCGGCAATGATGCGTGAGCGATGCGATTCATCGCTTCGTTCCTGAATCAGCGAATACAACGGCACGCTGTAAAGGCCACCGCTGACCGATAGCATGAACAGATCAAACACCACACGCCAATGCTCGGGTTTGACGATGAACTCCATCGCGCCAGTCTGCCCGACCGGCTGCAACCCTTTGGTCGCGAAGTAGAGATCGATCGCGAACACGCTCATGCCAATCGAGCCGAATGGCACGAGTCCAATCTCCACCTTCTTGCCCGACAAACGCTCGCACAGTAGCGAGCCCACCGCCACGCCGACCGCGAACGTTGCGAGCAAAAACGTTGCGACCTCCGCATTACCGCCGAGCACGTCTTTGCTCATGTTGGCAAACTGGTTGAGCAGCATCGCACCGTAAAACCACAACCACGAGATGCCCAGCATCGAACGCCAGACCACCAAATTTTTCGCGGCGAGGCGCAAGTTAGATGCGGTCTCAGTGAATGGATTCCAGTTGAGCTTCAGCGATGGATCAGTGGCGGCGGCAGCGGGGATCGAGCGGCTGACGAGATAGCCAATCACCGCGAGCACAATGGTCGCGACCGCGACGATCACTGGCCCACTCGGCTTCATGGCGACCAGCACGCCGCCAGCGATGGTGCCGACGAGAATCGCCACAAAGGTTCCCGATTCGACCAGCGCGTTGCCGCCCACCAGCTCATCCCGCGCCAATGCCTGCGGCATGATGGCGTACTTGACCGGGCCAAACAGTGTCGAGTGCAGGCCCATCGCGAACAACGCCACAAACAGCACGCCAAGATTAGCCGTCACGAAGCCCACCGCACCGAACGCCATTACCGCAATTTCAAAAATCTTGACAGCACGAATCACGCGCGTCTTTTCGTACTTGTCAGCGAGTTGTCCTGCAAACGCAGAGAAGAGCACGAACGGCAAAATAAACACGGCCCCCGCTGCGTTAACCAAAACATTCGCATCCATGCCCGCCAGCGTCATGCCACCAAACGCCATGAAAATGATCATGCCGTTCTTGAACACGTTGTCGTTCATCGCGCCGAGGAATTGCGTCCAGAAAAACGGTGCGAAGCGACGCTGCTTGAGCAGGTGAAATTGACTGTGTTCTGACATGTGTGCCCCCGTGTTTGGCTGTTGGATGGCATTCTGTCTTAAGTCTCGTGGGCTGCAAGAGTCACGACAGGAGTATCGAGAAAAGCTACTCCGTGGCTAGTGTTTCGACGTCCACCTGTTGGCCAGTGCAGATACGAGCGACATAGGGTGCGCTCTGCGCAACAAAGCATCGCAAAAGAGTGTGGACTATTTATCGAGTGCGTTGGTGCGCACAGCGCACCCGATGCGCAAAGCGCGAATGACTTATCGGCTCCAGCTACTTCCGCGCATTTGGAAAGAACAACTGCTCGCCACCAATTTTGTACGACGCAATCACGCCCTGCCCTTCGGCACTAACCAACCAGTCGACAAATTTTTGGCCTGCTTGCGCCTTAACTTGTGGATGCTTTTTCGGATTCACCAGAATCACCCCATATTGATTGAACAGTTTGCTGTCGCCTTCAACGATGATCTTCAGGTTTTGGCGGTTTTTGAAAGCGAGCCAAGTGCCGCGATCTGCCAGGATGTAGGCGTTCATCGCAGCCGCGGTATTGAGTGCTGACCCCATGCCTGAGCCGGTGTCTCGATACCAGCTAAGCTTCTCGCCCGCCGGGTCGAGGCTTGCCTGCTTCCAGTAGCGAAGCTCGGCTGCGTGTGTGCCGCTCTTGTCACCGCGTGAAACGAACGGGGTCTTGCCTGCATAGACCGCTTTCAATCCGGTCACGATGTCTTTGCCCGCGGCCTTGGCCGGGTCGTCGCTTGGGCCGACCAGCACAAAGTCGTTGTACATCACGGCGATGCGCTCAACGCCCGCGCCTTCTGCGACAAATTTTTCTTCAGCCTGCTGATCGTGTACGAACACCACATCTGCGTCACCACGACGGCCCACGTCCAAAGCCTGACCGGTACCAAGTGCCACCACTTTCACGGCCACACCTGTTGCCTTCTGAAACTGCGGCAGCAGAAACCCAAACAAACCGGATTGCTCGGTGGAGGTGGTAGACGAAACGGTGATAGTGGTGTCCTGCGCGACTGCGTGAATCGGCAACGCTCCGAGCGAAATCGCCGTTGCGGCGAGCGCGACTGATCGCAGCACGTGACTGAATGAACTCACAGAGACTCTCCTTCAAGATAACTCCGCGCAGCGGCGGATCTGGGTGATACAAAAAAATCAGCGGCGGAACAGTCTTCAACTATCCGTCCGCCATCGAGAAAAATCACACGCGTCGCCATGCGTTTGGCCTGCGCAACGTTGTGTGTTGTGAGCACCAGTGTTGTGCCCGTGGCCTGCACGGCTTGAACGAGACGCTCCACTTCGCGAGTGGCAGCGGGCGCTAGATTCGCAGTAGGCTCATCGGCAAGCAACAATTGCGGCTTGCACGCCCATGCGCGCGCTAGCGCCAGGCGCTGTTGTTCACCGCCAGACAGCAAGCGTGCTTGACGTTGCGCAATCACATCAAGGTTGCAGGCCTGCAGTGCAGCGTGGGATTGCTCGGTACGGGCTGGTTCGGAGATGCCGCGCGTTGCCAGAACGAAGCGCACGTTGTCGAGCACACTACGCGCGAGCAAAGGTGGCCTCTGAAATATCAGGGCTTGGTCAGCGACTGGCGGAATCATCGCGACACCGTGCGTGGCACCGAGGATGCCGTTGCAAAGCTTGAGTAAAGTGGTCTTTCCAGAGCCGTTCGCACCCAGCACCACAATACTTTCACCCACGTGAATTTTGAGATTGATGTCGGACAACAATCGCTTGCCATCGACAACCACCGACACGGTTTGCAGGCGTAGCAACATGTGACCGGCGTCCGTCATAAGGTGCGCTCTGCGCACGAAACGGCTGAGGAATACACCAGGGCCAGCCGGGCAAAACAGTTGGAGCACAGAGCACAGCCTATGAGGCGGTTACGACGCTTGAAATGATCACGCACGACGCTGCTCCATCCAGGACTTCAGTGCCTGCGCTGCGACGTTTATTGCGAGCACGAGCGCGACTAGCAACGCGCCGAGCGCCAGCGCCAGCGGCAAATCACCTTTCGAGGTTTCCAGCGCGATGGTCGTGGTCATCACGCGTGTTGCCCCTGAAATGTTGCCGCCAACGATCATCACCGCGCCAACCTCGGCGATGGCGCGACCAAAACCCGCCAGCAGCACTACAGCCAACGAGAAGCGCGCCTCGAAAAGCAACGTCGTAACGCGCTGCCACGCGCTGAGCCCGAGCGAACTAAACCAGTCACGCAAGCTCATGTGTGCGTCCTCAATCGTTTGCCGTGCCAGCGCGGCGATGATTGGCGTGATCAGTATCGTTTGCGCCATCACCATGCCGGCCGGAGTGAATAGCCACCCGAGCGGCCCCATCACACCGCTGCGCGACAGCAGCAAATACACAACAAGCCCTACCACCACTGGCGGTAGTCCCATCGAAGCATTAAGTACCACCACAATCGGCAATCGCAGGCGACTGCGCGTCAGGGCAACCCACGCGCCAAGCGGCAACCCAATCAGCGCTGCAATCAACGTGGCTGTCGCACTCACGCGAAGTGACAGCAAC
>ENA-OBLH01000361-OBLH01000361.1-metagenomes-genome-assembly--contig:-NODE-361-length-15593-cov-5.36002_pt1 | contig 15593 bp, 13 predicted proteins | sample MGYA00153382_OBLH01 | MGnify analysis MGYA00153382
TTGCCTGCGAGGAACGCGACATCCTAAAAAAAAGCCACAGCGTACTTTGCGAAGCAATCCCGGTGAAGCACGCCTTTTTTTTCAACAACGCATCAATGAGGCGAGCAATATCTATCGCCTCAGTACGTTTTGCCGGGTGCTGGAGGTGCCCCCGTCAGGTTTTTATGAACGGGTGGAGCGAAGCGCTCAGCCCGATCCGCAAAATGCCGGCACCGGAGGTGGCAGCGCGCGCCGCCCACGTCCGAGGGCGCGAGAGCTACGGTCCGAAGCGGCTGCGCACGGAATTGGCTGAAACGGGCTTCCCGCGCTCGTTGGCAACGGTGAAACGACTACGAGCCCGGCTGGGCCTGAAATGCCGTCACCGACGCCGTTTCGTGCGTACAACCGATAGCAATCACGCGCTGCCGATTGCGCCCAATCTGCTGGAGCAGCGATTTGACCAGACGGCCGCCCCGAATCGGATCTGGGTGGCCGACATTACCTACGTGCCCACGGATGAGGGTTGGCTGCGACCTACTGGTCGCAAGCGTGCGCCCGTGTGGCAGCAATCAAGGATCTGTTTACCAAGAAGATCGTCGGCTGGGCAATGGAGGACAACATGCGCACCGAGCTTGTGTCAAAGGCGCTTTGGATGGCCGTCAAGCAAGAGCGACCCAAGCCAGGGCTGATTCATCACAGTGATCGAGGAAGCCAGTATGAACCTGTACGATTTCCGTTGAGTACTTAGAGAACGGTAAATTGAGATGGACTTAGAGAGAAACAAAGCGGGGAAATTGAAAGTTTCGCGCCGCGTGTTCACGGTTGAATACAAGGCCGAAGTGGTCAGTCATGAGAGAGCGGAGAACCTGAGTTTTGTCGAAACGGGCAAGAAGTTTGACGTGCTGCCTAAGCTTGTGCAGCAGTGGGAGAAGCTCTACGAGAGCGGCCAGCTCACGGCTGCGGCGGGACGGCGTACGGTGTCGCCCGAGCAGGCTGAAATTGCGCGGTTGAAGGCGGAGCTATTTCGGGCAAAAATGGAGTTGTCGATCATAAAAAAAGCGGCGGCGTACTTTGCCAGAGAAAGTCTGTGAAGTACGCCTTTATCGAGCGTGATCTGGTGGGCGAGTTCCCGCTGGCGGTGATCTGCCGGGTGCTCTCGGTGACGCAGGCGAGCTACCACGCCTGGTTGAATCGTCCCGCCTCAGCCACGGCGGTTGCCCGCGACGCGCTCGCCAAACTAATCAAGCGCGTGTTTGCCGCCTTCAAAGGCAAATACGGCGCGCCGCGCATCTACCGGGAACTCTGTCGACAGCACGGCTACACGGGCAGCCGTAGTTGACAACTTCGGCGTGTACGCGTGCTCATGCGGGCACTGGGGCTCAAAGCCAAGGCTGGGCGCACATACAAGGTGACCACCGACTCGAAGCACGAACTCCCCATCGCGCCGAATCTACTGGAGCAGGACTTCACGCAAACCCACGCCAGCGCACCCAAACAGGTGTGGCTCTCGGACATCACCCCGGCCTTCGCCGGGGCAGGCTCTACCTGTGGACAAAAGAAGGTTGGGTGTTTGTGGCCTGCCTGCTCGATCTGTTCACTCGTGAAATCGTGGGATGGGCGATCGACTCGCACATGAGAAAGAGCCTGGTACACGACGCGCTCAAGATGGCGGAATTCAGAAACGGGTTCAGCGAAAAGCGACGCGTCAATGGCCTTATCTTTCATTCAGACAAGGGCAGTCAGTACGCCGCGCACGAAACACGTAACCATCTGCAGAAGATGGGCTACCGGCAATCAATGAGTGGCACGGGTAACTGGTGTGCCTTCGCCCCGATGGAGAGCTTCTGGCACAGCCTGAAGGTCGAGGAGACGCACGGGCGCGGCTTTGAGACGCGGGAAGAAGCCAGGCGCTGCGTGTTTGGCTACATCGAAGGCTTCTACAACACAACAAGGATGCACTCATCACTCAACTGGCAGTCGCCGCGCGAGTTTCGACGTGCGTTTGAGCTGACGCGATGGGACGCGAATGCCGCGACCACTGCACCCTTCGCGACGATCAAAAACGACATCATTTTTGATCGGAAGCCGAGCCCACAAGGCGAGGACATGGCTGAGTCAATGTCCGCCAATCAACGCGATCGCCTGTGGTCGATGAGTGCAGAGATGCCACCTGAACAGGCTCCGCGAATCAGCCTTTAATGATTCGCTTAATCACTCAACGAAATGTTGACAGGATCAAAGTTCCCACGGCCCTTCCGGGCGGAAAGGGTCGTACGAGGCATCGGCCCATCGCCTCAGCAGACCGCACGTCCGCCTTGCCGAGTTTGATCCAGCATTGCTGACAACTGACCCGTGTGTTCTGCAGCAAAGGTTCGAACAATTACGAAATCATCATACCGGCGCATCCGACCTGATACATTGGATTTTCAACATCAGACTCGTTGTCCATGCAAACCGTACGCGCGTTCTCCACAAGAAGGAACAAATCAGACATGAACCTCTACGCCCCTATTCGTCGCGTGCTGTTCGCAGCAGTGCTGTCAATCTCGCTGTTCGTTGGCGGTTGCGGCGACGGTTCAGGCCCGCCTGCTGTTGGTGAAGTAACCATCTCCCACCTAGCCAAACGCACCGCTTTGTCCGTTCAAAAGGCAGCTTCTCCGTTGCCAGACAATGTGGACACCCTGCAGATCGAGTTTTTCGACACCACTGGCCGTTCTGTTCATGGGCCGGTCGAGGTCGGTGCCGAACCGGTTGTGACGATACCCAACGTTCCGCTGTCGGCCAGTTCTACGACCGTGTCTTACCTGCGCAACGGCGGTTACCGTCTCGCAAGGGATGATGAGAACATCGCTTGGGACGGTGTTAAAGGTTCGGCAAATCCTGGTCCAGCGTCGGCTTCCGCTTCGTACACGCGATGGAAAACATCGGTTGGCGCCAACGGCGTGGCTAGCGTCTCGTTATCCAGCAGCGAAGTAAACGGTGGCGCGCCGAAAGAGCTTTTACTGAAGGGCGTCGCCTATTCACCCGCTCCGATTGGTTCTTCGAACAAAGATGGCCCAGGTTTTGGAGACCTTTTCTGGGACACGCCACGGCCCAACGATTTCCTGGATTTCGATCGGGTCTGGAAGCGTGACCTGGAGCAAATTCGCGCGAAGGGATTCAACTCGGTCCGCGTGTACTCGCTCATCGCCAACTTTATTAAGGATAACGGTGATATTCCTTCGGTCGCAGAAATCGCCGATCCCAATCAGCTGAGGATCCGAGAGCATAAAAAGTTTCTCGATGAGGCCTGGAACAACGGCGTCAGCCCGATCTACGTTCTTGCAGGCATCCCGATGCCAGACATTATTTGGGTAAAGTCGAGCTTTGATGATCCAGGCAAGGCCAACGCAAAGGAGTACTGGGACAACAATTTCACGGCGACGGTGACCCAATTGAAAGATCACCCGGCCATCATAGGCTTCACTATGTTCAATGAACAAGGGGGCGAGAACGAGTTCAACGGCACATCCGCCAGTGCCCGGCACTACTGGAGTCAGATTCAAAAGTATTCGGAGCGAACCAAAACGATCGCCCCGGACAAGTTGATTGGCTGGGCGTTTTTCGACAACGTCCCGTTTGCAGAGAACACCAAGGAAAATCGACGGGCGTACGCCAAATCGGTGGATTTTTACGGTGTCAATGCGTTCCAGCCGCAAACGGTGTCACCTTCACTTGATCCGTGGAAAAAGGAGCGACAGGATGACACGGCTCGCCCGGTGTTTCTGACGGAATTTGGTATACCGTCTACAGGGCACCGCAATAACAGTTCAGACCCTTTGGCGATCTACTCTGACGCAAGTACCATCCAGAAAGCCGCTGACTCCATGGCGAAAATGCTACCGCTGGTATTCCAGCATCCGGCCGTAGCGGGGGTGTTCTACTTTGAATGGAGCGACGAATGGTGGAAGCAAGATCCGTTGCTGGGGGTCACCACAAATAGTACTCGCCAGGAAGGCGGGGAGATAAGAGACTATTTCCCAAACGGCTTCTATGACGAAGAGGGTTTCGGACTGAACTCCATTGCGCTGGGCGACCGCAGCGCGACGCAGGCCTACACAGACAAGTTGTGGGGAAAAGGTGCCAATGTGCAGGTCGACATTTTGACGCCGCGAACCTCCCTCATGGATGCGGTGACGAACGCCTATAAAAATGCTGAGCAGGGACGTAAAGCGGCGCTGGTTGTAAGGTAGCGGTGGGTTATCCCACGCACAGTATTCGTGTGTCTACCGTTGAGTTACCTGGAACTCGGGGTGACCGATGCAGGCACTCCGTCCCAGTCGCCGCCTAGGGCCTTATAGAGCGCGACGATAGACTTCAACGCTCCGCTTTGTGTTGCCGCCAGAGTATTCTCGGCATCCAGCAATTGGCGTTGTGCGTCGAGAAAGTCCGAAGAATCTTTCTCGCCGCCCTCGTAGAGGCGGCGAGTGAGCTGCTCGTAACTACGCAGGGCCACGACCCGCGCGGTCTGGGCTTGTTCCTGTTCGCGTATTTTTTCGACACCTACCAGGGCGTTTTCAGCGTCACTCAAAGCATTGCGCACTGCCTTCTGATAGGCGATCTCTGCTTGCTGCATCCGCGCACGCGAGACATCGACCTGAGCGCGGCTTTGCCCGCCGTCGAACAACGGAAGGTTGAGCATAGGCGCAAACGCCCAGGCTCCGGCAGCGCTTCGAAACAGGGTGGAAAATTGGGTACTGGTTCTGCCCAGCAAACCGGTGAGAGAGATCGACGGATACATGCTCGCCTTGGCCACACCCAGCCTGGCGGCTGCGGCCGAGAGATCCTCAGCGGCTTCCAGCAAATCTGGCCGGCGCGCAAGCAGGTCTGATGGCAGTCCGGCAGGGACTGCGGGAACGGTCAGCGCGTCTAACGTCCGGCCGCGTTCCGGGCTTGCCGGGTTGCCGCCCAGCAGCAGGCTCATCGCGTTTTCCTTTTCCTCCACCTGCTGCTCGAGGCGACGCACCTGAAACACCACTCCTTGATATTCGGCCTCGGCCTGCCGCTGATCAATACGCGACACCTGCCCCGCATTAAATCGGGACTGAGCCAACCGCAGGCTCTTTTGACGACCCTCGAGGGTACGCTGTGAAATGGTCAGGCGTTTGTCCAGTTCGAGTAACTCGACATAGCTGGTAGCCACGCTACTGATGATGGTCAGCCTTATCGCCTCCCGTGCTGCGGACTTGGCCAGCACATCGGAGCGTGCCGCAGCCCGTGTATTTCGGAGCTTGCCCCAAAAGTCGATCTCCCAGCTTGGAAGGGCGGTCACGCTGTAGCTACTGCTGGTGATGCCGAGGGTTCGGCCGCGCTGGGCCATGCCCTGCAGTTTTACCTGCGGGCCCGTTTCGCCGTCGGCTTTCGAGTACAGCGCATCGAACTCCGAAAGCACGGCTGCAGCCTCAGCCAAGTCCAGGTTGTTGGCCAATGCCGTTTCAATGTGCCGAGTGAGTGCCGGGTCATTAAATTGGCGCCACCAAGCGGATGGACTCACTACCTTTGCATCTTTCGGTATGTGCCTGAAGCTCGCGGGCAAGCTCACCGCAGGCGACGCGGCTTCTGGCGCGATGGTGCAAGCGGCCAGCGGTACAAGCAACAGGACCCAGACGCCACGGACGAGCTCGCGGTTCTTCACGGCTGAATTCCGGCATTGCCAGTTGCCGCGACCGGCAGTGCGGCAATCCGGCGTCGTCTCGTGGGCAAGGTTTCGATAGCCACATAGATCATTGGGATGAAGAATACGGTCAGCACTGTGCCCAAGATCATGCCGCCAAATACGCCAGTACCAATCGAGTGGCGGCTGGCGGCGCCTGCGCCGCTGGAGATCAGCAGCGGAACCACCCCTATGGCGAAGGCCAGCGAAGTCATCAAAATGGGGCGAAAGCGCAGACGGGCGGCCTCCATCGCTGCGTCGAAAGGCGATTTGCCCAGGGCGCGCTCCATGACCGCAAACTCGACGATCAGGATGGCATTCTTGGCAGACAGCGCAATCAGCGTGAGCATTCCGATCTGGAAATAAATGTCATTGTTGAGTCCTACCAGCACGATAGCGAGGAAAGCGCCAAGCAGACCGAAAGGCACGGCCATGAGCACGCCCAGCGGCAGCGACCAGCGCTCATATTGTGAGGCAAGAACCAGGAAGATCATGATTAACCCCGCCCCGAAGGCGATAACCGTGCTGGCACCACTTTCTTTTTCCTCCAGCGACGCGCTATCCCACTGGTAGCCCATGTCCGCGGGCAAAGTTTCGCGGGCGACTGCCTCCATCGCATCCATTGCCTGGCCAGAGCTGTAGCCAGGTGCGGGACTACCGCTGACTGACGCGGAAACGAAGCCGTTGTATCTCTCGATCGACGACGGCCCACTGCTGTTACTGACGTGTGCCAAAGAACTGACGGAGATCATTCGTGACTTACCGTCCCCTGATATCGAGCGCACAAAGGCGCGGCTAATGTCTTCGGGCCGCTCGCGGTAGCTGGATTCAGCCTGCATCGTGATAGGAATAGTTTTGCCAAACTGGTCAAGGTCGCCCACACGGGACGAGCCAAAGTGAACATTCAGGCTGTCGTACAGCTCCGACAACGACACGCCGAAGGCCTTTACCTTGTCGCGGTCAATTTCGATGGAAACTTGTGGCGCATGGGCGCTGATCTGGGGTGACACGCCTACCAACTCGGGGCGCCCGTTTGCCTTTTCCGAAAAAGCGTTGGACGCCGCCTCCAGGGCCGCCACTCCGCCGCTCCCCTTGCTCTGGATCTTCAGATCAAAACCACCGGTTTTACTTCCCCCCAGCCCTGGAATGGGAGGTGGGTTGAATACGATCACCTGGGCCTCGAGAATGCTGGCAAACTCGGCCCGCAGCGCCTCGATAATGGCACTGGCCTGCAAAGCCGGCGTTTTACGTTCGCTCCAGTCTTTGAGGACGACGAAGTAGGTAGCTTGGCTGTGCGTGAGCCCACCCGTGCCTTGGCCGTTAATCGAGATCACGTCCTTCACTGCACGGTTTCTCCGCAAGATATCTTCGACTTTTTTTGTCACTTCAGCAGTACGGCTCAGGCTGGCGCCATCGGGCAAAATGCTGAAGCCGACAAAGATGCCCGAGTCCTCCGACGGGATGAAGCTGGTCGGAGTTACCTTGTTCAGTCCCACCACGGCCAACACTATCAGGGCGTACAACGAAAAGCCGACTAGCGCTCGCTTCGCCAAAAACGCAGTGCCTGCGGTGTAGCGATCAGTCAGGCGGCCGAAGACTCGGTTGAAGGCCGTGAAGAACCGTCCGTGATGCCCAGATTCTGGGCGCAGCAAAATGGCTGTGAGTGCAGGTGTTAGTGTCAGTGCCACCCACCCGGATACCACCACCGAGATGGCGATGGTGATGGCGAACTGCTTGTATATCTGGCCCGTCACACCGCCTAGCATTGCCACTGGAATGAATACCGAGCACAACACCAGCACGATCGCCACCACTGGGCCGGTTACCTCGTCCATGGCCTGGCGCGACGCCTCCTTGGCATTCAGGCCTGTCTCGCGCATGATCCGCTCTACGTTTTCCACCACCACAATGGCATCGTCCACTACGATGCCAATGGCCAGTACCATCGCAAACAAAGTGATGGTGTTGATGCTGTAGCCCAGCAAATAGAGCCCTCCCAGTGCTCCCAGTAGCGACACCGGTACTGCCAGCAACGGTATCAGCGTCGCCCGCCAGCTTTGCAGAAACACAAAAACCACGACAAATACCAGTAGCATCGCTTCGCCCAATGTATGGATCACCTCGTCGATGGATGCCTTGACGCTAATGGTGGTGTCGTACGGAACCGAATGCACAATGCCCGCTGGAAACTGTTGCGACAACTCGCTCAGCCGGTCCCGAACCGAGCGCGCCAGTTTTACCGCATTCGCGCCCGGGGTTTGGGTGACCACGATGAGTGCGGCGGACTTGCCATTGAGCCTCGCTTTTACATCGTAGCTCTGTGCGCCCAGCTCGACACGCGCCACATCCTTGAGACGGATTGCCGCCCCATTGGCCTTGGTGCTCAGAATCACGTCCCCGAGTTCACGCGTGTCGGTCAGGCGACCGCGTGCAGTAATCGGCAGCGTAAGCTCGATCGGGCGGGCGTAGGGTGGCGCCCCGACAGCGCCGACAGACGCCTGGATATTTTGCTCCCGGATGGCTGCTTTAACGTCGCTGCTGGTGATCTTGAGCTGAGCCATGCGGTCCGGCTGGAGCCAGATGCGTGCGGCATATTCGGCGCCCAGGAGCTCTGCCTTGCTCACGCCAGGGATCCGCTTAAGTTCGTCCAGAACGTTCTTGCTGGCGTAGTTGCTAATGTACAAGTCGTCGTAGCGAACGTCTTGCGACTGCAGTGCCAAATACATGAGTGGGTCGGAGCCGCCCTTGGAAACCGTCACACCGCCGTCGCGCACCACCTGGGGCATGTCTGGAGCCGCCAGATTCACCCGGTTCTGGACTTCAGCGGCGGCTTTGTCAATGTCGGTACCCACGGCGAAAGTGATGTTGAGCGACATGCCTCCGTTGGCCGAGCTGGTCGATGACATGTACTTCATACCGTCGACGCCGTTGATCTTCTGCTCCAGTGGCTCGGCGACAGCGCTGGCTACCGTCACGGGACTGGCGCCGGGGAAGTTGGCCGAGACTATCACCGTGGGTGGTGTCAGGTTGGGGTACTGGGCCAACGGTAATTTGTAGTAGGAAGCTAACCCTGCCAACGAGATCAGCAAAGAAATCACCGTCGCAAATATTGGCCGGTCAATGAAGAAACGCGAAATCACGGCGTGCGCTTAACGGCTGGCGGGCTGAGACGGCGTGGCGCCGGCACGCGTTGCAGCTGGCGCCGGCGCTGGCGTGCGCTGCGACACATCCTCGGACACCTTGAGTACCGCGCCGGGCTGCACTTTGAGCATGCCGTCGGTTACCACCCGTTCGCCGCTTTTTAGGCCTGCAGTCACCAGCCATTGATTGCCCACCCAGACGCCCACCTCCAATGGCCGCATCTCGGCCTTGTCGCCCGCGCCCACCACGTAAACAAACTTGCCCTTTTGGCCCTGCATCACCGCGCGCTGAGGTACGAGCAGCGCATTCGGTCGGCTGGCTCCCAGCAGTCTCACCCGCACGTATTGGCCTGGCGATAATTCCATGTCGCGGTTCGCGAAAGAAGCCCTAATGTCGTACAAGCCGGTTTGCGGGTCCACCAACTCGGACGAGAAATTGAGCTTGCCCCGGGTGGTTAACTCCCTGCCGTTGGACAGAATGAGCTGCACATCGAACGCACCTTGATCCGGAAGGTGCAACGTGCCTTTTTTCATATCCTCAGAATAAGACAGCCATTCGTTTTCTGACATGTTGAAGTTCACAAAAATCGGGTCCAGCGCCGACACCGTGGTGAGCAAGCTGTTTTGGCCGGCAGTCACGAAACTGCCCTCGCCCACACTAGCTTTGCCAGCCTGCCCTTTGATTGGTGACACCAGCTTCGTATACCCCAAATTCAGCTCTGCGGTCGACAAGTCGGCTCGGGCCGAAGCCACTTCGCTACTGGCGTCCTTTTCGGCAGCGATCGCAGTATCCATGTCCTTCTGGCTGACTGCCTCGTCGGCCACCAGCGGCTTGAGCCGTTGAACCGTCTGCTGCGCGCTTAGTCGTTTGCCTTCTGCCTGCTGCAGCTTAGCGCTAGCCCCCTGCACCTTGGCCGTAAGCTGCCGGGGGTCGATCTGGAACAGCGGTGCGCCACGCTCGACGAGTGCGCCCTCTTTGTAGAATCTCTTTTGCAGGTAGCCCTCAACGCGGGCCCGGATTTCGATCGTGTGCGAACTCTCGGTTTGGCCCGTGTACTCGAATGAGACTGGGGTGTCGCGTGCAGTCACTGTGACCACTTTCACATCTACGGGAGGCGGGGCAGTCGCTGCGATGCTGTCTGGTTTGCAGGCGGCGGTCAGCGTCGTGGCAACAAGCGCGGCGCTCAACCAAACTAAATTGACTCGGGTAACTGGCTGCGACATTGGCTTCTCCCACAGTGAGTGAGTTGTTCGGGCGTGATGTGGTGCAAGGGTCAATTGACCCCAAAGAAGCGCGCCGCGTCCGTGCTTTGCGAACACGTAGATCTCGGCAACGAACCTCTGATTTTTCCGCATATATTGGCTGGCCGCAAGCCAAATCCTCTAGACGCGCGTGCACTAAAGGATTTAGTCGTCCCACTGCAACGTGTCACCCCGAATCTGAACGGAGGCTAAGCAACTGGCCGAACTCCGTCGCCACGCCGCGGTGGACGCCGGAGTTCATGCAGCCAATCGTTGAGCGAAATGCGACGAAGTACAGTGCTGGGGAATCAGCGAAGGAGTTCGCCTTCTCGATGGCACACTTGGGTGTACGCTTTCGTCTTTCGGTGTTCCATCCGCGCTCCCTTTGCAGATCCGCTTCGGCGCAAACACGAGGTAATCGAGTCAAAACCTACAGCATCCGGCAAATTCTCGCTTTGATCGTTTTCTCGTTGGTGATTCCAGCGTGCCTGATCGCCATAGGGTTTTCTGCGAAGGCTTATTACTACGGCCGCGACAGCGTCACGACATCGACACTACAAACAGCGCATGCCTTGACACTCGTTGTTGAGCGCGAACTGATTGGACTGCAAAGCGCTACCGCGACGCTTGCCTTTTCTCCCCATCTTCAGAATGGCGATCTCGCAGCGTTTCACGCTCAGGCGCGGGACGTATTGCGCGCGACGGTCGGGTTCGCGTTTGTCCTAACGAACCGGAGCGGCCAACAATTAGTCAACACGTCGAGGCCGTACGGAAGCGTCTTTCCTCGGCACGGCAACCAAGCTGTAATAGCGCACGTTTTGGCGACTGGCAAGCCTGCGATATCCGATCTCTTTTTGGGTGCCATGACCGGGAAACCGGTCGTTAACGTCTGCGTGTTGATGCTCACTAAAAACTGACCCCCAAGGGGTCAGTTTCTTGTGCGCGTCAACACTCGAGCTCATGCTGCGGCCGGTCGAGCACGCGCTTGCCTAGAGTCGGCAGAGTCAGTCGCCGAGCAACCCGCCTACGGGCTTCAGGTCCTCGACGCGGTCGCAGATCGACTTGATGATCATCACCACGGGCACGGCAAGCAGCAGGCCCCACGCACCCCAGAGCCAGCCGCCGATAATGACGCAGGTGAACACGACCACAGCGTTGATGCGCGCGGCGCGCCCGATGAGCCAGGGCGTGAGCAGGAAGCCTTCGATGCTCGTGATGATCAGCGCGATGCCGGCCGCATAGAGCGCCATTCCGAAAGTGCCGAACTGGACGAATGCCACCAGCGCTATGCCGCCGGAAACAATGACCGGCCCGAAGTAGGGCACCGCGTTGAGCACTCCGGCGGCGATCCCCCAGACCGCCGCATTCTCCAAGCCAATCGCTTTGAAGGCCAGCCAGCTGGCCACGCCGACCAGCGCGCTGGTGGAGACCTGGACCAGCAGATAGCGCTGGATCTGCTGGGTGATTTCGTTTAGCACTTCGACGGTAATTTTCTTCTCGGACAGCCTGGGTCGGAAACGTTACGCACGTTGATTTTTCGCTTGGGGCGGCGCAGATAAGGCAGCGCCACGCCTTGCTCCCTGCGCTTCAACTGCGGGTAGTCCAGTCGCGTCAAGACACGGCTGATATGCCTAGCGCCCGCCGTCATTGCTGTCGTGTGCACTGAATTCAAGCCGCTCACTGCCAGCAAGAAATTCCCGCAATTGGACAATGCTGCCGAGACGAGTTTTGTTCATATTGATCACCATCATCGCGATGATCGAACCACGTCGGCCGAGCCTTCATTGCGTCCGCTTCAGGCTCATTTCTCGTTGGAAACACGCGCCTCGCTCAGGCTCATACCTCGTTGGACAAGGCTTGGCCTTGACGGGGACACGTCAACGTGTAACGCTTGGCGGGTTTGCGCGTCAAATGCTCACGTCTTTGCGGGGATCGGCGAGCCATCTCCCTATGAAGCAATCGAACAGAAATAAAGTACTGGTTGTGAAACACATCGTCCGTCGCGCATCCCGGCTCATCAGCGTGGCATGCGTCCTGATCACCGCCTGCGCTTATGGCGTCACAGGTCTGCCGGGCACGCTTGACACCACTTGGAACGGCACCGGCAAAGTCCTCACCGACATCGATGGTGGCACCGATCAGGCAGCCGCTATGGCCCTTCAATCCGATGGTAAATTGCTGCTGGTCGGGGAGTGCTCCGGCGACTTCTGTGCCGTGCGCTATCTTGCCAATGGCCTTCTGGACACCGCCTGGAACGGGACTGGCACGGTCGTCACCCCCATCGGCGGCGGTATGGATTCCGCCCTTTCAGTTGCCATCCAGCCGGATGGCATGGTGCTGCTCGCCGGAGGGTGCGACGACGGTATCAAAAGTAGCTTCTGCGCCGCGCGTTACTTACCGGGCGGTACCCTTGACACCACCTGGAACGCCACCGGAATGGTCATCACCGCGATCGGAAGCGGCAGTGCAAGCGCTACCGCCATGACCCTGCAACCGGATGGTAAAGTGCTTCTTGCTGGGTATTGCTCTATCGGCAACGGACCCAACAGAGGCTTCTGCGCCGCACGTTACTTGCCGAACGGAACACTCGACACCACATGGAACGGCACCGGTACAGTTATCAGCGCCGTCGGGGGCAGCAGTGATTTCGCCACCGCCATGACCCTACAACCCGACGGCAACGTGCTCGTAGCGGGGTATTGCGCGGTCGGCACAGGGATCGACAGTGACTTCTGCGCCGTGCGTTACTTGCCAAATGGCACGCTTGACACTGCCTGGAACGGCACAGGGAAAGTCCTCTCCTCCGTCAGCGGTATCGCCCAAGCCATGACCGTGCAACCCGACGGCAAAGCGTTGCTTGCAGGAAGATGCACCGGCAATACGAATACCGACTTCTGTGCCGCGCGCTTCCTGGCAAACGGCAACCTCGACATTACCTGGAATGGGAACGGCACTGTCGTCACGCCCATCGGCAGCGATAGCGATTCCGCTCGCGCGGTGATTCTCCAGTCCGACGGCAAGGTGCTCTTGGGCGGAACTTGCTCCAGCAGCTTCAAAGACGACTTCTGCGCAGCGCGCTACGACGGGGGACCTACTGAACCCAAAACTTGCCGGCCGGATGTAGATGGTGACGAATCCTTTCTTGCGACCACAGACGCGTTGATCTTCATGCGTGTCGCCCTCGGCATTACAGGTTCTGCCGTCGTCAGCGGGATCACATTCCCAGGCAGTGCCACCCGCAAAACCTGGCCGCTAATTCGCGACTATCTGGTTACGCAGTGCGAAATGTCGCTGGCACCATAGCCGTAACTCCGCGTGTATGTCTCCAGTATTGTGTATGGTAAGCATGTCACATCGCGCGCGATGATTCATTCGCATTGAAGCGATTGCAAGCGGTTTGCAAGGGTTGGTTGATATGCGCACGTGCGGTTGACGACTCACAGTCGCTTCTGCGCAGGAAAATTGACAAAGTTGCCTTGACTTACGCCGGTGGTGAGCTGACTGAGCTTCGTTCCCAACTTATCGAACGCAACGGCCTAATCACCAACACGTCGAACCACCATCTACATGCCGGTCATGCGGTCAGACTGCTGTTGGTTCAAGGATTAGTTGATGAAATTGACGCTAATGCCCATTTTTGTCATCAGCGTCACGCGGCAATTCGGCGAAGAAAGTGTGTGGTCGGCTTGCCGAACGGGCAAAACGGATTTCCGTATAGTTTCCGTACAACGCGAAAAGTTAGTGTCTGCTATCGCTGAAATTACGGTATTTGGTGGGCGGTACTGGGTTCGAACCAGTGACCCCTGCCGTGTGAAGGCGGGAAATGAGGATTTGTTTGGATGATATAGGACGCTGCGCGCTAGGCGCGGCGGGCGTCTCAAGTCCATTGATGTCCAAAGAAATCCCTATAATATTGTCATACTATTGTCATACCTTCGGCGGAACCATGACGAACCTGCAAGCGGTCAACAAGCGAGACGACCTGAAAGCACGGCGTGATCCTTATTGGACTCGCCTTGATAAAGGTTGCGCGCTGGGATTTCGAAAAATGACTACGGGCAGCGAGGGCTCGTGGTTGGCCCGCGCGGGGGACGATGAGACGGGCAAGCGGATTTTTAAGGCGTTAGGCGAGTTCTCAAACCTGCCGAACAGCCAACGCTACGACGCAGCCCGCAAAGCCGCTGAGGAGTGGTTTTCGCATTTGGGTAAGGGCGGCAGCGTGGAAATAGTGACCGTGCAGCGCTCATGTGAAAAGTACGTGGACCATCTGCGTCATTCCAAGGGTGATGCTGCGGCTCTGGATGCAGCCAGTCGTTTTCTGCGCCATGTCTATACGGACAGACGGCTGTCGTCTACCGAGTTAACCAAACTGAAGCCCACACAGGTGAAGGCTTGGCGTGCGGCGTTGGCGGCCCGCCCCGTTACCGTGGGCTATGGTGAAAACGCGAAGGCGCGTCTCCGTTCGGACAGCGCGCTCAATCGCGATATGACCTGCTTCCGCGCCGCGTTAAATTTGGCAACGGAAGAGGGGTTTGTGACTAGTGATTTCGCGTGGAAGGCGGCGCTTAAACCCATCACCAACGCAGACAAATCGCGCGAGGGGTATCTCGATGCGACGCAGCGTAAGGCGTTTATTGAAGCCGCTGGCGGCGCGCTCGGAGAATTTCTTGGCGGCTTGTCGCGCGTGCCGTTGCGCCCTGGTGCTCTGGCTGCCTTGCGCGTTGGTCAGTTCGAAAAGCGACTGAATGCCCTCACGATTGGTAAAGACAAATCGGGTCGTGACCGCAAAATCGTGCTGCCCGATTCGACGGCGGCATTTTTTGGCCGTTTAACCAAAAGCAAGCTCCCAACCGCGGCGTTGTTCACCCGTGACGACGGTAAGGAGTGGGATAAGGACGCGTGGAAAGGTCCCGTCAAAAAAGCAGCCGCGGCGGCTGAACTGCCACCTTCAACAACCGCGTACACCTTGCGCCATTCCGTCATCACCGACCTCATTCATGGCGGCTTGGACACGCTGACGGTCGCGCAACTTTCTGGCACCAGCCTCGCGATGATCGAAAAAAACTACGGCCACCTCACGCGGGAACATGCCACCGCTGCCTTGGCGCGGCTCGCCATGTAGCGACGCGTTGCACTTCAGTCGCTAAGCTGCCAGTTCGCATTCACTGACTAATTGCACAGGCTGAATATAATTACACATATCGTGCGCCGCGCGTACGTGTTTCGACAGCCATGTAAAGTGCAAATACCACCTGAATATTTGATGCGCGATCCTAACCTGATCGCCGATCCTAGTGTCACGCGCGTTGCCGTTCGTGAACTGTGCGATTTCAGCGCTCGCGCGGGTGATCTCGATCTGCGATTTGGCATGTCCCCAAATGCGCGCGAGGGTGTGGCCGGTCATCTGGTCGTGGTGAGCCGACGAGGAGCAGACTACAAAAGCGAAGTAACGCTGAAGACCGCGTTCGGCGACCTACTCGTTTCGGGTCGTGCGGACGGTTACGACGCCACACGACATCGAAACGAGTAGGTCGCCGAAC
>ENA-OBLH01000362-OBLH01000362.1-metagenomes-genome-assembly--contig:-NODE-362-length-15582-cov-3.06814_pt1 | contig 15582 bp, 10 predicted proteins | sample MGYA00153382_OBLH01 | MGnify analysis MGYA00153382
CAACCGCGGGCGACTGGCGGTGCTTCGCGGGATCGACCTCGACCTGCGGGCAGGTGAGGTCGTGGCGCTGATGGGTCGCAACGGGTCTGGCAAGTCCACCCTGCTGGCCACCGCGTGCGGCCAGCTGCGCGCCCGCGGTGGCAGCGTGCGCACCAGCGGCCTCGACCCGGCGTCCCTGCGGCCCCGCGAGCTCCTGAAGCACGTCGGACTGGTTCCTCAGGACCCGGGCATCCTGCTGTATGGCGAGACGGTGGGTGCCGAGTGCCGTGCCGCGGACACCGACGTCCGCGCCGCCCCTGGGACGACCCGCGCCCTCCTGGCACACCTCGCCCACGACATCCAGGATGGCAGCCACCCGCGCGACCTCTCCGAGGGCCAGCGCCTGGCCCTGGCGCTGTCCATCGTGCTGGCAGGCCGGCCACCCCTGGTGCTGCTCGATGAGCCGACCCGCGGGCTGGACTACGGCGCCAAGACGCGGCTGGTGGCCTCGCTGCGCTCGCTGGCAGTGGCAGGCCACGGCATACTGGTGGCGACTCACGATGTCGAGCTCGTGGCCGAGCTGGCCGACCGGGTCATGGTCATCGCCGATGGCGAGCTGGTGACGGACGGCCCCGCCGCCGACGTGCTCGCCGGGTCACCCGCGTTCGCGCCCCAGGTGGCCAAGGTGATGCACCCACAGCCCTGGCTGACCGTCGCGGACGTCGCGGCCGCGCTGGAAGCCTCGTGACCAGCCGCCGTGCCCCCGCTCCGGTGATTGCGGTCGCCAAGGTTGCCCCCAGCAAGCCGGTTCTGGTCGTCCGGTGGCGGGCAGCGGCCACCCTGGCGGCAACCACCCTCGTCGGGCTCGCCGCGTTCTTCTGGCCGTTCCTGGCCCAGCCTGGATCAGAGCTGGCGCACAGCGCGGACGCGCCGTGGCTCTTCGTGCTGCTCATCGCGCTGCTCACCGCACTGGTCGTGGCCGAGCTCTCGGGCGGCGGCCTGGATGCCAAGACCGTCGCGGTGCTCGGGGTGCTGGCAGCCGCCGGCGGGGCGCTGAGGGTGTTCAGCGCAGGGACCGCCGGGCTGGAGCCGATGTTCTTCCTGCTGGTGATGGCCGGCCGGGTGCTCGGACGTGGCGTGGGCTTCGTCCTGGGCGCGCTGGCCGTGCTCGTCGGCGCGTTCCTGACCGGGGGAGTCGGCCCCTGGGCGCCTTTCCAGATGATCGCCGCCGGCTGGGTCGGCTTCGGCGCGGGCTGCCTGCCGAGGGCGACCGGGCGCCCCGAGCGGGTCATCCTGGCCGGCTACGGACTGGTCGCAGGCCTTTTGTATGGGCTCGTCATGAACCTGTGGTTCTGGCCCTTTCTGACAACCGGCGTCCCTGCCGTGATGGCGTTCGTGCCGGGCGACCCTGTGCCGGCCAACCTGACCCGTTACGGAGCCTTCTACCTGGCCACCAGCCTGGGCTGGGACCTCCCGCGAGGGATCCTGACCGCCGTGCTCGTGATTGTTGCCGGACGACCCGTGCTGGCCAGCCTGCGACGTGGTACCCGCCGGGCGGCCTTCGGCACCATCGGTCAGTTTGCGAAGGGCAAGGGGGGGCCGACAGAGAACGGCCTGCCCCCCGTGCAGCCGCCGTCGACACCCGCCGACGACCGTCCGACCACGTGATGATTATCTCATCACGCAGCCTTGTCGTAAGGGTAAGCATCCCCAAGCCCCGCATGGACGACGCGAACATACGGTCCCGGCGGCTTCTCAGCAACGGCGTTGGCCCGACCCCGTTGTCGGGCAGGGGGAAGGTTAAGCGAGAATATATAACGTGGTGCGCAGTCCGGCGCCCCACAGCTGAGAGGGGCGCCGATGTCGGCGAGGAATGACATGGAGGCCGCAGAACCCATGAGGGGTCACCTGCCAGATCGCGTGGAACTGATTCCCGCGAATCACGTTGAATCATCTGAAGTGTGTTCCCTCTCCTGCGCAGTCCTGCGCTCTACCGGTTGGGTGGTCTGATGGAAACCAAGAACGGCGTCGACACACCGGGCAGGGCGCCTATCGCCCAGCCCCACCTGCGTACCGACAACTGGCGGAAAGCCCCGCTGTGGACGTTCATCGGTCTGACGGCGTTCGTGGTCTACGCCACGATCCGGGTTTTCACCCAGAGCGCCTACTTCGTCGAGGGCGCGAACTTCCACTACCTGTCACCGTTCGCCTCGCCCTGTCTGAGCGATAGCTGCGGAGCTGCCGCCGAGTTCGGGACCTGGGGCACGTTCCCTCAGCTCATCCCCCTGGCTATCCTCACCCTCCCTTTCATCCTGCTCTTCCGGCTGACCTGCTACTACTACCGCAAGGCCTACTACCGAGCTTTCTGGATGTCGCCAGCCGCCTGCGCGGTGCCAGAGCCTCGCGCCAAGTACAGCGGTGAGACTCGCTTCCCGCTGATCATGCAGAACGCGCACCGCTACTTCTTCTTCATCGTGGTCGGAGTTTCAGCGATCAACACGTTTGATGCCGTGAAGTCCTTCCATGGCACCGAAGGCTTCGGGCTCGGTCTGGGCAACATCATCATCGTCGTGAACGTCATTCTGCTCTGGTCCTACACGCTGGGCTGTCACTCCTGCCGGCACATCACCGCCGGCCGGATCAACCACTTCTCCAAGCACCCGGTGCGTTACTGGCTGTACCAGAAGGCCAGCAAGCTCAACGGAAAACACATGCAGCTCGCGTGGATCACCCTCGGCACGCTGGTCCTGACCGATGCCTATATCGCGCTGATTTCTCTACACCCTAATTTTGATCTGAGGTTCATCGGATGAGCACACTCGAAAAGCACAGCTACGACGTCATCGTCATCGGTGCCGGAGGCGCCGGGCTGCGTGCGGCGATCGAAGCGCGCGAACAGGGTCTGAGCGTCGCGATCCTGTGCAAGTCGCTGTTCGGTAAGGCCCACACGGTCATGGCCGAGGGTGGTATTGCCGCTTCCATGGGCAACGTCAACTCCAAGGACTGCTGGCAGGTCCACTTCGCTGACAGCCTTCGTGGTGGCAAGTTCCTGAACAACCCGCGGATGGTCGAGCTGCACGCCAAGGAGGCGGCGGACCGGGTCTGGGAGCTCGAGACCTACGGGGCCCTGTTCGACCGCACCAAGGACGGCAAGATCAGCCAGCGCAACTTCGGCGGTCACGAGTACCCGCGACTCGCCCACGTGGGCGACCGGACCGGCCTCGAGCTGATCCGCACCTTCCAGCAGAAGATCGTCTCCCTCCAGCAGGATGACTTCGCCGAGTTCGGCGACCACGAGGCGCGCCTGAAGGTCTTCGCGGAGATGACTGTCACCGAGCTGGTCAAGGACGGCGACGCCATCGCCGGCGCCTTCGGGTACTACCGCGAGACCGGCGCCTTCGTGCTCTTCGAAGCCCCCGCGGTGATCCTGGCCACCGGCGGGATCGGCAAGTCCTTCAAGGTCACCAGCAACTCCTGGGAGTACACCGGTGACGGGCATGCCCTGGCCCTGCGTGCGGGTGCCAACCTGATCAACATGGAGTTCGTCCAGTTCCACCCGACCGGCATGATCTGGCCGCCGTCGGTCAAGGGCATCCTGGTGACCGAGTCGGTGCGAGGCGATGGCGGGATCCTGACGAACTCCGAGGGCAAGCGCTTCATGTTCGACTATGTCCCGGACGTCTTCATCGACCAGTACGCCAAGACCGAGGCGGAGGGCGACCGGTGGTACGAGGATCAGGAGAACAACAAGCGCCCGCCTGAGCTGCTGCCGCGCGACGAGGTCGCCAGGGCGATCAACAGCGAGGTCAAGGCCGGACGCGGATCCCCGCACGGCGGCGTGTTCCTCGACGTCTCGACGCGGCTGAGCCCCGAGGTGATCAAGCGGAAGCTGCCGTCGATGTACACCCAGTTCCTGGAGCTCGCCGACGTCGACATCACCGCTACGCCGTTCGAGGTGGGCCCGACCTGCCACTACGTGATGGGTGGCGTCGAGGTCGACGCTGACACCGAGGAGACCTGCGTTCCCGGGTTGTTCGCCTGTGGCGAGGTCTCCGGAGGCATGCACGGCGCCAACCGTCTCGGTGGCAACTCGCTGTCCGACCTGCTCGTCTTCGGTATGCGTGCCGGAACGGGCGCCGCGGAATACGTCAGGGGACTGGGCGACAAGCGGCCCGCCGCCAGTGAGGCGGACCTCGAGGCTGCGGGCAAGGCCGCACTCGCGCCGTTCCACGCCGACGCACAGGCCCGTACCGGAACCACTGCCGCACCGGAGAACCCGTACACCGTGCACACCGATCTGCAGCAGGTCATGAGCGACCTGGTCGGCATCATCCGCCGCGAGAGCGAGCTCACTGAGGCGCTGGACAAGCTGCAGGTCCTGCGTGTCCGCGCGGACGACGCCGCCGTCGAGGGGCACCGCCAGTTCAACCCGGGCTGGCACCTGGCGCTCGATCTGCGCAACATGCTCGACGTCTCCGAGTGCCTCGCCAAGTCGGCGCTGGAACGCCATGAGAGCCGGGGTGGGCACACCCGCGAGGACTACCCGACCATGGATCCGAACTGGCGGGGCGTGAACCTCGTCTGCCGGCTGATTCCGGGGACCGACACCATGGAGCTGATTCACAGGCCCGTGCCCACCATCCGGCCCGACCTGCTGGCGCTGTTCGATCGCCACGAGCTGGAGAAGTACCTGACAGCGCCCGAGCTCGCCGTGCTCGACAGCCCGCAGAGTCCGTCAAGTGTCGAAGGGGAACAGGCATGAGCCACCAAGCAGAGTTCAAGGTCTGGCGGGGTGACTCTGACGGCGGTGACCTCAAGGACTACACCGTCGAGGTCAACGACGGTGAGGTGCTGCTCGACGTCATTCACCGGCTGCAGGCAACGCAGGCGCCAGATCTGGGCGTGCGCTGGAACTGCAAGGCCGGCAAGTGCGGGTCCTGCAGCGCCGAGGTCAACGGCAAGCCCAGCCTGATGTGCATGACCCGGATGAACACCTTCGACCCGAACGAGACCGTATCGGTGACGCCGCTGCGGGCCTTCCCGGTCATCCGCGACCTGGTCACGGACGTCTCGTTCAACTACGAGAAAGCACGCCAGATCCCGGCATTCTCGCCGCCGGAGGGTGTCGGACCGGGCGAGTACCGGATGCAGCAGGTCGATGTCGAGAGGTCCCAGGAGTTCCGTAAGTGCATCGAGTGCTTCCTGTGCCAGGACGTCTGTCACGTGGTTCGTGACCACGACGACAACAAGCAGGCGTTCGCCGGGCCGCGGTTCCTGATCCGGGCTGCGGAGCTGGACATGCACCCGCTGGACAGCAGGACCGACCGCGCGGTGTTCGCCCGGGACGAGCAGGGGATCGGCCTGTGCAACATCACCAAGTGCTGCACCGAGGTCTGCCCCGAGCACATCAAGATCACCGACAACGCCATCATTCCGATGAAGGAACGGGTCGTGGACAAGAAGTACGACCCGCTGGTCTGGCTGGGGTCGAAGATCGGAATTCGGCACGACTGAGTCGTCCGCATTCGATGCACGCCCGGCCATCATGGCCGGGCGTGCATTCTTTTGCTCCGGCAGCCTGCAGCCACGCCTCCGCAGCACGTGGCCTGGCCGTCGGCCGGTCTGTTGAGGGTTTGTGTACCAAAACGAGATATTCGACGGATCCGATGTCGGCAGGGCTTGGACAGAACCCACAGCAGTGCCCGCTCGCCAGCGCTGCGAGTCGCCGAAGCGGTTGCGGGGCAACGTCATTGACGTTCTCTTACGGCATGTTCCCAGCGGCGGTAAAGGCTCGGTCGGACCACGTCGGGACGCTCCCCGGACTCGGGCCAGACCCGAATGAGGCATCACCGCGGGAGTTTCGGCCCGAGCCAGTTGCGCGATCGTCGTCGGCAGGTCACGCTGTAAGCGCTTACATGTTGTAAGCGCTTACCCGCGAAGGCGGTGACATAGATGACCACAAGCAAGCAAGGCAGGCGCCCGACGACGATATATTCCGTCGCCCAGCTGGCCGGAGTGTCCATCGCCACCGTCTCGCGGGTGCTCCAGGGAACCAGGGCGACCTCACCCCAGACCCGGGCGAAGGTGCTGCGTGCCGTCGAGGAGCTCAACTACGTGCCGCTTCAGGCCGCCCGCAGCCTGGCCGTCCACCGGCACGAGGCTCACGGGATCGTGGTCCCCGACCTGATCGGCCCGTACTACTCCGAGCTGCTGATGGGATACGAGTCGGCCGCCGCGGAGCTCGGGCAGAGCGTGGTCATCGTCGTGGCGCACCCCAGCGAGGAGGCGACCAGAGCTGTCCGGCTCTCCAGCCGGGTGGATGGCCTGGTGGTGGCGAACTCGACGTTCTCGGACGAGGTGGCGAGCTCGCTGGCCCGGCGGACCCCGGTCGTGCTGCTCGCGCGTCCCGCCGTCGCCGGATGCGACGCGGTGTCAGCTGAGAACCTGCAGAGCTCGATGGCGCTGACCGAGCACCTTCTGGACCATGGGAGGCGCAGGCTGTGCTTCGTCGGGGACCCTGATGGCTCACCGGACGTCCAGGAGCGCTATCTCGGCTTCACCACTGCCCTGGCCGCCTCGGGCACGGCGGTTATGGGGCCGATCGTGAAGGTCGGTTTCCGTGAACGTTCCGGAGCCGATGTTGCCGGTCAGGTTCTTGGCCACGGCACGCCGCCCGATGCCCTGGTCTGTGCCAACGACGAGCTCGCCCTGTCGACGATGAAGGCGCTGCAGCACTCAGGTGTCCGTGTCCCGGACGACATGGCGATCGTGGGCTGGGACGACGTGATGACCTCGCGCTATGTCAGCCCTGGCCTGACGACCGTTCGTCAGCCCCTGTACGAGCTGGGCCGCGCCGCAGCGACGCGGCTCCATGAACGTATTGCCGGCGCCCCGACGGCGCCGGAACCACTGATCCTGCCGACCGAACTGGTGCTGCGGACCTCGTGTGGCTGTCCTGAGAAGGACGACCGCGACGAGCCGTGGGCCACGAGCTGAGACAGGATCACTGCATTCGGGCCCTGCCCCGACCAAGGAGAACAACGATGAAACGCAACACCAGCGCCACCGCAGTGGTCGCGCTCGCCCTGACGGCAGCGATGGGCCTGTCTGCCTGCGGTCGGTCGACTGAGAAGGCCGCTACCCCGGCCGACAAGGCGGCAACCGTCAGTTCGGGCAAAGCCACCGGAACCATCACGGTCTGGGCCATGGGCGGCGAGGGCGACAAGCTGCCCACGCTCGCCAAGGAGTTCGAAGCGCTCAACCCCGGCGTGAAGATCAACGTGACCCCCATGCCGTTCGATGCCGCGCACGACAAGCTCGCCACGGCCATCACCGCCGGCAAGACCCCGGACATCTCCCAGATCGGAACGACCTGGATGGGTGAGTTCGCCACCCAGGCGCTCGACCCGACGCCGGCTTCGATCGACAAGACCTCCTTCTTCGAGGGAGCCCAGAAGACCACTGAGGTGGGCGGGACGTCATACGGCGTCCCGTGGTACGTCGAGACCCGCCTCGTCTACTACCGCAAAGACCTTGCTGCCAAGGCTGGAATCACCACGATGCCGACCGACTGGGCCGGCCTGAAAGCCATGGCCAAGGCGATGCAGACCAAGGCCGGCGCCAAGTGGGGCATCGACCTGCAGCCCGGCGGCCAGGGCTCCTGGCAGTCAGTCCTGCCCTTCGCCTGGTCCAACGGCGCCGAGGTGGCCACCTCCGACCAGAAGAAGTACACCTTCGACACTCCCGGGACGGTCGAGGCCGCAAAGTACTACCAGAGCTTCTTCACCGACAAGATCGCCGCCAAGCAGCTTCCGCTGAACTCGCGCGCGCCCAGCTTCGTCGATGGCTCCGTCCCGATGTTCATCTCCGGTCCGTGGGAGATGGGCGGCCTGAACGACCTGGGCAAGGCCGGCTTCAAGGAGAAGTACGGCGTGATGCAGATGCCCAAGCAGAAGACCGCCACCTCGTTCGTCGGCGGCTCCGACCTCGCGGTGTTCAAGAAGAGCACGAACCGCGACAGCGCCTGGAAGTTCGTCCAGTGGCTCTCTGACCCCAAGGTCCAGGTCAAGTGGTACTCACTGTCCACCGACCTGCCTTCGGTCAAGAGCGCCTGGACCGACCCGGCGCTGGCCGCGGACCCGAAGCTCGCGGTGTTCGGCAAGCAGCTTGAGGACGCCAAGGCCCCGCCGGCCACCGCCACCTGGGAACAGGTCGCGGCGGCGTTCGACACCGAGATGGAGAAGGTCGCCAAGTCCGGGCTAGACCCGGCGGCCGCACTGAAGACCGTGCAGTCCAAGGCTGACTCCATCGGCACTGGCAACTAGTCATGACAGCCCTTTCTCCGGCGCACGATCCGCAGGCGTCTGCCGTCCCACCAGCGGATGGCAGACGCCCGGCTGCGCGCCGGAGAAAGGGCGGCCGCAGGGACAACTCGGCCCGACAGAGCCGGGCCGCCTGGATCCTGGCGCTGCCGTTCATGCTGCTCTTCGTGGTGTTCACGGCCGGGCCGGTCATCTCCTCCCTCTACTTCAGCTTCACCGATATCAAGTCCAGGGACCTGCGCACGCCGTTCGCCGTGACCTTCGTCGGACTGCAGAACTACGCCCACGTCTTTGCGGACGACAGGTTCCGGACGGCCGCCTTCAACACCGCCTACTTCGTGGTCATCGGCGTCCCGGTGACGCTGGGCATCGCCCTGGCGGCTGCGTTGGCCCTGAACACGGGAATCACGAAGTTCCGCACGCTCTTCCGGGTCGGCTACTACACCCCCGTGGTCACCTCGATCGTCGCCGTGGCCGTGGTGTGGCGGTTCCTGCTTCGCGAGGACGTCGGGCTGGTCAACACCGTTCTGCGCTGGTTCGGCGTCAACGGGCCGGACTGGCTCGGGTCCACCACGTGGGCGATGCCCTCACTGATCGCGATGGCCTCCTGGCGCAACTTCGGCACGGCGATGATCATCTTCCTCGCCGGGCTGCAGTCCGTGCCGCTGATGCTGCACGAGGCTGCCGCCATCGACGGCGCCAACGGCTGGCAGCGGTTCCGGCACATCACGGTGCCCCTGCTGCGCCCGACCATCCTGTTCGTCATGGTCACCACCATCGTCGGCTACCTGCAGTTCTTCGAGGAGCCCTTCGTGATGACCAACGGCGGACCGCTGGACTCCACGATCTCGATGTCCATGTTCACCTACCAGCAGTTCGGCTTCGGCAACTACGGGTTCGCCTCCGCAACGAGCTACGTGCTGTTCGTGATCATCGTCTGCCTCTCGGCAGTTCAGTTCCGATTCCTTCGCTCCAACACCTGACGGGAGGCGAGTCATGTTAGGCAACAGGAAGTCCGCCACCTCGAAGTGGCTGCTCTACACCGTGGTGACGCTCGGGTTCGTGGCCGTCATCACGCCATTCGTCTGGATGATCCTCGGCAGCTTCAAGGGCCAGGGGGAGCTGCTGAGGGTCCCGCCGACCTGGTGGCCGCAGACGCCGACCCTCGACAACTACCGCACCCTCTTCGGCAAGGGACTCTTCCCCCGATCCTTCGCCAACTCCACCTTTGTAGCCGTCGTCATCACGGCGGCCAACGTCACCTTCTGCTCCATGGTCGGATATGCCCTGGCCAAGCTGAAGTTCCGTGGCAAGAACCTGGTCTTCGCCCTGGTCATGGCCACCTTGATGGTCCCCGGGATGGTGACCCTGGTCCCCTTGTTCGTGCTCGTCGCCAACCTCGGGATGGTCGACACCTACCCCGGTCTGATCCTTCCCTTCCTGGTGACCCCGTTCGGTGTCTTCCTCATGCGGCAGTTCATCATCGACCTGCCGGATGACCTGCTGGACGCAGGCAGGATCGACGGAGCCGGTGAGATGCGGATCTTCCGGCAGATCATCCTGCCCCTGTGCGGGCCGGGCCTGGCCACTCTCGGCATCCTCACCTTCCTCGGCAGCTGGAACAACTTCCTGTGGCCGCTGGTGGTCGCCCAGAACCAGGAGCACTACACCCTGCCGGTGGCGCTGGCCTTGTTCTCCAAGGATCAGCAGACGATCCCCAACTACGGCCTGCTGCTGGCCGGGGCGACCGTGGTCGTCGTGCCCGTCCTGATCGTCTTCCTCATCTTCCAGCGCCGGTTCATCGAGGGCATCGCCAGCACCGGCATCAAGTAGCCCGCTGTCTGCGCACGCCTGACCCTGAACCCGCTGACCCAAGACCACTGACTCTTAACCCGCTGGACTCTGAACCCGCTGGACTCTGCACCACAGACCAAGGGAATTGATCATGACCGAACATGCCGTCACCCGCACCTCATTCGCCGCCACGAGACGCCAGATCCTCGCTGGGGGAGCGGCCGTCGCCGCGGTTGGCATCACCACCGCCCGCGCCACCAGCGCCCAGGCTGCCACCCCGGCCACCGCCGCCACGCCGGCGTCAGGGGTGGCTGCGGCCGCCACGCCCGGCTCGCGAGGTGCCGGTGGCATCGACCGCGGCACCATCCATCGCTGGGCCCGGGACACCTGGGCGTCTATGGTCGCCGTGACCGATCCCCGGACCGGGCTGCCCGCCGACAACATCAGGGGGCCCCTGAAGTCGCCGACGCGCAGCGGGTACACCTCGCCGACCAACATCGGCGGATACCTATGGAGCACCGTCATCGCCCGCGAGCTCGGCATCATCAGCACGGGAGAGTGCCGCACGCGGCTGGCCCAGACCCTGAGCACCCTGAAGACGATGAAGCACCACGAGCCCAGTGGCATGTTCTACAACTGGTACGACGAGGCCAACGGCAACGTGGTCACGGTGTGGCCCGAGAACGGCACCAAGGTCGACCCGTTCCTGTCCAGCGTGGACAACGGCTGGTTCGCGGCAGCGCTCATGGTCGTACGCAATGCTGAGCCGCGGGTTGCCGGGCTGGCGAACTCGTTGCTGAGCAAGATGAACTTCGGCATGTTCTTCAACAAGGACGCGCGTCCGGGCATCGGTGGCCTGTTGCGTGGCGGTTTCTGGGACGCGCAGCCAGCCGGCGGCTTCACCAAGGGCAACTACCTCGGCATCGGCCCGGACGTCTTTTACACGAACAACCACTACGACATTCTTAACTCCGAGCCCCGTATCGCGACCTACATCGGCATCGCTCACGGCCAGATCCCGTCGGCTGCCTACTACGCCACGATGAGGACCTTCCCGGACAGCTGGGACTGGCAGGAGCAGAAGCCTGTCGGTGAGCACCGCACTTATCACGGCATCGACGTCTTCGAGGGCGCCTTCACCTACCGTGGAATGCACATCGTGCCGAGCTGGGGCGGAGACATGTTCGAGGCTCTCATGCCCGACCTCTTCGTGCCCGAAGCCAGCTGGGCACCGCGGTCCTGGGGCATCAACCACGCCCTGACGGTGCGCGCCCAGCGCGAGCACGGGCTGGACGAGGCCAGGTACGGCTACTGGGGGTTCTCTCCGGCCAGCAAACCCGGTGGCGGCTACAGCGAGTGGGGCGTCGACGCCATCGGGATGCGGCCTGACGGCTACCCGTCGGACATGGAGCACAGCGACTACTACGACGGCAGCTACCAGCCCCGGACCGGTTCCAGCCCCGACCCCGCCTGGGGCGACGGGGTCATCACCCCCCACGCGGCGTTCCTTGCCATGCAGTACGAACCCCGGCAGGCCTTCGACAACCTGGTCAAGATCGAGCGCGAGCTCAAGGCTTACGGCGAGGGCGGCTTCTACGACGCGGTCGCCGTCAAGTCCGGTGTCATCGCCAAGCGCTACCTCTCGCTCGATCAGGCCATGGTGCTCGGAGCGATCGGGAACGTGTTCTGCGACAACGTGATTCGGCGCCACTTCATCAAGGGTGCGATCCAGTCCACGATCAGGCCGCTGATCGGTATCGAGGAGTTCGGCGCCGGGGTGATCTCCTGAGCAGCATCCTCGCCGGCACCATGACAGCAGAGGGTGAAGCGTCCCGGACCGGCTGCGTCAGCAGCAGGTCAGGGATGGCGGCGAGGTTCACCACAAGCGGCGTCCTCCAGCGACTCGAGGTCGGCGACAGAAGCCTGCTCATGTACCCGGCAGACGAGCTCGAGGCCGGTCCGGCCAACCTGTACCTGCGGATTCGCGGAACTGAGGGCGCTGAGTCAATGGCCCTGATGGGGCCCGGGAGCGACAGCACCGTCCGGTGGAACAGCGACGGACCCATCATCAGCGGCACCTGGCGCGAACTGGACTACAGCATCACCTTCCGGCTCGCCGACGCCTTCACCGCGTGGTTCTGGCATGTCTCGGTGACAAGCCGACGCTCGGCGCCCACCGAGATCGACCTCGTCTACGCGCAGGACCTTGCCCTGGCGCCCTACGGCGCGGTCCGGGCCTGCGAGTACTACGTCAGCCAGTATCTGGACCTCACCCCGGTTGAGACCCCCTGCGCAGGCATCGCTGTCGGGGTGCGCCAGAACATGCCGGGCCCGACCGCGCCGTGGGCGATCATCGGCTGCCTCACCGAAGGGACCGGGTGGGGGACCGACGCCCTCCAGCTGGTCGGACGAGCCCACCATGCCGGGGCCCCGTTGCCGGGGCTGGCCAGCAACGACCTGCCCAGCACCCGCCTGCAGCACGAGCACACTCTCGCACTCCTGCAGGCCCGACCGGCTCAGCTGGCCGGGGGCGAGACCATGAGCACCGGATTCTTCGGCGCGTACCTGGGCAACCATCCCGCGGCGACCTCCGACGACGACGCGCCGGTCGTCGCCGAGGTTCTGGCCCAGCCCGAGGCCCTGCGACCCGAAGCTCAAGGACCTGTGACTCATGGACCTCAGACTCATGGACCTGTGAGTGACGCAGCCCCCATCGGTGGGGCCCCGGTCGCCGGGTCACTCTTCTCCTCAGCCCCGGCCCTGGAGTGCGCGCCCCTGGATGACAGTCAGCTTCTCAACCTGGCCGGCCCGGGACGCCGGCATGCCGAGTGGGATGGCCAGAGCCTGCTCAGCTACTTCGCGGACGATGGAAGCCACATCGTCACCAGCGCCAAGCAGACCGCAGTACTGCGTCCGCACGGCCACCTGATGCGGACCGGCACCGCCCTGGTGCCCGACGAGGGCAGCCTCACCACCACGACCTGGATGGCCGGGACGTTCCACTCCCAGGTGACCCAGGGGCACGCCAGCCTGAACCGGTTGCTGTCCACCCGCCGCAGCTACCTGGGCCTTCGACAGGCGCAAGGCCTGCGCGTCTTCGTGCAGTCCCCGCAGGGCCAGGACGGATGGACCCTGCTGGACGAACCAAGCGCCTGGGCGGTGAGCCTGGACGCGTGCCGTTGGTGGTACGCCCACGAGGGCGGCCTGCTGGAGGTCATCTCCACTGCACCTGCCGGTTCCCATGAGCTCGGCCTGACGGTTCGGGTGGTGCAGGGCCCACCGACCCGCATCCTCGTCTGCGCCAACGTGGCCCTTGACGGGGACGACGGCCAGGCCCCCGAGCCGCCGCTGATGGATCACGATGACGCCGGGGTCACGGTGCGGCCGCTGGCGGGTTCCCAGGCCTCGGCCAGGTTCCCCGCCGGATCGTTCCGGCTCTCCTGGGCACCCGGAGCCGTCGATCAGGCTGGCCGCGACGAAGCGCTCTTCCTGGACGGTCGTACCCGCGACCTCCCGTGGATCACCCTGCGTACCGCGCCGACCAACGGGTTCCACCTTTCGCTGACCGCCGCCCTGATCCCCGCCTCAAACCTGGCCGGACAGGACCTCATCGAGCCGGACCTGGCCGGGCAGGATCTGCCGTTCTGGGATGGCATCAGCGCGTCGGTGCGGTTGCGGCCTCCGGCCGGCTCGACGCTGGCCCCGGAGATCTCCAGGCTGGACACCGTGCTGCCGTGGTTCGCTCACGATGCGCTGATCCACTACCTCTCGCCGCGAGGGCTGGAACAGTCCACCGGCGGCGCCTGGGGCACCCGGGACGTGTGCCAGGGACCCGTGGGTCTGCTCATCGCCCTGGGACAGACCGCGCCGCTGCGCGACCTCATCGTCCGGGTCTTCCAGGCCCAGAACGCGCGCGGCGACTGGCCCCAGTCCTTCGACTTCTACCCGCGAGAAGCCCTGGGCGGCGAGGACGCTCACGGTGATGTCGTGTTCTGGCCGGTCCTGGCACTGGGGGAGTATCTCGCGGTCACCGGCGACGACAGCCTGCTGGCCGAGCGGATCTCCTTCGTCGACGGGCGGGGAGCCACCGCCACGGAGCCGCTGCTCGAGCATGTCCGGCGCGCGCTGAACCTCATCGCCTCCAGCACGGTGCCTGGCACCCCGCTGCCGGCATACGGACACGGCGACTGGAACGACTCGCTGCAGCCGGCCGACCCGCTCCTGGCTGCGCGCCTGTGCTCGACCTGGACTGCGACCCTTCAGGTGCAGGCGCTGGGCACGCTGGCAGGATCACTGCGGGCCGTGATCTCCCGACTCGACGGTCAGGGTGCCGCCCAGACCGACGTTCAAAGTGACGTTCAGAGTGACGGTCAAGGTGCCGGTCAGATTGCCGGTCACAGTGACGGTCAGAGGGCCGAGATCATCGGGTACGCGGAACAGTGTGAGCACATCGCGGACGAGACCGCCCAGGCCCTGCGCACTCTCCTCATGCGCGATGGTCTGCTCGCCGGCTACGGGCTGTTCGGCGACGACGGGTCGATCGAGCACCTGGTCCACCCGTGCGACCACCGGACGGGCCTGAGGTACGGGCTCCTGCAGATCATCCACGCGATCTCCGGCGATCTGCTCTCCCCGGGTGAGGCGCGCCAGCACCTGGACGTGCTGGACAAGCACCTGATCGGTCCGGACGGGGCGCGGCTCTTCGACCGCCCGGCCCGGTACCACGGCGGCCCGATGGACGTCTTCCAGCGGGCTGAGGCGAGCACGTTCTTCGGTCGCGAGATCGGGATCATGTACACCCATGCCCATCTTCGCTACGCCGAGGCTCTGGCCCGACACGGCGATGCCGAGGAGCTTCTGAAGGCACTGGCCCTGGCCAACCCGATCGGCGTGACCGATCGCATCCCGAACGCGGCGCCACGGCAGTCGACGTGCTACTACTCGTCCTCCGACGCGACATTCGCCGACCGGTCCGAGGCGGCCGAGCACTACGACGAGGTGATGGCGGGCACGATGCCGCTCGAGGGCGGGTGGCGGGTCTACTCCTCGGGCCCGGGGATCTTCCTGCGACTCGTCGTCGAGACCTTCCTCGGTGTGCGCCGGCGCGGCGACCACCTGGAGATCGACCCGGTGCTTGCCCACGGGCTGGACGGTATGCAGGCGACCATCCCGCTGGACGGCGCGCCGCTGGAGCTGACCTTCCGGGTCGGGCCCAGTGGCGTGGGGCCTGTGGCTGTGAGCCTCAACGGCGTCGCACTGCCGACGACGCCGCTGTCAAACCCCTACCGTCCCGCCGGTGTCCTCATCGACATGGATCGGGTCAGGGCGGCGATGCAGACCACCGGGCGCAACCACCTCGAGATCGAGGTGTCCTGAGTGACCACCGGGAAGGAAAGCCAGCAAGGCCATGGAGGCAAGGAAGGCGGTGGCACCGTGCGGCCGTGGCTGCGGCCCGACCTCTCGCTGGAACAGCATACGAGGTCCTCGT